>ERZ795058.1593-NODE-1593-length-29877-cov-6.197673_pt1 | contig 29877 bp, 30 predicted proteins | sample MGYA00375142_ERZ795058 | MGnify/ENA primary metagenome ERZ795058 (study PRJEB30187, sample SAMN05720210) | activated sludge metagenome | isolation source: anaerobic digester from wastewater treatment plant | place: Japan | collected 2015-04-20 ... | reverse complement strand
TCTCCTGGATGTTGCTGATCTTCTTCTCGGTGATGAGTATGTAGGGGTTGTCGAGCACGGCTTCCATCTTCTCGGTGTCGGTCACCATGTAGGCGGAGGCGTAGCCGCGGTCGAACTGCATGCCCTCGACGATCTTGAGCTCGGTCTTCATGGTCTTGCTTTCCTCGACCGTGATGACGCCGTCGTTGCCGACCTTTTCCATGGCGTCGCTGATCAGCTCGCCGATCTTCTCGTCGCTCGCGGAAATGGCGGCGACCTGCGCGATGGCGTGCTTGTTCTCGACGGGCTTGCTGAGTTCCTTGAGGCCGTTGACCGCCTCGTCCACCGCGAACTCGATGCCGCGTTTGAGCTCCATGGGGTTCGCGCCGGCGGCGACGTTCTTCATGCCCTCGTGGATGATGGACTGCGCGAGCAGCGTGGCCGTGGTGGTGCCGTCGCCCGCGACGTCGTTGGTCTTTGTGGCGACTTCCTTGACGAGCTGGGCGCCCATGTTCTCGAACGGGTCCTCAAGCTCGATTTCCTTGGCGATGGTCACGCCGTCGTTGGTGATCAGCGGCGCGCCGTATTTCTTGTCGAGCACCACGTTGCGGCCCTTGGGCCCGAGCGTGATCTTGACCGTGTCCGCAAGGGCGTTCATGCCCTTCTCGAGCGCGCGGCGGGCGTCCTCGCCGTATTTGAGCTGCTTTGCCATGATCGTTTCCTCCTTAGTCTACGACCGCCAGTATGTCGTTCTGGCGGACGATGATGTATTCCTCGCCATCGAGCTTGACCTCGGTGCCGGCGTACTTGGAGAAGATCACCCTGTCGCCCGCTTTGACGTACATCGTGATCTCCTTGCCCTCGATCATGCCGCCGGGGCCGACCGCGACGACTTCGCTGACGACCGGCTTTTCCTTCGCGCTGCCCGTGAGGATGATGCCGCCCTTGGTGGTCTCCTCCGCTTCGACCGCCTTGAGCACGACCCTGTCCGCTAGGGGTTTGAGTTTCATGTGCTGTGACCTCCTTATGTATCGATCATTGATATCTGTGTGTTGTTAGCACTCTACGGTGACGAGTGCTAACGGCTCTTGTATGATAGCGCACCGGAAACGGAATTTCAAGCGAGCGGGCCAGATTTCACAATTACTCCCCATTTTTCAAAAAAACTTCCAAATCATACGCGAATTTGCTATAATCCCAACAAATCCGGCACGGGGAGGGACGCGCGTGGCAGAGTGGACCAAGTGGGACCGCCGTTTCATGGAGCTTGCCAAAACCATAGGCACGTGGGCGAGCTGCTACCAGGAAAACCGCAAGATCGGCGCGGTGATCGTCAAGAACAAGCGCATCCTGACCACGGGCTACAACGGCGCGCCCGCGGGCGTCACGAGTTGCGCCGAACGCGGGGAGTGCATGCGCCGCAACATGGGCATCCCCTCCGGCACGCGGCAGGAATTGTGCTACGCCATACACGCCGAGCAGAACGCCATCATACAGGCGGCAAAGCTGGGCGTTTCCATAGAGGGCGCGACGCTCTACTGCACGCACCAGCCCTGCGTGATCTGCGCGAAGATGATCGTCAACTCCGGCATCTCCCGCGTGGTCTACGGCGAGGGCTATCCGGACGAATTCTCGCTCAGGATGTTTGAGATGGCCGATGTTCAGCTGGAAAAGTTTGAATAGGCGTTTTGACGGTTCTTTTACGAAGAAAGAGCGCGGGGGAAGATCACTCCTCCCGCGCCTTTTTGTTCGGTTCCGGCGGCGGAATTGCGGCGGGTTCCGGTTCCAGCAAAGAAACACCGAGTTCTTCGCACTCCAACTGCGCCGCAATCAGCAGGTCGACCGCCTGCTCCGAGGCGTGAAGCAGCTTCATATACATCGCTTTATAATTCGGCATGAATATTCCCGCTTTGCACTAATATAGTGCAATAATAGCACGTGCGGCACATAGAATCAATACACGATTGCACCCGTTTAAGTGCAGAAAGGTATTGGTTATGGACGTCGCTTACAGCAAGGCCATCGGCAGGAATGTCAGCGTCCTCAGGAAGTCAAAAGGGCTGACGCAGGAGCAGTTGTCCGCTAAATTGCAGGTCGTAGGGTGCGACATCACAAGGAGCGCGCTGGCAAAGATAGAAGTCGGACAGCGACATCTGTATCCGGATGAATTGAAGGCGCTTAAAACAGTGCTCAGAATTCATTACGAAGAGCTTTTTGTATAAACGGAGCAGCGGGGGCGGTTGCGGAAGGTTCTGCCCTTCTTTCCATGGTGCCATTCCAGCATACCGGAAACTGTTCTATACGTTTATCACCCTCGCGCGCGCAAAACTGGCCCCGGGACGAGGAGAAGCTTCCGATTCTCCCAGGGGGACGGTTTTCGGCAATGAGGGTGATGAAAGCAATCGAAGCCGCGGCCGCTTTCCGGGAGATGGGCAACGAAAACCGCAGAGAACCGCTTCGGCTTTATTTGAGCAGAAACGCCCCCGCGACGCCCGCGGCGACGGTCAATAAAATCGGATTCCATTTGAAGCGGATGCTGCAAAAGGCGGTCGCCGCGAAAAGTGCGACGCAGACCGGCGAGAGCGCGTTGAGCGGGTCCGTGAGGACCTGCGCGAGCCCGTAGCCCGGCTCGAGCAGCACCTCCGAGGCGATCATTGCCACGGCGGCTGCGATCAGCCCCACGACCGCGGGGCGGATGCCGGAGAGGATGTCCTTGAGCCAGAAGCTGTCCTTGAAGCGCGCGAGGAAGCGCATGAACAGCGCCGTGAGCACGAACGAGGGCACGGATACGCCCAGCGTCGCCGCGACGGCGCCCGGCACGCCCCCGTAGAGGTATCCCACGTAGGTCGCCGCGTTGATGGCGATGGCCCCGGGCACGACCATGTCGAGCGCGTTGAGATCCGCAAGCTGCGCGCCCGAGATCGAGAAGCGCGAGGACTCGGTCATGATCATCGAGAGCATGGCGTACCCGCCGCCGAAGCTGATCGCGCCGATTTTAAGGAAGGTCAGGAACAGGTCGAGGCATTTAAGAAACACGCTTGCCCCTCCCCTCCCCGCGCCTTTTGACGAGCTGATAGAGATATCCGGCGAGACCCGCGAGCAGTATCACGAGCGGCGCGCCGAGCTTGCCGAAGACCACGAGCGCGAAGGCCGCGATCATCACGATTACGGCGAAAACGTTTTTGACGTTGTGCTGCCCGAGCGTGAACGCCGCGGCGAGCAGCAGCCCGGCGGAAGCCGCGCGCACGCCGCGCAGTACGCCGAGGAACGCGCCTTCCTTGGGGATCAGGTTCGCGAGCACGGTCGCCGCGAGCATGAAGCCGAACGCCGGGAGCATCGCCCCGAAGCCCGCCGCGAGCATGCCCCAGAAGCCCGCCACGTGCCGCCCGACGAACGAGGCGCAGTTGAGCACGATCACGCCCGGCAGCGTCTGGGCGAGCGTGGCGTACTCGAGGAAATCCTCCCTCTCAAGCAGCTCGTATTTTTTGATCGCGTCCTTCTCGAGCGCGGGCAGTATCGCGAGCCCGCCCGCGAAGGTGAACGTGCTCGCCTTTAAAAAGGTGATAAACAGCTCGAAGCATTTGCGGATTTTTGTTTTTTCCCGCGTTTTCGCGTCCTTTTGCAACGTTATTCCGGCCTTTCCCGAATCGATCGCGCATGGTCGGGCGTTCCGCCCGCCAAAGCCAATATAACACCGTGCGCGCCGCGGCGCAACCCGGGAATGCCGATCATGCCCTTCGCTTTCCCCTTCTACGCCGCCTTGCCGATGGAGTTTGCGACGAGCGCGTCGTACTGCGCCCGCGTCAGGTCGCAATGGTAGAACAGGCTGAAATACTGTTTGGCCTCCTCATAGAGGTCGTAATTCGCCGCGTCCGGATAGAGCAGCTTCGCCATCCAGAGCATGCCCAGGTACTGCTGCGCCGAGGGCGGGAAGCCCATCCAGTTGTACGGCCCGAAGGGCGCCTCGTAGTATTTGCCGGACTGGATCGCCGCGAGCCCCTGCCATGCGGCGTCGGAGCCGGCCGTATCGTAGACGCTCGACGGGTCGAATATGACGACCTCCGGATTCCACGCGAGTATCTGCTCCATGTCGACCTCGTTGCCGGTGCCCTTGCCCGAAGGCTCCGCGACGGCGGCGAGGTTGTCGGAGAGCATGTCGATCACGCCCGCGTGATACGAGCCTTTGGCGATGACGTTGTGCCCCTCCGCGCCCGTGACGTACAGGAGCTTCACGGGCTCCGCGCCGTGCGCGACGGCCTGCGCCTTGGCGAGCGCCGCGTCGCAGTATTCCGCGAGCGCGGCGGCCTGCTCCCGCATGTTCAGCAGCTCGCCGAGCATGGCGTAGGCCGCGCCCATGGTTTGCACCGTGGCGTCGATGTGGACGAACGGGATGCCCGTCTGCGCCTGGAGCGAATCCATATCCTCGACGATGGTGCTCTTGGCCTCGCCCACGTCGATGACGACCTCGGCGCCCGAGGCGAGCAGCGTTTCGAGGTTCAGTTCGCCCTTGCCTCCGTAGAGCTGGCCGAGCACGGGTAGTTCATAGTACCCCGCGTCGAGATAGAGCGCGGCGGCCTCGTCCCACTCCGAGGCGATGCCCGCGAGCAGGTCGGGCGCGAGCGCGAACACGACGATCTGCGCGAGCGGACCCGTGACCGCGATCGTGGCGATGTTCGCCGGCACCTCGACCGCGCGGCCGCTGGAATCGGTAAAAATGCGCGGCGCGTCGGGATCGGCGGTCGGCTCAGGCGTCGTTTCCAACGCGGGAGCTGTCTGCGTGGCGGCGGGGGTCGCCGGGGTTTCGCCGGGGCCCGCGCAGCCGGCAAAGCCCGCGAGCAGCGCGAGCGCCAGCAGCAGGGACAAGAGTTTTTTCATAACCGTTCCTCCTCGTGTCGTTTTATTCTTCAACGCCGCTTCGCGGGAGGATCAGCTTCTGCCCTCCGATCGCGACGAGGCGCGCGTCAACGCCGTATAAAAGCCCGAGCAGCTCCTGCGTGAGCGTTTCCCCCGGGGGCCCGTCCGCGACGACGCGGCCGGAATGGAGCGCGAGTATGCGGTCCGCGTACGTCAGCGCGTGCTGCGGATTGTGCGTCGAGAGCAGCACGGCGTATCCCTCGCGCGAGAGCGCGCGCACGCGCGCGAGCACGCGGAGCTGGTTGCCGTAGTCGAGGTTGGCGGTCGGCTCATCCATCACAAGCATACGCGCCTGCTGCGCGAGAGCGCGCGCGATGAGCGCGAGCTGCTGCTCGCCGCCGCTCAGGTTCGCGAAGCCGCGCTGCGCGAAGCCCGCGATGCCGAGCTGCGCGAGCGCGCGCATGGCGCTCTCCCTCTGGCGCGGCCCTGGCGAGGCTATGGGGGAAAGCTGATGCGTCGTCCCCATGAGCGCCACGTCGAACACGCTGTAGTTGAACGCGGGCGCGTGGCTTTGCGGGATGTAGGCGACGCGGTTTGCGCGCGCGCGCGGCGGGAGCGCCGCCGCGTCCGCGCCGTCGAGAAGGATTTGCCCTTCGTAATCCGGCAGGAGCCCCAGCACGCATTTGAACAGCGTGCTTTTGCCCGCGCCGTTGGGGCCGAGCACGCACAGCAGCTCCCCCTCGCGCGCCTCGAAGCATACGTCCTCGAGCACCGCGCGGGAGCCGTAGGCAAAGCTCAGATGCGATACGTTCAGCTTCACGGCGTGTTCTCCCCCCTGAGTATGAAGTAGAGGAACACCGGCGCGCCGAGGAACGCCGTGAGTATGCCTATGGGGATCTCCGTGGACAGCAGGTTTCGCGCCACGTCGTCCACAAGAAGCAGGAACGACGCGCCCATGAGCATCGACGCGGGCATGAGGCGGCGGTAGTCGCTGCCCACGAGCATGCGGCACAGGTGCGGGATCACGAGGCCGACCCAGCCGATCATACCGCTGACGGCGACGGACGCCGCTGTGATAAGCGTGGAGCAGACGACGACGGCGAGCCGCAGCAGCCGCGCGTCCACGCCGAGCGAGCGGGCCTCGTCGTCGCCGAGCGTCAGCAGGTTGACGCGCCAGCGAAGCAAAAAGAGCGGCAAAAGCCCGAGCGCCATCGGGAGCGCCGCGAAGCGCACATCCCGCATGGTCGTGCCGGAGAGGGTGCCCATGAGCCAGTAGGTGATGGCGGGCAGCTCGTTCGATGGATCGGCGACGAGCTTGACAAACGAGGTGCCCGCGCTCATCAGGGAACCGAGCATGATGCCCGCGAGTATGAGGCCGACCGCGCGGCGGCCGGGCGCGCGGCTGCCCACGAGGTAGGCGAGCAGCACCGTCGCAAGCCCCGAAACGAAGGCGAGCAGCATGATGCCCCTGCTCCCGAAGCCCAGAAGTATCGCGAGCGCGGCGCCGAACGCAGCGCCCGAGGACGCGCCCAGGATGTCCGGCGCGGCCATGGGGTTGCGGAACACGCCCTGGTAGGAGGCGCCCGCCGTCGCGAGCGAGCAGCCCACGAGGCAGGCGAGCAGTATGCGCGGCAGGCGGATGTCCAAAACGGCCGAGCGCATCTGCGGCGTCCAGTCCGCCTCGACGGGGAATATGACCGAGGCGAGCAGGCGCGCCACCTGAAGCGGCGGCACGCCGTAGCGCCCGAAGCAGAAGGACGCGAAAAAGGCCGCGGCGAGCAGCGCCGCGAGCGCCGCGAGCCGCCGCCGCGCTTTCCTTTGCATCGCTATGATTTCCATGAACGTCCTCCCCGGATGAAGCTCCGTCATTATCCTTATACGAGAATAACGCTCGCTCATTATACTATCCCTTCCTCGTTTTGTAAAGAGGCGGCGCGCGCCGTTGCCGCGTTTGCACCGCCGTGGTAGAATGGGGAAAAACCCGATGCGGGAGGAGCGATCATGCACATACTGCTCATCGGCGAGCGCGGCGCGGGGAAATCCACGCTGATCCGCCGCCTTACGGATGCCTGGGGACGTCCGGTCTCCGGCTTCATCACGAAAAAGGAGGCCGCGGACGCCGAGGGCAACGAGCCGGTCTACATCCATCCGGCGAACGGCCCGCGCCGTTACGGCGCGGACAACCTCGTGGGCGTGTGCCGCTTCCGGCATCCGACGGGGTATCCGGAGGCGTTCGACCGGCACGCGCATCTGCTCGCGCCCCCGCCGCCGGGCGGCATACTCGTGATGGACGAGCTGGGCATGATGGAATCCGGCGCGAAGGCGTTCTGCGCGGCCGCGCTCGCGGCGCTCGACGGCGACGCGGACTCGATCTTTGCGCTCAAGGTCACGGATACGCCGTTCCTCAACGCCGTGCGCGGCCATCCGAAGGCGGTGTGCTTGCGCATCACAAAGGAAAACCGCGAAAAGCTGTTCGAAACGATACTGCCCCTGATCGCGAAGGGACCCGGCGGAGGCGCGGAGTGAGCGCCGCGGCGCTGATACTCGCGGGCGGCAAAAGCCGCCGGTTCGGACGGGACAAAACGCTCCTCACGCTCGGGGGCGCGACGCTCGTCGAGCGCGCGGTCGGGCACGTCCGGCCGCTGTTCGACGAAATACTCGTCGCGGGAAGCGCAAGGAAGTTCCATATCCCGGGAACGCGCGCGATCCCCGACCTTTACCCGGACGCGGGGCCTTTGGGCGGCATCCACAGCGGCCTCGTACACGCGGAGCGCGACGCCCTGTTCGTGCTCGCCTGCGATATGCCCAATTTCGACGCCGCGCTGTGCGAGAGGCTGCTCGCGCGGTCCGCGGGCTGCGACGTTTTTATCCCGTGCGCGGGGGAGGAGCTCGAGCCGCTCTTCGGCGTATACCGCAAATCCGCGCTGCCCGCCGTCGAGCGCCTGCTCCTGGCGGGCAGATACCGCGTGCGCGACCTGTTCCCGCTCGTCAAAACGGGCTTTCTTCCCCTCGAGGCGTCCGCCGGGGAAGCGAGCCCGTTCTTCAACATCAATTATGCGGAGGATTACGAGGCGCTCATGCGCGTCTTCAAAAAGGATTAGTCCGCGCGGCGCACGTCGGCGAGGTTCGTGTGCTGCGGATTCGCGCGCGCGAGCGGCGTCGCCCTGTCGGACATGGTCAAAACGTTGATGCTGCCCGCCTCGTCCGCGCCGTCGGCCCCGGGCTTGTACCACGCGCCCTCGTGTATGGCCACGACGCCCGGCATGATGCGCTCGGTCACCTTGGCGGGGATGCGCACCGTGCCGCGGTCGTTGAACACCTCGGCGAGGTCGCCGTCCGCGATGCCGCGCGCCTTCGCGTCCGCGGGATTGATCCACACGCGCGCGGGGTCGAGCTCGCGCAGCAGCCTGTTTTGGTCGTGTATGGAATGGCAGCGGCGCTTGCTGTGGAAGCCGATCAGCTGCAGCGGATATTTCGCGCGCATCGGGTCTGCCGGGCCCTCGTCGCAGGGCGTGTAGCGCGGATTTCCGGGCAGAAGCCCGCTCTCGTAGAGCCTCGGGGAGAAGATCTCGATCTTGCCGGACGGGGTGCCGAAGGGCACGCCCTGCTCGACGTTCTTCCGGAACGCGACGTCGCGGCCGCGGTCGCAATAGACGTAATAGCCCTTGTCGATCAGGCCCTGCAGTTCCGGAAGCTCGGGATATTCGCCGCGCAGCGTTTCGTAAGCTTCCTCAAGCCACGCGCGCATGTCCGGCTTGCCCTCGGTGAACTGCTCCTCGAGGCCGAGATATTTTGCGACGAGCCGGAAGCAATCGTACTCGAAGCGGCAGCCGAAGAGCGGCTCTATGGCCTTGTTGTTCCAGAGGAGGTAATCGTCCGCCCCCCACGGCCCCACGATGTTCTCCGTTTCGAAGAACGAGGGCGCGGGCAGAACGATGTCCGCGTACCTCGCGCTCGGCGTCATGAACACATCCGAAAGCACGATCAGCTCGACGCGCTCCTCGTCGGAAATCAGGCGCACCGTGTTGTTGATGTTCGAGTGCTGGTTGACGAGCATGCCGCTCGCGATGGAGAAGATCAGCTTGATCGGCGACGCGAGGCGATCGCCGCCGAGAAGGCCGTCCTTTTCGGTGAGCGAGCGGTAATCCTCGAGCGCGCGCGTCCAGAGGAACGAGGGGATCGTCACGCCGTGCGGGTCCTCTCTGCCCGCGAGATACGGCGCGCCGTGCGCGTCGCGTATGCAGCCGCAGCCGCTCGAGCCGCCGGGCTTTCCCACGTTGCCCGTGATGCTCGCGAGCGCCGCGAAGCCGCGGTACGTCTGCTCGCCGTTGAGCGTGCGCTGCGGGCCGAAGCCGGTCAGCAGGCAGGCGGGCTTTGCCGCGGCGAACTCCCGCGCGAGGCGCGCGATGGTCTCTTTGGGCACGCCCGTGACCGCCTCGCCCCACGCGGCGTCCTTGACGACGCCGTCCGCCTCGCCGAACAGATACGCGCGGTAGCACTCCTTTTCGGGCGCGCCCGCGGGCATGTGCGCCTCGTCGAAGCCGAGGCAGAAACGGTCCATGAAGTCCTGGTCCTGCAGGCCCTCCGACCAGATCACGTAACACATGGCGTCGATCAAAGCGCCGTCCGTCGAGGGGAGCAGCGGCACCCACTCGTTTGCGTAGGCGAGCACGGAGTCGCTCTTGCGCGGGTCGAAGGCCACGATGCGCGTGCCCCGCGCCTTCACCTCCATGAGTATGCTGTTGAGCTGCGGTCCGAACTGGTTCTCCGCCGGGTTGTGGCCCCAGAGAAAGATCAGCTTCGCGTTGCGCAGATCCTCGGGCGCGCTGCCGCACATCCAGGTGCCGAATATGTAGTTCGTCGCGTGTATGGCGCAGGAAGCGCTGTAATAGTTGTAGAACGAAAGCTGGCCGCCGTCGAGGGAAAGCAGGTTGCGCAAAAAGCGGTCCCCGCGGGCGGTGGCGCACACGCCCGCGCCGGGCAGCACGTAGCGCGAGCCGGGGCCCCAGGTTTCGCGCGTGCTTTTCATCGCCTCGGCGATGCGCTCGGCGGCCCTTTCCCAGGTGATGCGGCGGAACTTCCCCTCGCCGCGCTTGCCTGCGCGCTCCATGGGATAGCGCAGGCGCGACGTGCTCAAAAACGTGTAACGGTAGGCGCGCCCGCGCGCGCAACCCGTGAAACGGATCTCCTCGCAGGCCTTGTTGGGCTCTATCGAGAGCACGCAGCCCTCCGCCACGCGCGAGACGAGGTGGCACTTCGAGCCGCAGTCGTTGAAGCTCGCGTGGCCGATCTCGCGGACCTCCCCTTCGGGGATGGGCGGACGCATGATCCAGCCGAAGCTCTCGAGGCCCTCGAGCCACCCTTCGGGGAGCGGGAGCTCCGCGCCGGAGCGCAGCATCGCCTCCTCCATGAGCCGCGCGAGCGCCGCGACCTCCGGGGAAGAGGACGCCCCGAGCATGGCCTCGGACACGGCCTTGACCGTGTCGAGCGCGTAGAGCGCGATGAATTCATCCGCTTCATGCGCGAGCTCCGCGCCGTTTATCGCCGCTGCGTAAAGGTATTCGAGGAAGCGGAACTGCTCGCCGATGTAGTCCGGCGGGTTGCCGTCCAAGCGCTGCGGCGCGTAGCCCAGGCGCTTGTAGAAGCGCACGACGTCGAGCGTGGTCTCGTCGAGAAGCGCCCCTCCCTCGCCGCCGCGGCAGACCGAGGCCCACAGCGGGATGTCCACAGAGGCGTCCGTGCCCCAGACGAGCGCGCCGTATTCGACGTCGCTCATCGCCGGCTCGACGCCGAGCACGGCGCATTCCCGCGCCCACGCTTCGCGGTCCGTGAAAAAGACGCGCGCGAGGTGGCAGCGGGCGAATTGTTTGAGTAGGATCGATTCAGGCATTGCGCTGCGCCTCCCTGATTTTCGCCTTGATTTCCCGCATGTGCGAGAGGTTGCCGAGTATGGTCGCGCCCACGAGGACGTCGTTTTGGTAGAAAAGCCGCGTGGCCGATTTCGCGAAGGCGGGGTTTACGGCGTATGTGCCCGCGGCGCTTTCGGAAACGTTTTCCATGCGGTACGGCCCGTTCCCTTTGCCCGTATCCCCGTAGGCGAAGAGGGAAACAAAGGGCGTGTTGATGACCAGCGAAGCGTCCGCCTCGCCGAAGGTTTTCGAACCGCCCGCCGCGTTCGCCCCGGCGACGAGCCCCTGCTCCCACGCCTCGGCCCAGAGCATGTAGTTCAATCCCTTATGCTCCGCACAGTCGCCGCAGGCGTATACGTCGGGGGCGCTGGTCTCCATGCGCTCGTTGACGACGACCGCGCGGGCGCACTGTATGCCGGCCTCCTGCGCGAGCGATATGTCCGCGCGCACGCCGCAGGAAATGATCACGAGCCCGCAGGGGAAGCGCCTGCCGTCTGCGAGACGCACGGCGCTCGCCGCGCCCTCGCCCTCGATCTCCTCGATCTGCACGCCCACGAACACGTCGAAGTGCGGGCTCAGGCGGAGCCGCAGCTCCTCGGAGGTGTCCGCGTCGAGCTGGCGCGGCATGAGCATGGGCAAAGCTTCGAGCACCGTGACCCTGAGCCCGTAGCGCACGAGTTCGCAGGCCGTTTCGAGCCCGACCGCGCCGCCGCCGATGACGACGGCCTCGCCCTTGCCAAGAGCCGCCTCCTTGATGCGCTCCACGTCGCGCGCCGTCCTTAAATCGCAGATATCCTTTTTATCCACCCCGCGGAACGGCGGTATGAAATTATACCCGCCCGCGGCGTAGATGCATTTGTCGTAAGAGTATACCGCGTTTGCCGTGCGCGCCCCGTGCGCCTCGGGGTCGAGGGAAACGATCTCCTCGCCCAGGTGCAGCGATACGTTTCGCGCGTCGTACCAGGCCCTGCTGTGCAGCGCGTAGTTCGCGGGGTTGATGAACTTGAGCGGCGTTTTGGTCAGCATGGGGCGCGAGTAGGGGAGGATATCCTCGCGCGTGAACAGGTCGATCTTCGCTTCCTTATCGTGTTCGATGATGGCCTGCGTCGCGGCGACGCCCGCGGAGCCCCCGCCTATGACGAGATAGCGCTTCATTCGGCGCCCCCTTTCTTCCAGCCGCGCGGCAGGCGCACGATCAGCGAGGGGTGCGTCATGTCGGCGTCGGGCAAAATCTCCCCGAGCGGGTCGCCCGCGCCGTATTTGGCGGCGAGCTCGTCCCATTCGCCGAAGTCGATGCTCCTGGTCGGGCAGGCGTCCACGCACAGCGGGTTGAGGCCGCGGCTCCGGCGCTCGAGGCAGGTGTCGCACTTTTGCGAAACGCCGTTTCGCTTGCTCAAGGAGATCGACCCGTACGGGCAGTTCCAAAGGCAGGTGCCGCAGCCGATGCACAGCCCGTCGTCGTGCACGACCGTGCCGTCCTCGAGCTTGTGCATCGCGCCCGTCGTGCACACGGCGGTGCAGCGCGGCTCGAGGCAGTGGAAGCACGCGCCGGAAAACGGGAATTCCCGCGCGTCTCCCGGCCCGTTGAGCAGCGCGACGCGCCGCATGAACACATCGGCCGGCAGCGAGTGCCCGTCCTTGCAGGCAACCTGGCAGGCGCCGCAGCCGATGCAGGTATCCATGTTCACAAAAAAGCAGATACGGCTCATACGTCCTCCGTTCTTATTTATGTCCCGCGGGCGCAGGCGCGGGGCGCGGTATGACGCGATACAATACATAATAGCCTTCCGCGGGCGTGGTTTGCAACCCGCAATCCCAAAAAGACGCCGCGGGATACATGCGCGGGGCGATGGGAAATTTCCCCGCGCCGGCGGCGCGCTTTACACGCTTATGCCGATTTGCTAGAATAATAGCAAAACAAAGCCGGCGCGAAAAGCGCCGCGGCCGCGCCGCAAAACGCGGGCGCGGGAACGGGAAAAGGCGGGCCGGGCCCGCCGGAGCGGGCGATGCGCCGGGAGGGAGGAGCGCGCCTTTGAGCATCACGATCGCCGAAATACTCAGGCTGCCCTCCATGCACGACGCAAAGGTCGTGGCGGGCGGGCAGGCGCTCGAGCGCCGGGTCTCGACCATCAGCGTGTCCGAATACACCTGGAACACCCAGTTCAAGGATATGTATTTCGACTATGCCGACAGCGAGATCGTCATCAGCGCGTTCTACGCCGCCAAGGACAGCGTGGAAAAGCAGCTCAACAACATCGAGGTCTACCACAGCAACCGCGTGGCGGGGCTGATCCTGTTCTACGTGGGCGTGATACTGCCCTATTTGGACGAGCGCGTCGTCAGCCTCGCCGAAAGGCTGAATTTCCCCATCATCATGATGCCCGAGGGGCGGCCCGACCTTCGCTACAGCGAGGTCATCTACGAGGTTGTCGAGGCGATCATCAAAAGCCACCGGCACTACAAGGACCTGACCAACGACATCATCGAGCAGGTCTCCTGCTTCCCCGCGAGCCAGAGGAGCCTCGGCTTCGCGATGCGCATATTGAGCAACAACACATTCTCCACCATCGTGCTCGCCGATATGTCCGGCGAGCCGTACCACGTGAGCGTCTGGCCGAGGAACGTCAACGCGGAAGGGTATCTGCGCGACGGCAAGGTCATCATAGAGGGGGAACTGAACCCCATCATGGGCGAGAGCTGCCGCGTTTACGTCTACCCGATCCGCTCCGCGAAGGGGCTGCCGCTGCAGGCGGTCATCTACAAGCGCGGCGAGGTGTTCGACGCGGACGCGGTGCGCCAGATCGGCGAAACCATACAGACCGCGATCAACCTCTGGGGGCGCAACGTCGGCGAGAGCCCGCTCAGCGAGCTCGTGGGCGCGATACTCAGGGACGAGCCGTATAAGATAAAACGGCTCTCCTCGCTCTTTCGCGTGGATGTTTCGGACATACGGGATATGTGGATACTCCAGGCCGGGCAGCCCGACAAGACCGATCAACTGCTCGGCCTGCTGCCAAGGCTTCTTCAGGACGAGCTGCCGCGCGCGCGCGGCGGGTTCATCTACGACGCGTTCGAGGAGAGCGGCGTGGTGATGTTCCACGCCGTGCGCGCGCGCGACGGCCTGCCCGAGGCGGCGCGCGCCCTGCTCGAGAGCCTGCGCGGCCACGGCGCCGACGCGCTTCTCACGGACTGCCGCAACCTGGGCGGCCTCGAGCGCATCCGCAGGGCGTACACGCTCAACGAGCGCGCGCTGCGCACGGCCAAGAAGATCTTCCCCTTAAAGCCGCTCTTCACGCTCTTCGAGCTGCGCTTCGCGGACGAGTGCATCAAGCGCATCGAGGCCGGCGATGATTCGGCGCGGCAGGCCATGGAGATGCTCGAGGCCATCCCCGGGGACGGGGGCATTTCCTACGGGGATATGCTCAAAACCCTCTTTGCCTATTACCTCGACGCGGACCGCAGCGCCGCCGCCGCCGCGGAGCTGTTGTTCGTGCACAAAAACACGATACAATACCGCATAAAAAAGTTTCATGAACTGATCGCGGACGACCTCGGCGGCATGCTCGAGGTCAACGAGCTCCTCATGGCCCTCGCGATCGGGCGCATACTGGAAAGCGACAGAAAAAGCAGGTCCTGACGGGAATTGCCGGTAATTCTGCCAGCCTCGCCCGGCCCCGGAGCCGCGTGCCCGCGTCCCCGCGTTTTGCACTAAAACGTTTTGTTCTCCAAAACAAAGCGGAGGCGGCGACGTTGATGCCCAGACCAACGATTTCTTGATTTCGATGTGATACCATACCGGTACTGGGGCAAAGCAATCTGTCGCCATTCCGAATCATGAGGAAAACCACAACAAAATGACGCACACAAAGTAGAGAGGAGAGCCACCCTATGAAACGCGCATTGGCAATTCTATTGGCCGCGCTCATGCTCATCGGCATCGCGGGCTGCACCGACAATCCGCCGACTCCGGCCGGGACCGACAAGCCGGCCGAAACCCAAGGCAAGCCGAAAGCCCTCACCATCCCCGTCGACTGGCCCGCCTACATCGATCCCGGCGTAGGCAGCAAGGCCGCGGACTGCATCAGCTTCGTCAACCTGTACGACACGCTGGTATTCCCCAACAGCGACGCCACCATCAGCCCCATGGTAGCCGAGAGCTGGGAAGCCAACGACGACTGCACCGAGTACACCTTCCATCTGCGTGACGACGTGGTGTTCCACAGCGGCAACAAGCTCACCGCAAAGGACGTGGCCTTCAGCATGAACCGCATGCTGAGCGTCGGCGAGGGCTTCGCGTACATGTACGCCGGGCTCGTGCAGAGCGTGGAGGCCGTGGACGAGAAGACCGTGAAGTTCACGCTCAGCTCGTCCTCGGGTCTGTTCCCGAACCTTCTGATCCGCCTGTACATACTCGACGAGGCGACGGTCATGGCCAACATCGCCAAGGACGGCGCCTACGGCGAGTTCGGCGACTACGGCAAGAACTGGCTGCTCACGCACGACGCGGGCTCCGGTCCCTACAAGGTCAAGGAAATGATCACCGAAGAGCACCTGACCATGGAAAAATACTCCGATTATTGGATGGGCTGGTCCGATAAACCGCAGGCGCCCGACACGGTGAAGCTGCTCGGCGGCGTGGACACGGCTTCCATGAAAACCATGATGGCCAACGGCGAGCTCGACGCCAGCGACGACGCGCAGACCGCCGAAACCTACGCGGCGCTCGACGCGCTCGAGGGCGTGGAGATCTCCCGCGCGCCCATCGGCGTCAACTTCAACATCATGCTCAACACCAAGCTCGCCCCCACGGACGACGTGCACGTCAGGAAGGCCATCGCCTTCGCGACCGATTACGACACCATCGCCAACGACATCTACATCGGCAGCGCCAAGGCGACCGGCCCCATCCAGAAGGGCATGGCGGGCAGCCTGAGCGACGAGGAGTGCCCTTATAAGTACGACCTCGCCAAGGCCGAGGAAGAGCTCAAGCAGTCCCCCTATTACAACGATCTGATCAGCGGCGCGATGAAGCTCTCGCTGACCTATTGCAGCGAGGGCGGCGCGCAGCAGGAAAACCTCGCGCTGCTCATACAGGCCGGCATGGCCTCCCTCGGCGTGAGCGTGGAGATCACGGGCAAGCCCTTCGCCACCATGATGACCGACGCGCAGACCGTCGAAACCACGCCCAACGCCTCCTTCGTGGCGTTCGCGCCCAGCTACCTCGACGGCAGCGGCTACCTCAAGAACCGCTACCATTCCTCCTCCTGCGGCACGTGGGAGCAGATGGAATGGCTGCAGGACGCCGAGATCGACGCGCTGATCGAGCAGGCCATGTCCACCATGGATCAGGACGCGCGGAACGCGATCTATAAAGAGATCTCGCTCAAGCTCATGGATATCTGCCCGACCGTGTGGATGGCGGACCTCGCGAGCTCCTCGGCGTACCGCGCCGACCACTTCATAAGCCCCGTGGCGGAAATGTTTGCCGCGGGCGAGGCGTTCATCTTCGCGATGGGCTACTCCTGCTACTACCGCGACTACAAGATACTCGGCTGACGGCCGCCGCACCCGTAAACTGTGCATATGCGCGCTGAAAAGCGCGCATATGCGCAAAAAAACGGTTCCTGACAAAAACCGGTATCCCGAAGGAGAGGGTTTTGTATGATTCTGAAAATACTCAAACGCGTCGTATCGTATCTGCTGGTGCTGCTGGGCCTGTCGGTGTTCGTGTTCATACTGGTCCGCGTGATGCCGGGCGACACCGCGCGCCTCGCGCTGGGCCCCCGCGCGCCGGAGGAAACCGTGCAGGCGCTGCGCAGGGAGATGCACCTCGACAAGTCCATCCCCGTCCAGTATTACTACTGGCTCAAGGGAATACTGCAGGGCGACCTCGGCACGTCCGTGATTTCCAAGCGCCCGATCACCGAGGACATCGCCTTTTATCTGCCCGCGACCGTCGAGCTCGCGCTGCTCTCGGCGATATTCATGGCCACATTCGGCATACTTCTGGGCGTCACGGCCACGAAGTATTCCGAAAAATGGCCGGACGCCATCATCCGCGTGCTCTCGTATCTGGGCATCGTCGCGCCCGCCTTCCTCTGGGCGGTGCTCGCCATGCTGCTCTTCGCGTACCTGATACCGATACTCCCCGTGTCGGGCAGGATCAGCGCGGGCATCGCGCCGCCCGTGACGCGCACGGGGCTTTACATCGTCGATTATCTGCTCCAGGGAAATTTCGCAGGCGCGTGGGACGCTTTCCGCCATCTGGTCATGCCGGCCATCGTGCTCTCGTTCGGCGGCATCAGCCAGTCCGCGCGCATCTGCCGCGCGAGCATGGTCTCCAACATGGAGAAGCCCTACGCCGCCGCGGAACGCGCCTACGGCATCCCGGAGAACAAGATTCTTTATAAATACCTGCTCAAGCCCTCGCTCAACTCGTTCATCTCGGTGACGGCGCTCGACATCGCGATGCTCTTCGGCGGCGCGTACCTCGTGGAGAGCATATTCAACTATCCCGGCCTTTCGCGCTACGGCCTGACCGCCATGCTCAACAAGGACGTGTTCGCGGTGAGCGCGGTGATGCTTGTGGACGGCGTGATCGTGATCGGGTTCAACCTCGTCACGGACATCATCATCTCGTTCCTCGACCCGAGAATACGCTATTCCTCTTCCACTTGACGAAGGGAAGAACCGAGAAAGGAAGCGGATTATGGAAAGCTGCCCGAATAAAATCGACATCTCCCAGGTGGACGTCTCGCGCATCCCGCGCAGGAACGCCGGGGAGAACATCCGGAAGCTCTGGTATAAATTCTCCCTCAACCGGGTTTCGGTCGTGGGCCTCGCGCTGATCCTCCTCATCGCGGCCGCCGCGATCTTCTACAGGAGCATCGTGCCCTATCCCGAGCACATCGGCGCCATGGTGGACTTCAAGAACGCCTGCATGCCGCCCTCCTGGCAGCACCTGTGCGGCACGGACCAGGCCGGCCGAGACATTTTGAGCCGCATCATATACGCCTTCCGCGGCGCGCTCACGATGGGCGTCGTCGCGATCCTCGCGATACTGCCGCTGGGCGGCGTGCTCGGCCTTGTCGCCGGCTACTGGAACGGGAGGTTCGTCTCCAACCTCATCATGCGCGTCGCGGACGTGTTCCTCTCCCTTCCCACGCTGATCCTTGTGATGTGCGTCTCCTCCATCATGACGCCGAGCACGCGCAACGCCATGCTCGCCATCAGCATTTCCTGGTGGCCGTGGTACACGCGCCTCGTGTACGGCATCGTGACCTCGACGCGCAACGAGGTCTACATCCGCTCCGCCGAGGTGCTCGGCGCGAACGTGTGGCACATACTGCTCAAGGAGATACTGCCCAACGCGCTCGGCCCGATCCTCACGAAAATGACGCTCGACTTCGGCGTGGCGATACTCGCCGGCGCGACGCTGAGCTTCGTGGGCATGGGCGAGCAGCCGCCCGCGCCGTCGCTGGGCGCGATGGTTTCCGCGGGCGTGGGGTACCTGCCCGACCAGTGGTGGATGGCGGTGTTCCCCGCCCTCGCGATCATGCTGATCGTGCTGGGCTTCAACCTGTTGGGAGACGGCATAGGCGACATGCTGTCGGATGCGGAGTAAGGCTATGGAAACGCATATCAAAGAGCAAGACAACCGCGTCGTGGACGTAAAGAACCTGTTCATCTCCTTTCGCACCTTCAAAGGCTACACGAAGGTGTTGAACGGCGTGAACCTGCACGTGCGCCGCAAGGAGAAGATCGCCATCGTGGGCGAGACCGGCTGCGGCAAGACCACGACCGTCTACGCCATCGCGCAGATACTCGCCAAGCAGGCGCGCGTCGACGGCGGCGAGATCTTCTTCAAGGGCAGGGACTCGCTTCGCATGAACGAAAAGGAGCTCAAGCAGCTTCGCGCGAGCGGTATATCCGTGATATTCCAAGACCCCATCGCCTCGCTGAACCCCGTGTTCACCATAGGCGACCAGATGGCGGAGGTCATCCGCTACTCGGGCATAGAGGGCGCGCGCGACCCCAGGGTGCAGCGCGAGCGCACCGTCGCGGCGCTGAGAGAAACCTCGCTGCCCGACCCCGAACGGCTCATGGAGAACTATCCCTTCCAGCTCTCGGGCGGCATGCGCCAGCGCATCTGCATCGCGATGTCGCTCGCGACGCCGCGCGACCTGGTGATCGCCGACGAGCCCACGACCAACCTCGACGTGACCATACAGGACCAGGTGTTGAAGATACTCCGCCAGCGCGTCGAGGAGAAGCAGAGCGCGCTGATACTCATCACGCATTCCCTGGGCGTCGCGCGCGAGGTGGCGGACCGCATCTACGTCATGTACGCGGGCAATATGGTTGAAACCGCGGGCGCGGAGGAGCTTTTCCGCGAATGCCTGCACCCCTACTCCAGGGGGCTGATGAGCTGCATCCCCAAGCTTTCCGGCGGCGGCATCGCCTCGGGCATACCCGGGCATCTGCCCAGCTATTACGCGCCGCCCCCGGGCTGCCGCTTCGAGCCGCGCTGCCCTCACGCCATGCCGCGCTGCAAACAGGCCATGCCGCCCATGTACGAGGCGGCGCCGGGGCATTGCGTCGCCTGCTATCTTTACGAGAGGGGGACGAGCGCGTGAAAAGCGGTAACGACATACTCGTCGTCGAGGACCTCAAGAAATACTTCCCCGTGAAAACCAAGGGGAAGCAGGAGCTGTTCGTCAAGGCCATAGACGGCGTGAGCTTCTCGCTCAAGCCCGGCGAAACGCTCGGGCTCGTGGGCGAATCCGGTTCGGGCAAGAGCACGGTCGCCTACGACGTGGTGGGCATGTACAGCCCGACCTCCGGCTCCATCCGCTTCAAGGGGCGGGAAATCGGCATGCTGCTGCGCGAGAGGCCGCTTCCCCTCAAGAAGGAAATACAGATCGTGTTCCAGGACCCCGGCACGTCGCTCAACCCGAAGCGCACGGTCTACAAGATACTCGAGCTGCCGCTTCGCATCCATAAGATCTGCGAGCCGAAGGATTACGTCAAGTACGTGGCGCGGCTCATGGACCTCGTGGAGCTGCCCTACGAATACATGTTCAAGTATCCGTCGGCGCTCGGCGGCGGAGAGCGGCAGATGGTGGCCATCGCGCGCGCCCTGGCGACCAACCCGCAGCTCATCGTGCTGGACGAACCCACGAGCGCGCTGGACGTTTCCGTGCAGGCCAAGATCATCAACACGCTGCTCAGGCTGCAAAAGGAGATGAACCTCTCTTACCTGTTCATCACGCACGACTTGAGCCTGATGCGAAACGTCGCTTCCCGCGTCGCCATCATGTACCTGGGCAAGATCGCCGAGATCGCTCCCACGGAGGATTTTTTCCGCAGCCCGCGGCATCCGTACACGAAGATGCTGCTCTCCTCGATCCCCGTCGTGAGCCCGGAGGAGGAAAAGTACCGGCCGGAGCGCATCGAATCGCGCGGGGAAATACCGAGCCCCGTCAACGTGCCCGCCGGCTGCAGCTTCAACACGCGCTGTCCGTTCGCGATGGAACGGTGTTTGAAAGAGGACCCCGTCCCCGTCGCGCTGGACGCGGAAGGCCTGCACATGGCAAGATGCCATTTGCTTGAAATGAGAGGGTAAGAGATGGAACACACGGAATTCAGGCTGAAAACCAAACAGGACATCGAGGATTTTCTCACGGGCTGCGCGTTCTACGGAACGGGCGGCGGCGGAAACACGGCCGTGGGCCGCAGGTCGCTCAACAGGTGCCTCGAGCAGGGCTACGACATCACGCTCACGCCGCCGGAGCACATCGACGACGACGCGCTTTACTGCAGCGCCTTCTTCATGGGCAGCATCGCGCCCAGGACCGAGGAAGTGCTCCGGGAGATGGAGCGCGGCGGCTATACCGAGCGCAAGTACGGCCTTGAGGAAATGCTCATCGGCGCGGTGCGCGCGCTCGAGAATTTCCTCGGCAAAAAGGTTGCCGGCCTCGTGATCGTGGAGCCCGGCGGCTCCAACGCGGCCTGCTGCATGGCGGCCGGGTACATGATGGGCCTGCCCGTGCTCGACGGCGACCCCGTCGGCCGCGCGGTGCCCGAGATGATGCAGGGCCCCTGCGCGATGCGGGGAAAGACCTGCCTGCCAGTCGTCTACTTCGATTCCTGGGGCAACAGCAACGTGACCGTCAACGCCGCGAGCTACAAGGCGATGGAGCGCACCGGCAAATTCCTCAGCCAGGCGTCCTACGGCGAGATGGCCGAGGCGGGCTACGCCATGACGGGGCGCGAGGTGAAGGATATCCTCATCCCCCGCTCGCTCTCGCGCGCGTGGCGCGTGGGGCAGGCCATCAACCGCGCCGCCGGGGAAGGGCGCGATCCGCTCGCCGCCGCGGCAAACGCCTCGGGCGGCCGCGTGGTCGGCCGCGGCGCCATCCGCGCGCTCAAGACGCGCGACGCGGACGGCTACTACTGGGGCGAGTACCTCGTCGAGGGCGAGGGGGACTGCGCGGGCAGGACCTACAAGGTCTGGTTCAAGAACGAAAACCACGTTCTCTGGATCGACGGCGCGCCCGCGGTCACGAGCCCCGACCTGATCACCGTGCTCAACGCGGACACCGGCGCGCCCATACTCAACACCTTCCTGAAAGAGGGGGAGCGCGTGGGCATCGTGACGAACCCCTCCGACCCGTTCTACATGTGCGACAAGGCCGTCGAAGTGTTCGGCCCGCGCGCCTTCGGCTTCGACTTCGACTATGTTCCGTATCAAAAGGATTGAAGAAAGGAGCAAACGATGCAAACCAGCCAGTATTCCGGCTTCTATAAGCTTTCGATCGAGGAGCGGCTCGACGAGGTCGCCGAATTCGCGGGCCTTACGGAGCAGGAGAAGCAGCTCCTGCTCAACACGGGCAACCTCGCGCGCGACACGGCCGACCATATGATCGAAAACGTCGTGGGCGGCTACGCGCTGCCCATGGGCGTGGCGCTCAACTTCCTCGTCAACGGCAGGGAAACGCTGATCCCCATGGTCGTGGAGGAGCCCTCCGTCGTCGCCGCCGCGAGCAACGCCGCCAAGATGGCGCGCCCGACGGGCGGCTTTTTCGCGAGCTATACGGGCTCCGTCATGATCGCGCAGATACAGCTGCTCGGCGTGGCCGACCCCGGCTGCGCGCGCATGCGCGTCTACGAAAACAAGGATAAGATACTTGCCCTGTGCAACGAGCGCGACCCCGTGCTCGTGAAGTTCGGCGGCGGCGCGCGGGACGTCGAGGTCCGCGTGATCCCCGGCGAGGAGACCATGCTCGTGGTGCACCTGTTGGTCGATACGCTCGACGCCATGGGCGCCAACTGCGTCAACACCATGGCCGAGGCCGTCGCGCCCCTGATCGAGCGCGTCACGGGCGGCAAGGCGGGCCTTCGCATCCTTTCGAACCTCGCCGTGCACCGCCTCGCGCGCGCGCTGCACGATCTCCAAAGAAGCCATAGGCGGCGATGATGTCGTGGACGGCGTCGTCAGGGCGTACCGCTTCGCGGCGGCGGACCCGTTCCGCGCGGCCACGCACAACAAGGGCGTCATGAACGGCGTGAGCGCGGCGGTCGCCGCCACGGGCAACGACACGCGCGCCATAGAGAGCGGCGCGCACGCGTACGCCGCGATCACGGGCCAGTATTCCCCGCTCACGCGCTGGGAAAAGGACGCCGAGGGCAACCTCGCGGGCTCCATAGAGATGCCCATGGCGGTGGGTCTCGTCGGCGGCGCCACCAAGACGCACCCGGCGGCGCGCGTCGCCGTGAAGATACTCGGCGCGAAAAGCGCCGGGGAAATGGCCGAGGCCTACGCGGCGCTCGGCCTCGCGCAGAACCTCGCCGCGCTTCGGGCGCTCGCGACCGAGGGCATACAGCGCGGGCATATGTCGCTGCACGCGCGCAACATCGTATCCTCCATAGGCGTAACGGGAGACGCGGGCGACGCCGTCGTGCGGCGCATGATCGAGGAAAAGAACATCAACGCGGAATACGCCGCGAAGCTCGCAAGGGAGCTGGGCGTTCTCCGATAAAACGCGGAAAGGAGCGTAAACCATGTCGCTGAAACTCACGGCAGACGAACGGGCGATACTCGAAGGAAAAGAGGGCGAGGCGCGCAAGTTCGCCATGGAGATCCTCGTCAAGGTCGCGGAAGGCTCGGGGGCGGAGAGGCTCATCCCCATTTCGAGCGTCCACCTCGTGCTGCACGCCTACAAGAGCGCGTTCGACGCGGGCGTCATCGCCGCCGAAAAGATCGCGGACATGGGCGCGCGCTTCAGCGTGCCCACGACCATCGACCCCTACGGCATGGACGCCGAGGATTGGCGCGCCGCCAAAACGCCCGAGCAGTACGCCGTCATGCAGGAACGGCTCGAGAAGGCGGTCATGCGCATCGGCGTCATCCCCGTGTGGACGTGCACGCCGTACTACGGCTTCAACATGCCGCGCTTCGGCGAGAACGTGGCTTGGAGCGAATCCAGCGCGGTCGCCTTCGTCAACACGGTTCTGGGCGCGCGCACCAACCGCCAGAGCGCCATTGTGGACATCTGCTGCGGCATACTCGGCAAAGCGCCCGAGGTCGGGCTGCACCTTGCGGAAAACCGCCGCGGCGAAGTGCTCATCAAACTCAACGTCGATCGCCCGCTCAAGGATTGGGAATTCCCCGCGCTGGGCTTCCGGCTCGGGCGCCTGCTCGGCAACCGCATCGGCGTCGTGGACGGCGTCAAGGGCTCGCCCGTCACGGAGAACATGAAGTCCCTGTGCGCGGCCGCGGCGGCCTCCGGCTCCGTGGCGCTGCTGCACGTGGTCGGCGTCACGCCCGAAGCGCCCACGCTCGAAGCGGCCTTCGGCGCGAACGAGTCAAAGCAGGTCGTGGAGATCGGCGAACAGGATCTTCTCGACACGCGCGCGCAGATGAACACGCACAAGGGCCGCGACGTGGACGTCGTCGCCCTCGGCTGCCCGCACTACACCATCAACGAGATCGTCAACGTGCACAGGCTGCTCGCGGGCCGCAAGGTCCATCCGGACGTGGCGTTCTGGATCTACGCGAACTCCGCCGCCATCGCCATGGCTGAGAAGATGGGCATCCGAAAGGAGCTCGAGGACGCGGGCGTCACATTCCGCGCGGGCACCTGCATGATCATCTCGCCCATCAGGGAATGGGGCTTCAAGGTCATGATGACGGATTCGGGCAAATGCGTGCACTACGGCCCCATGGAATGCGGCACGGAGATGCTCTTCGGCGGAACCGGGGAGTGCGTGGAAGCCGCGGTCGCGGGCCATGTCGTCGCGTGAAAGGAGGAGGCTATGAGCGTTTATAAAGGCCGCGCCGTCGTCGAGGGCGCGATCGTAGAGGGCGAGGCGCTGGTGAGTTCGATGCCCTTCGGCTTTTTCGGCGGCGTGAACCCGGGTACGGGCGTCGTCATAGACCGCTGGCACGACCTGTTTGAGCAGAATATGAAGGGGAAGATACTCGTCTATCCCGAAGGGCGCGGCTCCACGGTGGGCGCGGCCATCATACTCGAGCTCGCGCGCACGGGCTGCGCGCCCAAGGCGATCTTGTTCAACGCGAGCGAGATCATCACCGTCACGGGCGGCGTGCTCGCAAAGAAGTTCTACGATCTGGATCTGCCCATGCTCGACCGGTTCGAGTGCGACATCACCAGGGTCATAAAAACCGGCGACGTCGTGCGCGTGGATCCCGCCGAGGGAACTGTGGAAATTCTCTCTTCAAAGTAGTATGATAGAAATCGAACCGCGCGGCTGCCTCACGGCGGCCGTATGGCTATGCCGCAAGATATAGGAGGGATACCATGAATAAGGACAACTACAGGCTGATCGAAACCCTGCGGCACGAGCTGCACATGCATCCCGAGCTTTCCAACCACGAAACATGGACCAAGGCGCGGCTGATGAGCTTCCTTCGCGAGCACACGAGCCTTGAATTGCACGACGGCGGCAAATGGTTCTTCGCCGCCCACCGCGAGGGAGAGGGGCTCAAAAACATCGCCTTCCGCGCGGACTTCGACGCGCTGCCCATAGACGATCTGTGCGAGCTGCCCTACCGCTCGCAGATCCCGCACGTGTCGCACAAGTGCGGCCACGACGGCCACGCCGCGGCGCTGTGCGGCCTCGCCCTCGAACTCGAGGGCAGGACCGTCGGGAAAAACGTCTTTCTCATCTTCCAGCACGCCGAGGAAACCGGCGACGGCGCGTGGGACGCGCGCGGCTTCGTGCCGGATAATCGGATTGACGAGATCTACGCCTTCCATAACATCGTGCCCTGCGAGCTGAACAGGGTCGTTTGCTGCTACGGCACGAGCAACTACGCCTCCAAGGGCATGATCATCGATATGACGGGCACGCCGACGCACGCGAGCCTTCCCGAGGCGGGCAGGAACCCGGCCTACGCGCTCGCGAACATCGTGGCCGCGCTCGCGGACATCGCGAACCCCGCACAGTATCAGGGCGAGGTGCTCTGCACGATCATACAGCTCGCCTGCGGCGAGCGCGCCTTCGGCACCGCCGCGAGCAGCGGGCAGCTGCTTTTGACCATCCGCGCCGAGCGCGAGGCGGAACTGGATCAGCTCCAGCGCCGCATCGAGGACGAGGCGCGCGCGCAGGCGGAACGCTATGGGCTCGGGTATGCGTTCTCCTTCGAGGATTCCTTCCCCGAGACGGTCAACGACGAAGCCTGCGTAAACAAGGTGTTCGCCGCGGCGACGGCGCTCGGCTTCCCCTATGAGGCCAAGCGCGGCAGCCGCGCTTCGGAGGACTTCGGCCACTTCCTCAAGCGGGCGCCGGGCGCGCTGTTCTTCATCGGCGGCGGCGCGGACAGGCCCCCGTTCCACACGTCGTACTACGACTTCACGGATTCCATCATGGAGAGCGCCGTGGAGATGTTCAAAAAGCTCATAGAGATGTAAATCGCCGTATCGGCTCGCGCGCCGCCGCCGGAAAGCGTTGCGGCGCGCCTGCTTTTTTGGTATGCTCGCCGGGGAAAGAGAACGCAGCGCAAACAAGGAGGAAATGCCGTGATCGAGATCGGAGCCATCGTATGGGGCGTGAAGGACGTCGCGCGCGCCGTGGAGTTCTGGACCAGGGCGCTGAACTACGAATTGAAGTATCCCATGGCGGACGACTGGGCGATACTCGCGCCCAAGGACGGGAGCGGCGTGCAGCTTTCATTGAACCGGGTCGCCTCGGAAAAAGCGAAGCGGCATCATATGGATTTGTTTACGCTCGAGCCGGAGGAGGAGATCGCGCGGCTCATTTCCCTCGGCGCGACGCGCATGGACTGGCGCTATCCGCCGGATGCGGATTTCACGGTGCTGCGCGACCCCGACGGGAACCCGTTCTGCGTGGTGCATTGCTGAGGCAAAAAAGCGGCTCGCGCCGCTTTTTCTGAAAGCTCAGATCGCGCCCTCCTGCCGGAAGCGCGCGATATCGTTGTTTGAATACCCCAACTCCGAGAGGATTTCCGCGTTGTGCTGGCCGAGCGCGGGCGAGGGGAAGCGGATGCGCGCGCCCGTCTCGCTCAGGCGTATGGGCGAGCTGTTGAGCCTGATCCTGCCCGCGACGGGATGCTCCACATCCTCGAACATGCCGCGCGCGGCGATGTGCGGATCGCCGGCGATCTGCGCCATGTCGAGTATGGGCGCTGCCGGGACGCCCGCGGCGAGCGCCGCGTCCACGGCCTCCGCCACGGTGCGGTCCGCGAGCCACGCCTCGACGATCTCCTTGAGCGCCTTGTTGTTCTTCACGCGAAGCGGCACCGTGAGGAAGCGCCCGTCCGAAACGAGCTCCGGCCGTTTGAGCAGCTTTTCGCAGAAGGTTTCGAACAGCCTTTGGTTGCCGCAGCCGATCACGAGATGGCCGTCCTTCGCGCAGAAAGAATCGTAGGGCGCGATGGCGTCGTAGGAATTGCCGCGGCGGCCGGGCGCCTCGCCCGTGGCGAAGTAGCGCTGCCAGGCCTGCTCCAGGCTCGCGACGACCGAGTCGACCAGCGATATGTCCACATACTGCCCCTCGCCCGTGATTTCGCGCGCGCGAAGCGCCGCGAGCACGCCTATGGCGAGGTTCATACCGCCCAGAATATCCCCCATGGCGTTGCCGGAGCGGGTCGGCGGGCCGCCCTCCTGCCCCGTGATGCTCATGAGCCCGCCCATCGCCTGGGCGATGATGTCGTAGCCCGGCCTGTTTGAATACGGCCCGCCCGCGCCGAAACCCGTGACGGCTCCGTAGATCAGGCGCGGGTTGCGCGCGCGAAGGGCTTCGTAGCCGAGGCCGAGCCTGTCCATCGTGCCGGGGCGGAAGCTTTCGAGCAAAACGTCCGCCTTTTCAACGAGCCGCAGGAGGATTTCCCTGCCGCCTTCGGATTTCAAATTGAGCGTGATCCCGCGCTTGCCGCGGTTGAGGTTGGCGTAGTAGAGGCTCTCGCCGTTTTGGTGAGGGCCGAAGCCGCGCGCGTCGTCGCCCGCTCCGGGCGGCTCGATCTTGACGACGTCCGCGCCGAAGTCCGCGAGTATCGCGCCGCAGTACGGCCCCGCGAGCACCTTGGTCATGTCGAGCACGAATATGTTTTCGAGCGCGCCGCGCAAGTCTATTCCTCTCCCGCGGGCAGCTCGCACTCGATCTTCATGCGCAGGAACGCCGAGGCCATGGATTTGCCCAGGCTGTCGAGCCGCAGCGAGTGCGTCGCGCCGCCGCCGAGCGCGTGCTTCATCACGAAGTTGAAGCCTCCTAAGGTCGGCACGTCGTAACGGACGATCCCGCCCCTGACCATGTCCCCGAAATGCGCGCGCACGCGCTCCACGGTGACCTCGCGCTCGATGATATCATAATATTCGGGCTTTCGCGCGAACACGCAGACGTTGCTCGTGTCGCCCTTGTCGCCGGAGCGGCCGTGGGCGATCCGGTTTAGGTAAACTTGCGCCATGGTTTGCCTCCTTACCTGACTTCGAGTATGTGCGAACGAAGCTCGACGCTCCCGCGCGGGATCAGCGTGGCCCAAAGGCCGATGACCTCCTGCACGTGCGCGCGGCCGCCGAAGAAGCTCGCGCCCGGAGGGCCGTTGAGCTGCAGCGGCGCGATCTCGGGTACGATCTTGCCGGCCTCCTCCTTGGTTTTCGTGCGTATGGCGATGCGAAGCACGACCTCGTTGAGGTCTTTGACGCGCGAAGGCGACATGTCCGCCACCGCGAGGTGCAGCGAGTTGAGGCCGATGAAGTCGATCATCACGTCCTCGGCCCGCAGGTTCTTTCGCTTCATTTTCTTCATGATGATGTCCGCCGCGGCCTGCGCCTTCTCATAGGCGTCCGGCCAGGCGAAGCTCAACATGGTCGCGACCTTGAAGCCCGCCTTGTAGCCGATGGAGAGCTTGAGCATTTCCGGGCGCGGCTTTCCGCGGATGCCGCCCACGCGCACGCGGTTCTCGCCGATTTGCGTGAGCGTCGCTTTCGAAAGGTCGACTGTCACGTCGGGCGTGATGTAGTTGGCGGGGTCGTGCACCTCGTAGAGTATCTGCTCCTTGAGCGCCTGCTCGCTGATGAGGCCGCCGCAGTCCGGCGCTTTGGTCACGACGAAGTCGTCGTTTGAAATTTCCGCGATCGGGAAGCCCAGCTCGTCCATGCGCGGCACGTCGCGCCAGCCGTAATCGAAGTTGCCGCCCGCGCCCTGGCCGCCGCACTCGAGCAGGTGGCCGGCCATGATGCCGCGCGCGAGGTTGTTCCAATCGTCCGGCGCCCAGCCCAGGCCGTGCATGACGGGCGCAAGGAACAGCGCCGAGTCGGTCGAGCGGCCCGTGACGACGACGTCCGCACCCTCTCCGAGGCAGGCGAGCGTGGGCTCGTGCCCGAAATAGACGTTGGCGTTGACGATCTTATCCTTGATTTCCATGAAATCGCCCGCGCCGTCCATGTTGTCGAAAGCGACGCCGGAGGCGAGCAGCTCGTCGATTTTTCCCGTGAGGTCGTCCCCCGTGACATAGCCGATCTTATAGCCGGAAAGCCCTTTCTCCCCGGCGATCTTGCTCAAGCCCTCGACGCAGCCTTCGATGTTCATGCCGCCCGCGTTGGTGAGCACGCGTATGCCGCGCGTCTTCGCGTCCGCCGCGATCTCCCGCATCAGATCGAGGAAATCGCGCGCGTAGCCCGCCTGCGGGTTGGTCAGCTTCTGGCGCGCCATGATCGAAAGCGTCAGCTCCGCGAGATAGTCGCAGGCCATGTAGTCGATGCCGCCGCGGCGCACCATATGGATCGCGGCGTCCGGGCTGTCCCCCCAGAAGCCCTGCCCGCCGCCGATTTTCACCTGAGCCATGTGCCCTCCCCCTTATAGTACAACGTTGTAGTATACTCATATTAGCACGTTTTGCGCAAAAGTCAACCGGGAAAGGCTCCCTTTGACGAAAGGCCGTGGAGCATGTATGATGGAAAACGATGGAGGTATGCGCATGGGGACGATCAAGCAGATTGCACAGATGACGGGCTATTCGCCCACGACCGTGTCCATCGCGCTGCGCGGCTGCGCCGCGCAGCGGAACATACCGGAATCGACCGTGCGGGTCATACGCGAGGCCGCGCGCGCTCTGGGCTACCAGCCCAACATTTCCGCGCGGCGCTTGCGCAGCGACGAGCCGCGCAAGAACAGCATCGCCGTGTTTTGGACGGTCGATTACAGGGCGGTGCTCGTGGCGCGGTTCCTTCGCGGCGCGCAGCGCTATATTATGGAAAACGCGCTCGGCGCGGAGCTGGTCGTTCGCCCCTACCTGCCCGAACGGCTCTCGGAGAGCGCCGCGCCGCGCACGCTCGACATGTACTCGGGCGCGATCGTATGCACGGCGGCCAAGAACGACCTCGCCTATATGGAAGGGCTCTCCACGACCTGCCCGATCGTGTTTTACAACCGCGCTTCCGAAAAATACCCCTCCGTGGGCGTCGACAACGAGGCGGTGGGCAGGCGCGCGGCCGAAATCCTCGCCGCGAACGGATGCGGCCGGCTGATCGCCGTGACGGACGGCGAGCAGCTCGATTATGCCAAGGCGCGGCTCGCGGGCTTCGTCGGGGAAGCCGGGCGCCGGGAGATCGGAAGAGCACACGTCTGAACTCCAGTCACAGTCTCACATCTC
>ERZ795058.1590-NODE-1590-length-29912-cov-51.471581_pt1 | contig 29912 bp, 26 predicted proteins | sample MGYA00375142_ERZ795058 | MGnify/ENA primary metagenome ERZ795058 (study PRJEB30187, sample SAMN05720210) | activated sludge metagenome | isolation source: anaerobic digester from wastewater treatment plant | place: Japan | collected 2015-04-20 ... | reverse complement strand
GCCTCTCCCCGCCTCTTTCTCCTCGATGAGGCTCGCCGCCTTCATCGCGGCATGGATCCCCCTGGCCTGGAGATCCACACCCCCCCTCATCGCCGCCCTGATCGACCGGACCGTCTCATCATCCCCGATCATCCCGAGAGACGCCACAGCCCCATCCCGGATCTCCCGGTCCGTATCGAAGAGAGCGCCGATCAGGGCACTCTCCGCCTGCTTTCCAAGTATAACAACCTCATCCCACTCCCTGCCGGCGATCAGCACCATTGCATGCTCTTCCGGCAGGCCCGGCCTCCAGCCCATCCCCTCGAGCGCGAGAACCGCCTCTCGCCGGACGGAGAAGTTGCCGGCATGGAGGAGCGGGATAAGCAGAGAAATGGCCTTATCCTCCCCTATTATGGTATTCAGAGCAGTCAGAACGTTTTTCCGGATGGCCGGATCCCCGTCTTTCAGGAAAACCGGTATACGTGACCCCCAGTAGTCGACCAGTTTGAGCAACGACGACAGCGCAGCCGACTTCACCCCGGAATACTCATCGTTGAGCGCACCAAGCAGGGCGCGCACCCCATCATCCTCTTCAAAGTCGCCGAGGACCGTGACGGCAAGCATGCGGCTGCCGGGGTTCGGGCTCCTCGCCAGCTCGGCAAGCGGGAGGACCGCACCTCCGGGTTTCAGAACCGAGAGCGCCTCGGCAACCCGCCGCTTCACCTCAAACACCGGATCTTCGAGTGCAACGACCAGGGAACCAAAGGCCTTATGGTCGCCCAGCATACCAAGAGAGAGGGCCGCGTTTCCGCGGATCTCCGATTCCGGATCGCGTAGAGCCTGCATCAACGGTCGAACTCCCCTGAGATCCCCGAGATTCCCGAGCGCCTCGACAGCCTTGAGCCGGGCCGGCAGATCCACGCGAGGGTCGTTGAGGATGTCGATGAAATACTGCAGATCTGGAACAGCTTCGTGAGTTGCGACATTCACCCCCCGCCGTGGAGAGACCTCACGGTCCTCCTGCGGGATTTGCTTCTCCTGATCGGCGGGGCCGGGAGAGACCACTCCCTCCCTGCCCTGCAGGCCACCGGGCAGCAACCCCGCGCCGCCGCTCTTCGGGTCCCCGGCAGGAGAGTAGAGGAGGCCCTGGCGCTGGATCTCCTCCCAGTCCTCTTTTGCAATCAGGACGGCTAACATCTCCCGGGAATCCGAAGGCTCCCAGCCAATCCTCTCAAGCGCCCTTGCGGCCGCCTTCCTCACCGCGGTGTCCGGGTCTCCAAAGAGCCCGACAAGCGGTTGAACCGCGGTTGTCACCCCACGACTGCCGGCCTGCCGGGCCGCCTCCCGTCGTACCCCGGCATCCGGGTCTTCGAGGGCCCGGGTGAGGAGGAGATCGATCTCCCGGCCGGAATACGGGCGAATCGCCACTACCGCCTCAAACCGGATGGCAGGATCGGGGTCCTGGAAGAACGGGATCAGGGCGGGGAGAACCCGCACATCCCTGATCCGGCCCATGGCCCTCACGGCGCTACTGCGGACAACGGGATTTTCATCGCCGGATGCTGCGATGATAGCCGCAACGGCCCGTTCCGATCTTGTTCTCCCAAGCGCCGCGACAATATCGCGGCGGAGACCCGGGCCTCCGGTTGCATACGCCCTGATGAGGGGATCCACCGCCCCCTCGTCACGGATCTCACCGAGGGCAACCGCGGCGGAAGATGACACGTGCTCATCGGGATCTGCCAGGGCCGCAATGAGCGGCTCGACCGCCCGCCGATCGCGGCTATCTCCCAGTATCGAGGCTGCCCGCCACCTTATATCGGGGTTCGGGCTTCCAAGCAACCTGATCATGGCATCGATCGCCGGGCTGCCGATAGCCCCAAGCGCCTTTGCGATGCTCGCCCTCTCCACACCGCATCGCTCCTGCAGCTCCCGGGCGAGGGGATCGACGCCGTGTTTCTTGAGCCGCACAAGACCGATCCAGTCATCCTTTGCGCTCAGGAACAGGCTCTCATGGTAGATGCTCCGTGGCTGCCATGCCAGGCGATCGAGTGCCCCTGCCGCGACCTTCCGGGTACTTAAATGCGGGCTCTCAAGCCCATGAACAAGAGCCTTCTTTGATTCGGCGTTCCCGATCTCCGCAAGCGCGGCTGCCGCCTCATAAGTGACGCACTCTTCCGGGTCGTCAAGGGCCTTAAGGAGGTGCGGGATAGCGCTCCGGCTTCTCGTTGTACCAAGGATCCTTGCGGCATGCATCCGGACATCAAAATAACGGTCGTCCAGCGCCCAGATCAGGATATCCTCCAGCCTCCGACCATAGTGAGACACTTCATCCCAATCCCTTCGTGCAAATGCAAAAGCACCCCGCTCACGGTCGTCAACCGGTTTCCACCCGCACTTCTCCAGGGATTCAGCTGCCTTCGACCGGATGCCCGGGTGCCGATCCAGCAGCATCTCCCGCAGTGCGGCAACGGCACGCCCGCCCCCTATGGCCCCGAGCGCCCAGACCGCTGCGATTCTGACGTCGTAGTCGGGATCGGTCAGGAAGGGGATGATATGCGCCGTCGCACTCTGATCCCGGATCTTTCCGAGCGCCCAGACCGCCTGCAATCGCATAATCCCATCAGGGTCCCTGAGGAGCGGGATGAGAACTTCTGTCGCCCGGGTATCCCCGATAGAACCGAGCGCTTCCGCGGCCTTCCACCTGACATCCGGATCGACATCGGCCAGCGCCCGGATAAGAGGTTCAATCGCACGCGGGTCGCATAACTCCCCAAGTCCCCCCGCTGCCATCCACCGCGTATCCTTATCCTCGCTCCCGATAGCCGTTATAAGACCGCCGAGATCCCGTTTTGAGACGAGCCTCTTGATGTCGGGGGCGGTGAAGTTAACCGGCATTATACTCCACCCCGGGAAAAAGATCCTTCCGGTAGGCGCCTGTAACAAACCTTTCCGAGCTTCACGCCATTACACCCCGAGATGGTCTTTAAGGATCTCCCTCAATAGAGCGGGTTCAACGGGTTTGGCGATGACCCCGACTATCTCATTCCTATAAGGGGCAAGTTCCTCCTCGGTCAGCCTCCACGCCGAACAGATCACCACCGGTATATCCAGCGCTCCGGGGATCTTCCTCCGCTCGTCCAGGAACTGCGAACCATCCATTGGCGACATCATGATATCGAGGAGTATCAGCGAGGGGGGGTCTCTTGAGATCATCTCAAGCCCCTCTCGCGGGTCATTGAGCGTGATGAGGGTGTATCCAAATGATTGTATAAGCAGCCCGGTGATTCGGAGGAATTTTTCGTTGTCGTCGATTATCATCACTTTCTTCGACATACCCGATTTACCTCCCTGATTCCTGCCGGGGCGAGCGACTGCGGCCCTGCAGGGGATCCGGTCTTGAATGAACAATCATCCAAAGGATAATTTATACTTATCTATATACATCGGACGAACATACACGACCGGAAGGGGAAAATCGATGAAATTATGATTAACCAGGCGTTCACCTGCCGGAATCTGCAGAACAGGGGTCCGACGGATACGGCAACTTTGTCGATGATACGCCGGTGCCCACCGGCCCGGACCCAACACGAACCATCACGGATTGCCGGATATGCTCTCGGCCCCATCATATGTATTCCCAAAACCCGTCCGGCCGTGGCTCCCGGGAAAATCACGCCGCAAAAATCGCAAACAAACCGAAAAAAAAAGATTACCCGAAGAGGGCGCCGAGACCGGCCATGCCGCTCTCTTCTTCCTCTTCCTTCTTGGACTCTTCTTCCGCCTCTTCCTCGGCCGCGGGCGCGGCGGCGGCAGGGGCGGCGGCTGCCACAGGTGCGGCGGCGACCGGAGCGACGGCGGCCTTGCTGATGGCCTCCTCGATGTTCACGTCCTCGAGTGCGGCGACGAGCGCCTTCACGCGGGCATCCTGGACGGCGATGCCGGCCGACTTCAGGACAGCGGTCACATTCTCTTCAGTTACGTCCTTGCCTGCGTTGTGCAGGAGCAGTGCAGCGTAGATATACTCCATAGTTCATTCACCTTTTAAATAATATTAGCCGAAGAGGGCGCCGAGACCGGCCATACCGCTCTCTTCCTCCTCCTCCTTCTTCTCCTCTTCCGTCTCCTCTTCCTCGGGCTTTGCCTCGACGGCTGCCGGGGCTGCAGCGGGTGCCGCGGCAGTCGCAGCCGAGGCCGCCTTCAGGGTCGCCTCATCGAGCTCGAAACCGTGGTCCTGCGCCGCAAGCGCAACGACCAGCATCTCGCGCTGTGCCCGCCCGATGATCAGGTCGGCGATATCCTTCTCGTAGATAGGCGCCTCGACACCCACGCTCCGGGCTTCGCGCACCGCCCTGCCGATGATCGCGCCGATCGTCGTCGGGGTCGGAATAGCCGCATTCACCGAGAGGTTGAACGCCTGCCGGGCAGCAAGTGCGATGTTGTTCGCGTAGGCCTCCTGGTCGATGGCGAGAAGGTCCGGCGTGAAGATGGTGTTACGGTAGTAGGCAGCCTGCAGGACGAGACCGACGTCCATCGGCTTGATACCGAGCTTCACGAGGGCATCGGCAACCTTCTTGCTGATGACCTCGCCCTTCTTCACGACCGTCTTCGTCTCCCGGATCTTGACCTTGCCGCCCTCGATGGCTGCAGGAATACCCACCTGCTGGAGCTCGCCCACGATGGGGCCGGGCTTGAAGCTGGTCGGGCCCTTCGGAACGACGAGATCCTCAGGAGCGGTCTCGCCGGGCTTTGCCGCCATCTTGGTCTTTGTCTTCTCAAGCAGCTTGAAGAGCTTGAACGGGTTCTCGTTCGTGAAGATCAGGGCGCTCTGGCCTTCGGCATGCTCCTTCAGCCCCTCGACGTCGCCGCCGAGTTCGGTGAACGCGTGCTCGATGAGCGTGTTCCTGGCCATCTTCACCGTCGCCGTGCCGCGGAGGTTCCGCCGGATCTGCTGGACCTGCGAGGCAGGAATGCCGTACATATCCACGACGCCGACGAGCGTATGCTCTGCAACACCGCGCTTGATCGCCTCGACCTCTTCCTTCTTCCACCGGGGCAGGTGATGCGTATAAAGCGCCATCAGATCACCCTCACAGCCGGCCCCATGGTCGTCTTCACGTAGACCGAGTGGATGTTCAGCGCCCCGCCTTCGAGGACCGACTCGACCCTCCGGAGGACTGCATCGATGTTCTCGGCGATCTTTGCCGGGTCCATCCCGGCAGAACCGACCTTTGCGTGGAAGACTTTCTTGTCCTTCGTCCGGATCTTCACGGAGCTCCGGAGACGCTGGACGACGGGCCGGATATCCATGCCCTGCGGGACCGGCATCGGCATCCGTCCGCGCGGGCCGAGCCTGACACCGAGATAGCGGCCGACGAGAGGCATCATGGCCGTCTCGGCAAGGAAGAACCGGTACTCCTCCGCCACTTTGCGCGCCTCCCGGGGTGCGCCCCCGAGCCGCTCGATCTCCTCAGGTCCGATGATAAGGTCCACACCCACGTCCTTTGCCTGGGTGGTGATGTCGCCCTTCCCGAGAACGGCGATCTTGACGTTGTCAAGACCGTTCGGGAGGAGAATCGTCTCATCGATACGATTCTTGGGCTGGGACATATCGATATTCCTGAGGTTGACGGTGATATCCACGCTCTCCTTGAACTTCCGCTCCGGAGCTCTATCCAGTGCCGTCTTCACGGCTTTCTGTATACTGGTTTTATCAACCATCCTTTGCCTCCATAGTACACGACCTCATGATCTTCTATGGTTGTCTGACATCTATGCGACGAGTACACTGTCGTATGTTCCGTCGTTGATGGCCCGGATCACGTCGCGGGGCTTCTGGCCCTCGACGGTGACGCCGACGCTCACGCACGTCCCGAGAACCTCTTTGACCGCGGATTTCAGGTCGTAAGAGAGCATGCCATCAAACTTCATACGGGCGATACGGACAGCGGCCTCCAGCGGCAGATCTCCTGCCACCTGAGTGCCCGGCTCTGCGGAACCCTTCGCGATACCGGCCTCCTTTATGACGAGGGCCGTCGTGGGCGGAATGCCCACCTCAATCGTGAAGTTCCTCTTATCGTCGACCGTGACCGTCACCGGCACCTGCATGCCGTTGAAGTCGGCCGTCTTTTTGTTGATCTCGTCGACGACAGCCTTCACGTTGATACCGAGAGGTCCGAGTGCAGGTCCAAGAGGCGGACCTGCCGTAGCCTTGCCGCCGGGCACCAATACCTCGACCGTTTCTGCCATACAAATTCACCAGCTTATTCCTCAGGGGAATAGTTGCCTGGGTTATCTAAGGTCGGCATAAGGGGATTTAAAGATATAGTGCCGGGCAACTCCGCTGCCGTTGACCGGGGGGATCGCGTCGCCGGTAGGATGGGGACGCGCAAACGAACCGAAAAAGGAGGGGGGAGATACCCTTTCAGCGGGAGTCTTCTATCCGTTCCACGACGCGGACGGAGTCGCCGCGGACCGTGATCGGGATGGGGACCATGCTCTCGTAGAGCTCGACCGTGATCTCTTCCTTCCCGGAATCGATCCTCTTCACGACCGCCTTCTCGCCTTTGAAGGGACCCGCGATGATCTCGACGATGGTGCCCTCGGTGATGCCGCTGACCACCGGTTTGGGTGCCAGGAAATGCGCGACCTCCGAGAGAGCGGTCGAACCCTGGACCACCGCGCGCGCGTGCGGGATCAGTTCCACCAGCTGCTCTATCCGGGCGATGGAATCAGGGCTCTCCACAAGGACGTAGCCTTTGAGCTCGTCAGGGACCATGACGGCCGTCACGTGGATATCTTTTTGCTCCCGGGTCACCTTCTCGATGTTGTCGGCTACCGTCCTCTCCTGCTTTGCGGTCGTCTTTATCGCATACACTCTGTTGACGCTCTCAGCCATATCCATCATCTGGGCAGTACCAGCAGGATCTCGTATATGATAAAACCGACAAGGCCGATGAGCATGATGCCGGCCGCCGCCACGATCGCGATCTTCGAGAACTCGTCGCGGGTCGGCGTCCGTGCCAGTTTCAGCACCCGCCAGTACTTCTTGAAGAGCTCCTCTTCGATCTTGAACGACGTTACTTCCTCAAACTTCTCTTTATAGTCCATCATACCGGCTCACTTCAGGAAGTCAATCTCAAACTGCTTCATCATGCGTGGCATACTCTTCTCGTTTCTCCCATATATTTGTGGTGACCGGACACCCGTGATGACAAGGAGCGTCCGCATCCGGCCCTGCATATCGGGATCGACCTGAGCACCCCATATGATGCGGGCATCCGGGTCGATGCGGTCGTAGACCTCCTGGATGACGCCTTCAGCCTCGTACATGGTCATGTCCGGCCCGCCGACAACGTTGACGAGAGCAGCGGTCGCCCCGGATATGTCCACGTCGAGCAGCGGAGAGCGCAGCGCCTTCTTGACCGAATCGACGGCTTTGTCCTCGCTGTCGCTCTCGCCCATACCGATCATCGCGACGCCGCCCCGCTCCATGACGGTCCGGACATCGGCAAAGTCGAGGTTCACGAGGCCGGGCATCGTGATCAGCTCGGTGATGCCCTTGACCGCCCGCATCAGCACCTCGTCGGAGACCTTGAAGGCGGCGTGGAGGGGGAGGCGGGGCACGACCTCGAGCAGGCGATCGTTTGGGACGACGATGACGGTATCCGCCACCTCGCGGAGCCGCTCAAGGCCCGCCTCGGCGTTCTGTGCCCGGATGGCGCCTTCCGCCGTGAACGGGAGGGTGACCACGGCGATGGTCAGGGCTCCCTCTTCCCGGGCAGCCTTCGCGACCACCGGGGCGGAGCCCGTGCCGGTGCCCCCCCCAAGGCCGGTGGTGATGAAGACCATGTCGCACCCCTCGACGGCCCGCTTGATGTCGTCCTCGTTCTCGAGGGCCGCCTCCTCGCCGACCTGGGGGATCGAACCCGCGCCAAGGCCCCGCGTCCTCTGCCTTCCGATCAGGATCCGGGTCTCTGCATGAGTCCGGATGAGGTGCTGGGCATCGGTGTTGAGGGCGATCAGGCGCGCCCCGTTGATACCCTCCTCCGACATCCGGGTGATGGTGTTCGAACCGCCGCCTCCGCACCCGACGACCGCAATCTCCGTCCGGAGTTCCATGAGGACGTCTTCGATATCTTTGTCGACTCCCGTGGGCTCAGCAAAACGCTGCTCCTCTCGTGCCCGTGAAAGTGCCTCTTCTACGATGGATTTCATATGTATCTCTCCAATCCCGGGATGTGTATCCTCTTTATACTGGTTGCCTGTACTGCATCGGGCGTAACCGTTTGTCCTCCGATCTCAACCGCCTTCCCGCCGGCAAGCATGGCAAAGAGCGGCCCCCGTGGAACCCCGAGCCTACGCGCCTTCTCAGGGTCGAACCGCACCTTCCGGAGGACGAGGTGATCACCGTCGATAACAGCGTCTTCAGAGATAAGTAAGAGTTTTACGCAGAGGGTAGTTATATCACTTGCGAGTCGGGAAGACCCGTACACAAACCCGATAAACGTCGGCAGCACCTCTGTTGAACCTTTCGATAGATGGGCGACGGGTAACCCGTCAAGGGCGGTTATAAACCCGGTTTTATCGGATTTTGCCGTCTCCTCGACGAGATCTCGGTTCACATCGACCGGCACGGGCGTTCCCTGCCCGGCAAGACCGTGGATCCGGGCGCGGGATCCGGGGGCGATCTCATCGGCAAGAGCCCGTATCCGGAGGTAGGTGGCCCATTCGAGGTCTCCGATCTCCCGGATCTCCGACTCCGTGAGGAGGGGGATACCGGCGCCGTCGAGCAGCCGCTCGACCCGGGCGGCCTCGTCGGCGGAAAGCGACTTTTTGTCGATGTAGGCGGCGACGGCGCGGCTCGCCTCCCGCATCCGCCGGACAAGATCGAGATCGAGGGCGCCGATCTGCCGGGTCGGCGCGATGTGGCCGAAGGCGCCCCGGGAGGCGAGGGCGATGGCGGTCTGCCGCACGGCGTAGTGAGTCCCGCCAAACCCGATGAGGTTGATCGTCTCCTGCGGCGCCGCGGCAAGGATGCTCTCCGCCACCGCTCTCCCGGCGGCGGGGTCGGCCCACTCGGCGGCGGTGGACCCGATCTCGACGAAGAGCGAGGGTGTCGCGAGCGCCGTCGGGCCGTGGTGCGTCACCTCGTAGGAGACCCGGTAGCCCTCCGGGGCCCGGGCGGCAAGGTTCCCGAGAATGGCATGCATCCACGCAGGGGCCGCCGGCGCAAGCGCTCCGGGCTCTCCGCCAAGATCGGCGGCCTCATAGTTGCCCGTCACGTGCACGGTCAGGGCGGGCACCGGTTGCGCGCTCGCGTGGCGGGATATGAATACGATGAGGTCGGCGTCGACCTCTTCGTCGATCCGGTCCTGGTAGATCAGCCGGCCGGCGACCTCGTGAAACACGAGCTCGTGGTCATCCGCAAGCGGCCACCGCCCGCCCTCCGTAAGTAGAACCCCGAGGTGGTCACGGATGTTTACCCCCGCGGCATCTACTCTTGAGTTGATCAGCGCGATCCGCATCAGTATACGTGGGCCGGCAGCATGCTAAATGATAGTGCTTGACATGCCCTACAGTAAATCCTATCTCTTTGCAGGCAGACCATGTGAGTACTATGGATGAAGAAAAGGTGCGAAAGGCATTCGAAGACTACGGCATAACGGATGAGATCACCTGCCCCCAGGCCTTCGACATATCGGAGAAGTACAACATACCGAAGATGGATATCGCCCGGTACTGCAACCAGCGCGAACCGAGGATCAAGATCCGGAGCTGTCAGCTGGGCTGCTTCAGATGAGCCTCTTTTTATCGGTCGTCTCGGTCGGCAAGGCCGTGGAGGTGGTGCGAGGGATCGCGCCCCCGCTCGAGTCCGGGGATGTCCCGCTCGAGAACGCCCTCCACCGGGTCCTTGCGGAGGATATTCGCGCCGATATCGACATACCGGGGTTTGACCGGTCGACGGTCGACGGCTACGCGGTCATCGCGACCGATACCACGGGGGCCTCCGAGGCTATACCGGCGATGCTCTCGTGCCGGGGCCGGGTGGGAATGGGGAGCGCGGATGCCGGGAGCATAACACCCGGGTCCTGCTGTTACGTCCCCACCGGCGGCGCCCTCCCCCGCGGCGCCGATGCGGCCGTTATGATCGAGCACGCCGAGCAGATCGGGGACGACGTCCTCGTGCACCGCTCAGTGGCACCCGGCGAGAACGTGATCACCCGGGGAGAGGACTTCCGGGCGGGGACGGTCGTCCTCGAGCGGGGCCGCGTCCTTTCGCCCCGGGATATCGGCGTTGCCGCGGCGATCGGCGCCGACCGGGTCACCGTGGCGGCTGTCCCGCGGGTCGGCATCATATCCACGGGAAACGAGGTCGTCCCCGTCACCGCGACGCCGGGGCCGGGCGAGGTGCGGGATGCAAACTCCTACCTCGCCGGCGCCTTCGTGACGGAGAGGGGGTGTCGCCCGGTCTACTTCGGCATCGTCAGGGATGAGCGGGAGGCGCTCAAAGCGGCAGTCTCATCGGCGCTTGATACGTGCGACGTGGTCCTGGTATCGGGAGGCTCCTCGAAGGACGAGCGGGACAACACCGCCGCGGTCGTCGCAGACCTCGGCGAGGTGCTGGTGCACGGGGTCGCCCTCGCGCCCGGGAAGCCCACCATCATAGGGACGGCGCGGGGAAGACCGGTCATCGGGCTCCCCGGCCACCCGGCCTCGACGTTCGTCGTCCTCGTCGCCATCGTCGACCACCTGCTCGCGGCGATGCGCGGCACCGCGGTCTCCCGGCGGACCCTCTCCGCACGGCTGAAGCAGAACATACCCTCCACGCGCGGGCGGGAGGACTACGTTCGGGTCAGCGTCAGGGACGGCGAGGCCGTGCCGATCTTCGGGAAGTCCGGCCTCCTCAACACCCTGGTGCAGAGCGACGGGATCGTGCGGGTCCCGGCATCGAGCGAGGGGCTCGAGGTCGGCGAAGAGGTGGAGGTGATCCTGTGGTGAAGCGCTACCTCTCGGTCATATCGCTCGCAGAAGCCCGGGCACTCGTGGAGCGCTCATTTCCGGCGATCCCGGGGGTCGTGCGGGTTCCGGTGACCGCCGGGACGGTGGGGAGGATCACCGCCGCGCCCATATTCGCCCGGTTCTCGGTCCCGGCCATCCACCTATCGGCGATGGATGGGATCGCGGTCCGGAGCGCCGAGACCCTCGGGGCAAGCGAGCAGAACCCGGTGACCCTTCCCGACGCGGCACGGGTCAACACGGGGAACATCGTCCCGGCCGGTTACGATGCGGTGGTGATGATCGAGGACGTCTGGGTCGACGGCGAGACCTATACCGTCCGAAAGCCGGTCAGCCCCTGGCAGCACATCCGCCCGGTCGGCGAGGATATCGGGGAGTCGGAGATGATCCTCTCCTCGCACCACCGGATCCGGCCACAGGACGTGGGAGCGCTCGCAAACTACGGGGTCACGGAGGTCGACGTCCTGAACGTCCGTGCCGGCCTCATCCCCACCGGGAGCGAACTCGTGCCGGCCGGGGTCATGCCGCCGCCCGGAAAGGTGGTGGAGAGCAACACCCTGATGGCCGCATCGGTCCTCGCGGAGGCGGGCGTGGAGGCGCACCGCTACCCGATCGTGCCCGACGACCCCGACCGGATCCGCGACGCCGTCCGGCGCGGCGTCGCCGAGAACGACATCCTCCTCGTCTCGGCAGGGTCGTCCGCCGGGACGCGGGACTACACCGCCGATATCGTCCGGGACCTGGGAGAGGTGCTCGCCCACGGCGTCGCCATCAAGCCCGGAAAACCGGTGATCGTCGGCCGGGTCGAGGGAAAACCGGTCATCGGCCTTCCCGGCTACCCGCTCGCGGCGGCAACGGTCCTCCGCGAGCTGGTCATGCCGCTCGTCGCCCGATACGGCCTTCCCGTCCGGGAACCCGGGCACGTCGCGGCCCGCCTGACCACAAGCCTCCAGTCGGATATCGGGACCGACGAGTTCGTCCTCCTCTCGGTGGGAAAGATCGGCGACCGCTGGGTGGCGGTGCCCCAGTCACGGGGCGCGGGTATCCAGATGAGCGCGGTGCGGGCGAACGGCTACCTCCGGATCCCGGAAGATATGGAGGGCGCCGAGGCGGGAAAGACCGTGGACGTCCGGCTCACCGTCCCGCGCGCAGAGGCGGAGGAGGCGGTGCTCGTCACCGGCAGCCACGACCCGGCCCTCGACTACCTGGCCGACCTGGTCCGGCCGCGCGGCGTCGACATCCACTCCACGCACCTCGGGAGCATGGGCGGGGTGATCGCCCTGAAGAAGGAGGAGTGCCACGCGGCCCCGATGCACCTGCTTGCTCCCGACGGCACCTACAACACCTACTACCTGGAACGCTACATGCCCGGGGCGGACCTCGCCCTCCTCTGCGTGGCAGAGCGGCAGCAGGGGGTCATATCCCGCGACGGCCTCTCGTTCGACGACCTGCCCGGCAGGACGTTCATCAACCGGCAGAAGGGGTCGGGAACGAGGATGCTCCTCGACCACACCCTTGCGGCGCGCGGCATCGACCCGGCGTCCATCCCCGGCTACGGGCGCGAGGCGACGACGCACCTTGCGGTGGCCCTCGCGGTACGGACGGGGGAGGCGGATGCGGGAATGGGGGTTTACAGCGCCGCAAAAGCGCTCGATCTCGCGTTCGTCCCGGTGGCGACGGAGCGCTACGAACTCGCGATGCACCGCGCGATGCTCGACGACCCAGGGATTGCCGCTCTCGTCGAGACCGTCTCCTCGGCTGCGTTCAAGCAGGTCCTCCGGGACCTCGGGGGCTACGAGACGGACGAGACGGGCGTCCTGCGCGGCTGACCGCCTCCTCGGGCGTCGCGCAGGCCACCACCCCCTCTATCTCCCAGGTGGCAAGGCCGTAGACCGGTTTTCCCGTCTTGAGGGCGACTGCAATCTCCGAGAGCGTGCCGTAACCTCCCCCGACGGCGATCACCGCGTCCGCCGAGTGGACGAGGACGACGTTCCTCGCGTGGCCCATGCCGGTGCGGATCGTCACGTCGACATAGGGATTCGCGTCCCCGGTGTCCGGGAGGATGCCGACGGTCGTCCCGCCGGCCTCCCGTGCACCCCTGCAGGCGGCCTCCATCACCCCGCCAAGGCCGCCGCAGCAGACAACCGCACCGATGCCGGCGATGAGGCGGCCGACGGCCCGGGCCGCCGCGTACTCCTCGCCGGAACAGTCCCCCCTCCCGACGACCGCGATCTGCATGCAGGGAGGTAGGGGGCCGGGGGTATAAAGGCTCTCGGGGGTGCGTGAGCCGCACAAATACTTTGTCCCCGGAGAACAAACGGTACACCAGAGTGTTGGATATGAGGGATATGAGGTGAAAGAAGTCACCAGCAGTTATAACCCGCGTGACATCGAAGCAGGAGTCCAGGACTACTGGACGAAAGAGAATACCTACGCACGCGTCAGGGCGTTACGAGAGGGTGGAAAAGCGTTCTTTTTCGTCGACGGGCCGCCGTATACCACCGGCCACATCCACCTCGGCACCGCCTGGAACAAGATCATAAAAGATACCATCCTCCGCTACCACCGGATGCGGGGCGCCGACGTCATCGAGCGGGCCGGCTACGACATGCACGGTCTCCCCATCGAGGTGAAGGTGGAGCACCAGCTTGGGTTCACCTCGAAGAAGGATATCGAGGAGTACGGCATCGCCGCATTCGTCGAGCAGTGCCGGACGTTTGCCGTGACGCACATGGGGATCATGAGCGACCAGTTCCGGCGTCTCGGCGTCTGGCTCGACTTCGACAACCCCTACCAGACCATCAAGGAAGACTACATCGAGTCCGCCTGGTGGACGCTCCAGCGTGCGGACGAGCGCGGGCTCCTCGAACGCGGCCACCGGGTCGTGAACTGGTGCCCCCGGTGCGAGACGGCGATCGCCGACTCCGAGGTGGAGTACTGGGACGAGACCGATCCCTCGATCTTCGTCAAGTTCCCGCTCAGCGGGCGCGAGAACGAGTATCTCGTGATCTGGACGACGACGCCCTGGACACTGCCCGCGAACGTGGCGGTTGCGGTCAACCCCGCGTTCATCTACGCGCGGGTGAAGGCAAAGAAGGACGACGTCGAGGAGATCCTCTGGATCGCCGACGAACTCATCGAACCCGTCCTGAAGATGGGCCGCTACCAGGACTACACGGTCCTTGAGCGGGTGAGCGGGAGCGACCTTGTCGGGACGGAGTATACATCGCCGCTCGCCGGGTGCGTGCCGCACCAGGCGGAGATCCGGCACCGGGTCGTGGCGGCCGATTACGTCGCGCTCGAGAACACCGGCCTTGTCCACATCGCGCCCGGGCACGGGTGGGACGACTACCTCATCGGCATCCGGGAGGGGCTTGAGGCTTTCTGCCCGGTCGATTCCGGCGGATGCTTCACCCCGGCCGCCGGGGCGTTCGCGGATATGTACGTCCGGGACGCAAACGAGATCGTCATCGACGCGCTCGGCGGCTACCTCCTCGCCCGGCGGACGATCACCCACCGCTACGGCCACTGCTGGCGGTGCAAGACCCCCATCATATACCGGGCGACGGCGCAGTGGTTCCTGAAGGCCACCGCCATCCGCGACTCGATGCTTGAAGAGATCGCGGGGGTGAAGTGGTATCCGGACTGGGCGGGGAGCGCCCGGTTCCACGACTTCGTCAAAGAGTCGCGTGACTGGTGCATATCCCGGCAGCGCTACTGGGGTATCCCCATACCCATCTGGCACTGCGAGCACTGCGGCGAGTATACGGTCGTCGGCACCATCGCCGAACTCGAGGAGCGATCGGGCGCAAAGGTTCCCGATCCCCACCGCCCCTACGTGGACGAGGTCGTCATACCCTGCCCCTGCGGGGGAGAGATGCGCCGGGTGGAAGACATATTCGACGTCTGGTTCGACTCGGCGGTCGCCTCCTGGGCAACCCTCGGGTTCCCCCGGGAGCGCGAGGCCTTCGACCGCCTCTGGCCGGCGGACTTCATCACCGAAGGGCAGGACCAGACCCGGGGCTGGTTCTACTCCCAGCTCGGGGCAAGCAACGTGGCGTTCGCCCGCGCCCCCTACAAGAGCGTCCTGATGCACGGGTTTGCCCTCGACGCCGAAGGACGCAAGATGAGCAAGAGCTTCGGCAACGTGGTGACCCCTGAAGAGGTGGTGAACCAGTTCGGCGTCGACGTTCTTCGGTTCTACGTCCTCTGGGCGAACGCTCCCTGGGACGACCTGAAGTTCAACTGGGACGGCGTGAAGACGATCCACCGGACGCTCAACATCCTCTGGAACGTCTACCGGTTCCCGCTCCCGTACATGATACTCGATTCATTCCAGCCCGCCGCCGGGGAGGGCGAGCGGTGGGACGACTCGTTCGTCCGGTCCCACATCCGGGATATGCCCGAAGAGGACCGCTGGATCGTCTCCCGGGCCAACACGCTCATCCGGGCGATCGGGGAGGATATGCAGGAGTACCACCTTCACCGGGAGACACGGGCGCTTGCCGCCTTCATCCTCGAGGACCTCTCCCGCTGGTACGTGCAGCTCGTCCGGCCGCGGATGTGGCTCGAGGAAGACTCGCCGGAGAAACGGTATGCCTACGAGACCTTCTACTACGTCATGCGCCGCCTGATAACGCTCCTCGCGCCGTTTACCCCCTATATCGTCGAGGAGATCTACCAGAATCTCCGCCTCGCCGGGGACCCCGAGAGCGTGCATATGCTCGACTGGCCGGAAGCGGACGATCTCCTGATCGACCCGGCCCTCGAGGCCGATATGGGGGTCATCCAGTCGTTTGACGATGCTGTCGCCACCGCCCGGCAGGCCGGAAAACGGAAACTCCGCTGGCCGGTCTCCGAGACCGTTGTGGTCACCGGGAGCGACGAGGTGAAGACGGCTCTCCAGGACTTAAACGATCTTGCCCGGACCCGGGCAAACGCCCGGGCGGTCAGGGTCGTCACGGGGACGTGGGAGCGGATCCTCTGGCAGGCCGCACCGGTCATGCGGGCGATCGGCCCGGAGTTCGGGAGAGAAGGGCCGAAGGTCAAAGCGCTGATCGAGGGGGCGGACGGCACCGCCCTGAAGGCCGCCATCGAGCGGGAGGGGAAGGCCGAACTCGACGGCTACGAGATCACCGCGCGCCACGTCGCCTTCACGGAGGCCCTCCCCGCGGGCGTCTTTGCCGCGCCCATGAAGGATGCGACGGTCTACGTGGACGTCGCCCTCACACCGGCCCTCGAGGCCGAAGGGTATGCCCGCGAGGTGATCCGGCGGATCCAGGAGATGCGCCGCCAGCTCGACCTGAACGTCGACGACTACATCGTCGCCGACGTCCACGTCGCCGACGGGCGAATCGTCGCGCTCATCGGGGAGGAGGAGTGGAAGGACGAGATAGCCGGCGAGGTGCGGGCGGCGGTCCTCACCGTCCGCCACGCCGATGGAGAGAGGCCGGCCGAACCCTTTGCTCTCGAGAAGGACTGGGACGTGGAAGGCGTGCAGATGCGGATCGGCATCTCACGCGCCGATAAGCGACCGGATAAAGGCCGTCCCCTCGACCGTTGAGAAGAGGGGCGTCTCCTCCGGTTCGCGGATGCAGGTCCTCGTCGCCTCGACGCGCTCCCCCGTCAGGGGGTTATACCCCTCTTTTATGCACTCCTCCCGGTAGAGGAGCGTCCCCCGCCGCTGCCAGGCCGGCGTCGCCGCCAGGTTGACGCCGCGCTCGAACATGATCTCGTGCATCGCCTCCGACCGCATCCCCCGGAGAGCGGCGGCGGCATCGCGGGGGCTCATCCCCTCATCGACCAGCGCGCTCTGGCAGTAGGCGTTGATGTGGTTGCGCCACGCCTCGTTCTGCCGGGAGACGAGGTACTCGACCGCAAACTCCCCTGCCGCGGGTATGACCCGGGCATCGAACGCGAGGGGCTCGCGGCACCCGAGCTCGATCGTCAGCGCGCTTGCCGCAGATGCGGCGGTCACGGAGTCGATCTTCTCCACCCGCCCGGAGAAGGGGAGCGTCGAGAAGTAGAGGCTGATCTCGTCGGAGAAGGTGTAGGCAAAGAGAGGCGTAAGCCCGCTCCCCGTGAGGAGGTAGCGGCAGGCCGACCGCATGGCCGCGTGGAACCGGGGGTCAAACGGCCTTGTAAGCTCGAGCGCACGGGCAAGGCGGTGAAAGGCCCGGCCGTCGAGCCTGACAAAAAAGGGGGGGAAGATGGCGAGGCGTGAGAAGATCTCGCGATCGTTGATATCCATGATCGCCCGGCAGGCAGGATCCCGCGGTTATTCCTCTTTTGCCGGCGACCGAAAGAGCCCCGGGATATGGCGGATGATGACGATATTCCCGATGCTCTTTATGATGCGGAAGGGGATCTTCAGCCCCGACCCCTTCATCACCTCCCTGATCGCAGGGTCGAGGTTCCCGACCGCAAGGGAGTCGATCTTTTTTTGGTCCACATCGACCACGATGTCATCAACATTCCCGACAAAGATGGCCTTTTCGGTATAGACGGGGAGTTCAAACAGGTTGGTGATCTCTGTTCTCATCGGTATCCTCTGAAGGTATACTACTATAAATGATAAAAAGATACTCATTTCCCATGAATGCGTCGCTGCAGATCGGAAAACTTGCCGGGATTCCGGTCAAATTGCACTGGAGTTTCCTCCTCGTGATCCCTCTCTTTGCCTGGATCATCGGGAGCCAGATCCGGCTCACGACCGAGTTGATCGCGACCCTCTTTGGCGTTCCGATCGACGTGACGCTGATTGCGGCCGGGCTCAACCCCTATATACTCGGGAGCATCGTCGCTCTCGGCCTCTTCGTCGGCGTCTTCATCCACGAGATGGCTCACTCGCTCATCGCGAAGGCAAAAGGCATCGAGATCCACAGCATCACGCTCCTCATCCTCGGCGGCGTCTCGCAGATGGAGGAGACGATGCCGGACCCGAAGATCGAACTCCCCATGGCGCTCGCGGGCCCGATGACGAGCCTCGCACTCGGCCTCATCAGCGCCGCCCTGGTCTATATCTTCGACGCCGTGGTTCCCGACCCGGCGGTCGCCGGGGTCCTGGTCTTCACCTTCGGCTACCTGGGCCTCTTAAACATCCTCCTCTTCGGGTTCAACCTCCTCCCGGCGTTCCCCATGGACGGGGGGCGCGTTCTCCGGGCATGGCTCGCCCGGAGGATGCCGCTCTCCCGGGCGACCCGGATCGCCGCCGACGTCGGGAAGGGGTTTGCCGTCGTCTTCGGGATCGTCGGGCTCCTCTTCCTCAACCCCATCCTGATCATCATCGCCTTCTTCATCTACATCGGGGCAAGCCAGGAGGCCACGGTCCTCCGCTACAACATACTGCTGCAGGACATCACGGTGGCGGATGCGATGAGCAGCCCCGTCGCCACCGTGGAGCCGACACTGCCCCTCTCCCGGCTGGTGGAGATGATGTACGAGACGAAACATCTCGGCTTTCCCGTGGTCGACCGGGGGGCGCTCGTGGGGATCGTCGCCCTCGCCGATATCCATAAGATAACGCCGCAGGACCGGGAGGCCATGCAGGTGCGCGACGTCATGACCAGAAACCCGACCACGCTCCCGCCGTCGGCACCGCTCCTCGATGCCCTTAAGATCATAACGGGCAAGGATATCGGGAGGATCCCGGTCGTTTCCGACGGCGCTCTCGTGGGTATCGTCACCCGGACGGACGTGCTCCGGGTGATGGAGTTGCGGGAGGAGGACTAAAACTTCATCGCACCCTCGATACCCGTCTCCCCCACAATCTTTTGAAACTCCGCGATATTCTCAAACGGCCGGCGGGCGGCGATGGTTGCGGCCCTCTTCTTGCCGACGCCCGGTATCCACCGGAGAGCCGCGACCGGGAGGGTGTTGACCTCCACCGGGCAGGGGAGGGCCGTCACCGACCGCATCCCCCAGTCCACCACCACGGCGTCGAGCACCGTCCCCGCCGGGAGGTCGAGCGGAATCCCGGCGAGGATCGGGTACGACCCCATCTGCCGCCCAAACGACGGCCTGCCCGCTATCTCGACGACGACATCGCGAAGGACCGTCCCGATGGGGAAGACCCGGCGGAGCATCGGCTCGTCGAACTCTCTTCGGGTCCACTCCTTAAACGCGCGGAACCGGGCGTCGTGCGCACCGAGGGTGTTCTTCTCGTAGGCCGCCGTCCCCTCAAACGGCATCACCTGCCGGATGTTCACCCGCCGGACGAGGAGGCCGGCATCGAGCACCCGCCGGAGGAACGCCTCGTTCGCATCGAACGTCGCCGGGGTCTCCCCCGCGAGGCCGACGACGAAGTTCAGGCCCGGCAGGAGTTCGGGGATGCCCTTCGTCCGCTTCCCCCCGACGTCGTTTGTGACCTCGATCGCGCGAAAGACGTCGTCCGGCATGGCTTTGAGGTTGTTTGCCGCGACCACCGCCGGATCGGCGGTCTCCATGCCGAAGGCCGCGGTGTCGCCGGGGGTATGGCCGGCGACGATCGCCCCGAGCGCCTCCCGCGCCGCATCCTCGTGATGGGCGATGGTGCCCGGGTTGATGTTGTCGACGTGCAGGGTGGCAAGCCCGGGAGCGCTCTCCCGCACGGCCGAGAAGAGTTCGGCGAGCACCTCCGGGCGCGGTGCCGGGAACTCCCCGCCGTGGCTCTGGTAGGCGAGGAGGTCGGGTTGCCGGCCAAGCCTGAAGTGGCGGGCGCCCGCCGCGTGAAGCGCCGCCACCTCCCTCGCGATCCCCTCGATGCTCCGGTAGCGCGGGAGACCGTAGAACGGTTCGGTGCAGAAGGAGCATCCCCCGACCGTCGCCCGGGAGCACCCGGTCGCGGTCTCGAGCTCGCACATGACGTACGGGAACGCCGGGTGCCGGGCGACGATACCGGCGCCTGCCACGGCCCAGGGATCGGTCAGGGAGTAGTCGCCTGCACCGGCAGGTTCTCCGCCCGAGAGCCAGGCGTCGAGCGCCACCGCGGGCGATCCCGAGAGCGTGGCGTCAAACCCGGCAATTGCCTGGCGGATGGCCTTCCTCCCGCCCCCGGGAGCGTAGCCGAACGCGATCGGCCCGCCTATGGCGGTGGCCGGTTCCCGGAGCAGGGTCCCGAGCTGCTGGATCTCCGTGAGGGTCGCGGGTTTCCCCCCGATGTAGGCGCCGGGCACGGTCAGCCCCGCTATCATAACGACGAGGTCGCTGTGGCCGGCGACGAGCGAGGGATCGGCACGGACCTGGTCGATGGTGACGTAGCCCGTGGTGTAACCGTGTTCGACGAGGACGCCGGCGACCTCGCGGATGTAAGGGGATATGTAGGGCGCGACGCCGAGGCACGCGGGCTCGTCGACGTAGCCGTCGATGATGAGGGCGTTAGAGGTCATACCCGATCAGGCGGAGGAGCTCTCCGGCCCAGTAGAGCTTTCCCCGCTTGACGGGATCGACGTTTTTATCGGCAAGATCGAACCCGATGATCCGGATCGATGCCGCACCGAGGTCGTCGGCGGCAAAGACCGCCCGGTCGCCGTCGGTGAACCCGCCGAAGTTGTGGATGTGGGCGAACGGCGCCGCCTGGGTGGTGGCGACGAGCGGGCCCGGGAGGCGGGGAACCCAGTGGCGGATGAGCGGCATGTTATCGCCGTGGGCATGCACGACCATCACCGTCCCCTGCCGGGAGAGGTCGACGAAGACGTCGGTGGCCCCGTCGAGGTCGGTGAAGACCGCGTCGGGCCGGATGCCGTGACCTGCGAGCACCTCGGCCGCGGCATCGGCGGCAAGCACCGTCCCCTCGATCCGGTCGAGCTCGTCGGGGAGGGAGGGAGCGTTTCCGCAGACCGTCACCGCCCTGCCCCGTATGAGCGCCTCGAGGAGTCCGACGTCGTCACGACCGTCGGCAACCTCTTCGAGCAGGCGGGCGGCCGCTTCGTCTGCATCGCGCTCGAATCCAAAATAATCAAGAATTGCAGTGTAATGAGGTTCCCAGTCCGCAAACCTCATTGCTTGCCCTCGTTGTTATCCAGGCCGACGATGTTTGCGAACCGCTTCAGTATCGGGTCGATGATGAGGTTGAGCAGTTCCTCCTTCTCCTTCACCATCGAGAAGTAGCTGAGCGGTATCATCGCGGCGGCCATCGTGGCGTGCCCGCCGGCCTCGCCGATAGGCCCGAACGCCTCGGCCATCACGTTCCCGAGGTGGAGCCTGATATCCTTGTTCCGGCCGGATATGACGATGTTCTGGTCGCTGATGCCGTAGACCAGCGCCGTGTTCACCCCCTCGAGATGGATCAGGATATCGGCCGCCTGCGGGAGCGCGTCGCGGTTCCGGATGAAACCGACGTTCGAGAAGAGGTAACCGCTCCTTATCCGCCGGTTCCGTATGGCGTTCCCCATGATCTCCACGGTCTCCTGCGATATGGAGGGGGAGGTGATCTTGTCGAGGAGGTCCGAGTCGGTCAGGGGGAGGAGGAACGCGGCGTAGTTGAGGTCCTGAGGGGTGACGTTCCTCTTGAAATCCCGCGTGTCGGCCCGGATACCGTAGAGGAGCGCGGTGGCTACCGATTTGCTCACCGGTATATCGAGCTCCATGAGGTACTGGGTCATGATGCTTGCCGTGGCACCGACACCGGGCCGGATATCGACGAAGTCGGCGGCGCCGGGGGGGCGCTCGCCGTTCTTGTGGTGGTCGACGATGATGTTGACCCGGGTGGTCTTCGGGAGCTCGTTGTTCGCGCCGGGCGCGGACGAGTCGACCAGGGCGATGTAGTTGCACTCGCTAAGGATCTGCGGGGTGAGCCGCTCCATCTTGATCTCAAGGAGGTTGATGAACGCCCGGTTCTCCTGGTGCCCGATGTCTCCCTCGTAGAGGATGCGGCAGTTCAGCTTGTTGTGGCTTGCGTGGCGGGCGATCATCGAGAGCGCCATGGCGCTCGATATCGAGTCCGGGTCGGGGTTCAAATGGGTGACGATGCAGAGCGTCCCCTCCCAGGCGGCAAGCAGGTCGTAGAGGCGCAGGGCAAGCCTCGACGAGTGGAGTTTCCTGATGTGGTGGATGGCGGTTCGGGCGACCACCTCCTGCGGGTAGAGGACGATGTCGGCGCCCTCCTGCTGGAGGAGGTCGACGCTGACCGGGTCGGTGGCGCGCGCGATGACGTATGTCGCCGGGTAGCGGTTCTTGATGGTCTTGAGGGCGGTCAGGTTGGCGTCACGATCGTTGGTGAGGATGAACGCGACCTCCGGCACGGGCAACCCCTCCATGAGGTTCGGGTCGCGGAGATCGCGGACGAGCGCTTCATACTTCTGGTCCCGGAGATCCTCCACCCGCTTCTCGTCCTTATCAACGATGACGAGGTCCTCGCTCTCCTGCCCGAGTTCCTCCGCGACGTTATAGCCGGTGCTCCCGCAACCGAAGATGATGTACTTAATACGTTCCTTTGAAACGTTCTGGACCGCCTCAGGCATGCGTACAATGGTGTAACTTCTCATGGTATTAAGGGATTCCATATCGGCGAATTACGGGAGGACCCCGTAAGGTTTATACCTCTTCACGTACTATCTTTTTAGGTCAGATACAGGGGCCTGTAGCTTAGTCGGCAGAGCGACGGACTCTTAATCCGTAGGCCAAGGGTTCAAATCCCTTCAGGCCCGTCGAACCCTCATTCTTTCCTGACCTGTACTCGATATCGCTGGCGACGACCGCCCGGTTCTCGCGATCGCCCTTCCGAAGCGGTTCTTCATTGCCGGCGGGGCGCACGGCCATCGGGTCGACCGTCATCAGCCTTCACCCCGGTCACGGTTTCTCACAGAAGGCCGGTTGTTGCGGATTCCCGGGGGTTCCGGAGGCACATATATGCCGCTGCTATATAAATGCTGCTCAGGCAAAAAATTCAAGAGAGTTCCGTGAGGATGGCAGAGATCGCCCGGGGTTCCCCGTTTTGCACCTGCCCGCCGCAGGGGCGCCGGCAGGGTCGGAAGGGGAGGGGGAGTATGCGGCCGGACTTACGCTCCCATCACCGCCCGATCTTTAAGAGCATCTCCTCGAGCGTCGGGTAGTGCGACTCGATCCGGTCGATCCCGGCACCTTCCGCCGCGAGCGCCGCGGTCGTCCGGTTCAACTCGTCGATGGAGCGCGCCTCGGCAAGGTACCGGCCGTCGTGGGCGGAGTACTCGACCGGCGGGGCAAAGGACGAGAGGTCCGGAATGCGGAAGAAGACCCGGTAGGTGATCGAACCGAAGGTCTCCCTGAGTTCGGCTATGGTCCCGCCGGCCACCACCCGCCCCCGGCGCAGGATCAGGACCCGGTCGCAGACCTCCTCCACCTGGGAGAGGTTGTGGGCCGAGAAGATCACCGTCTTCCCCCGGTCCCTGAGGCCTTTGATGTACTCGAGCACCGACCGGGACGTCATGGGGTCGAGGCCGGATGTGGGTTCGTCGTAGATGAGGAGACCCGGGTCGTGCATCAGCGATCGCGCGATGGCGACCTTCCGTTTCATCCCCTTCGAGAGTTCCCCGATCTTCTTCCCATCCGGCTCGAGCGCGAGCCCCGCGAGGAGGTCGTCGCGCCGGGTCCGTATGGCCGCCTTCGGCATACCGTATATCTCGCCGAAGAACGCGAGGTAGGTATCCGTGGTCATCGTCTCGTAGAGCCGTGACTCCTCGGGAAGGTAGCCCAGGTTCCGTTTCAGGTTAAACGGCCTTCTCACGACATCGATGCCGTCGATCAGAAGATTCCCCGCCGTCGGCGTGACGAGGCCGGCCATGATCTTCAAGAGCGTCGTCTTGCCGGCCCCGTTATGCCCGATCACCCCGAGTATCCGTGCGTCGTCGAGATCGAACGTGACGTCGTCGAGGGCCGGGAAGTCGCCGTAGTGCTTGGCAAGAGAGCGGGCGGTGATCATCGAATCTTCCTATGGCTCCGATGACTACTAATAGGTTGCTCCACAGAGGTATGCTCCTCTGAGACTACCGGGGATAACCATGAGTCTTGCTTCCTCCATCCGGACGATCGCCGTCTGGGAGATGAACCGGTCGATGACCACGATGGGAAGAGGCGTCCTGCCGCTCGCTGCGGGACTGCTCGTCCTCCTGGTCCTGGTGACCGCGTTCGCCGCAGAGAGCGGCATCCATATGCAGGACGGCATCTACCGGATCGGCATCGACGACCCCGATGTCGCCCGGATAGTCGACGCCGACACCCGCTTCACCGTCGAGACGGTCAGCGGACCCGCTCTCTGGAACAACCGGTTCGCGTACGATATCGTCGTCATTCGCGGGGAGGTCTACGCCGCCGATACCGGCAAAGGGCGGGCGGCCCTCACCGCGCTCAAACGCGATTACGAGGGTTACGTCTCCCGGATCGCCGCAGGAGAACCCGACCTCTTCGCCGGCTACCCGCTCTGGATCGATCTGGAGTACGTCAAGAGCGAGATCGACTTCCTGGCGACCCAGAGCGGACAGCAGGTCGGGGCTCCGGCAAATGCCCGGGAACCCCCCGTCCCGTCCGGCCCGGTGGAGGCGGTGACCCTCCCGCCGTCGACGGTCCCGGTCCACGAGGAGGACCTCCGGCAGCACCTTGCCGGTATGGAGAAAACAAATCCCCTCTCCCGCTACACCGGCATCGTATCGAGCGGTTCGGCAACAGACGGACTCCGGACGCCGTCGGAACTCTCGCCCCCGCTCCCGTACGATGCGCTCATCCTGGTCTTCGTCTTCATCTTCCCCCTCTACTTCACCTCCCAGTTCTTCATGATGAGCGTGATGAACGAGCGGGTGGGAAGGGCCGGGGAGGCGCTCCTTGCCGCCCCCGTCCGGCCGGCGGCGATCATCGTCGGGAAGGCGATCCCGTACTTCGCGATCATGCTCCTCGTCTCGACCGCGATCACCTTCTTCATCGGCGCACCGCTCACGATACTCCTCCCGCTCATACCGGTCATCCTCTTCTTCCTCTCAAGCGCCCTGATCATAGGGATGGCCGCAAGGAGCTTCAAAGAACTCTCGTTCGTCTCGATCTTCTTCTCGACGCTTGCCACGTCCTACCTCTTCTTCCCGACGGTCTTTGCAAACACCCACGTCGTGAGCCTCATATCCCCGCTCACCCTGGTCATCCTCGAACTCCAGGGCGAAGGGTTCACCGCCGCGGGATACGTCTACTCGACCGCGCTCTTCTTTGCCACGAGCGCCGTCCTCTTCTACGCCGGGACGATCAACTTCCGCGAAGAGCGCCTCTTCTCGGAGAAATCCCTCACATCAAGGCTCATGGACTTCGTCGCGGGCGCGATCAGCCGCGACCGCCCGCACTTCTCGCTCTTCCTCCTTGCCGCCTTCACGATACCGTTCGTCTTCATGGCCCAGATGATGCTGCTCGTCCTCTTCTTCAACATCCCGATGCCGCTCTCGCTCGTCCTCCTGACGGTCTCTGCGGCGTTCATCGAGGAGGTCGCGAAGTCCGTCGGACTCTACGCGGTAGCAGGCGAGCGGCCGGGGTTCCTCACGCCAAAGAACCTGCTCGTGGGAGCGGCCGCCATAGGCTTCGGGTTCCTTGCCGGCGAGAAGCTCCTCCTCTTTGCCACGCTCTCTCAGATCACCGAGTCGATCTTCGGGAGCGTCCTCTTCCTCTCCCTCCAGGTGCTCTGGATGCCGCTCCTCCTCCATATCGCGGGCGTCCTGATCACCGGAACCTTCCTGCTCGCCGGCGGGAAGCGCGCCTACGTGCCCGGCCTCGTCGTGGCAAGCGTGGTCCACAGTCTCTATAACCTCCACTTCCTTCTCGGAGGGCTGGTATGAACGCCCGCCACATCGGTATCGTCGCAAAGAAGGAGCTCCTCGGCCTCTCTGCGGAGAAGACGATCGTCTTTGCCATCCTCCTGCAGGTCTTCATCGCCATGTTCTCCTCGTTCCTGATGGTGGGGCTCACCGCCATGTACGACCCGGAGGCGCTCGAGGGCTACTCGACGGCCACCTACGGCGTCGGTTACGTCGGGGCGGACTCGGCCCTCATCGACGAGTTCGAGAAGCGCGACGACCTCATCCTGCACCGGATGGACCTCTCCCCGGCGCTTGCAGCGCTGCGCGACCGGAAGATCGCGGCGGTGGTCTATGTCCCCGATACGCCCCCCGACGCCGAAGGACCGGTCGCGATAACCCTCTACCTCGTCCAGAACGACCTGCAGTCGAGCGTCATCAACGTGAAGATCAAGGAGGTCCTCCAGGGCTACGAGAGGGAACTCAGGGAGGTGCGGGCCGACCGGATGACCGCCTTCCCCGTCGGGCTGAACTTCCCCGACGCCGGCGATGCGGAGAGTTTCTACGAGTTCGTCTACGGCCTCCTCATCCCGCTGCTCGTCCTCCTCCCGGCGATCGTATCGGCGGCCCTGATCATCGACCTCATCACCGAGGAGTACCAGCGCCAGACCCTCGACACCCTCCTCTCGACGCCGGTCACGTTCACGGAGATGGTCGCCGGAAAGATTGCCGCCTGCTTTGCCATCGTCCCGGTCCAGGCCGGGGCCTGGATACTCCTTCTCGAGCTGAACGGTATTGCAGTAGCAAACGCCGTCCCGATCCTCCTCCACGTCTCGGCGGCCGGGCTCTTCCTCATCCTGCTCGGTGCCGCGATTGCGCTCCACTACCGCGAGCGGACCAGCGCCCAGTTCGTCTTCTCGACGGGGCTCGTCGTGGTCTTCCTCCTCGCCATGGCCATCCCCTATAACCCGCTCAACATCGTGGTCAGGCTGGCGGTGGGGACCGCCGGCCCGGTTCACTGGCTGATCCTCCTCCTGGTCAGTGGCGCGACGGCGCTCCTCGCCTTCGCCGTCGCGGCCTACGGCCGGCGGGTCGGGAAGATCTCCCCGACAGCGGTCCGGTGATGGGTTCGGCGGGGAGTCTTCTGGTGGGTCCGCTCTCTCGCCGCATTCCATCAGGGGAAAATTATATATTTTAGGTTATGCAATTCAGCCCATCGATGACCCGCCTTCGCTACCTCACCACCACCTGTGCAGTCTGCGGCGAGTCCTGCCGTTTCACGATTCCCCCGGGCGCCGTGAGCGCCGGGTCGCGGGACCTCGACACCCGCCCTGCCGAACCCCTCCGGTCCACCATATACGCGTGGGTGAAACGATGCCCTTCCTGCGGCTACTGCGCCCCCGACCCGGGCAAAGCCCTCGCGGGGGCGGCCGATGCGGTGAGACTCCCGCGCTACCGCTGGCAGCTTGACGCCCGCGGGTTTCCGGATATCGCCAACACCTTCCTCTGCTGGTCGATCATACAGGAGGACCTCGGCGCCCCGGCCCAGGCGGCGTGGGCGTCCCTCCATGCCGCCTGGGTCTGCGACGACGAGGGGGAGGATGTGCCGGCCCGGGTCTGCCGGAGGCGCGCCGCCGATCTCCTGCAGCGGGCCCGGGAGCAGGACGAACGCCTGGCCCCCCTGGAAGGGGCCGACGAGGCGCTCCTCGTGGACCTGCTCCGCCGGACCGGCCGGTTCAGGGAGGCCCGCGCCGTGGCGGCGCGGGTGCTGGATCAGGATCCGCAGCCTCTCATCGCCGGTATCATGCGGCTCCAGGTCCGGCTGATCGCTGCGTCGGATCGAGGGGCCCACACCGTCGCCGAGGCGCGGCGGTCCAGGCAGCCGACACCGCTCTGACCGGAGAATCCGGCTGAGCCCCACCATTTGTATACTGTTCTTACAATACTGTACATCATGGATATCGCGATCTTCTCCCCCGGCATCTACACCTACGGCGCCATGCTGATCGGCGGCGTCCTCCGTGACGCAGGGCACCGGGTCTCCCTCACCCGGGCGCCCGCCGTCCCGGCGGACTCCCTCCTCCTCGCAAGCCTTTTTTCGACCCAGCACCTCCTCGACCCCGCCATCCGGGACCTCGTCCGGACCCACCGCGAGAAGGGAGGGAAGGTCTACGTCGGGGGCCCGGTCTCGGCCGCGCCGGAGATAGTTCTCGGAGAGCTCGCCCCCGACGCCGTGGTGGTCGGGGAGGGCGAGGAGACGGTGGTCCGCCTCGTCGCGGAGGGGGTGTCGGCCGCCCTCCCCGGCATCGCCTATCTTGACGGCGGCCGACCGGTCGTGAACCCTCCCGCCCCGCCGGCCTCGATCGACCGGCCGCTCCCCCTCATACCGGGCGATATCGGGAGCCAGAGCATCCGGGGCGCGAGCGCCTACATCGAGACCCACCGGGGGTGTATCGGGGGATGCACCTTCTGCCAGGTGCCCCGGTTCTTCGGGAGGAAGATCCGGAGCCGCGAACTCGCGAGCATCATCGAGGAGGTGAGGGCGTTCTCGGCAGCCGGGGCGACGAGGCTCTCGGTCTCCGGGGGGACCGGGTCGCTCTATGGGTCGGCCGACGGCGAGATGAACCCGGAGGCGTTCATCGCCCTCCTCCACGGCATGGCGGAGGTGATGGGAGCGCGAAACGTCTCCTCCCCCGACATCCGCGTGGACTGCATCACCGACGAGATCCTGGACGCCGTCCGGCGATACACGATAGGGTGGGTCTTTTTTGGTATCGAGTCGGGGAGTGCCCGGGTGCTCCGGTTGATGGGCAAGGGAGCAACCGTCCGGCAGGTCGAGGAGGCGGTGGGGCGGTGCCGGGAGCACGGCCTCCGGGTCGCGGGAAGTTTCATCGTCGGCTACCCGGGGGAGACGGAGCGGGACTACGAGGCGACAAAAGACCTGATCGCCCGCCTCGCCCTCGACGACGTCTTCGTGAGCGGCGCCGAGCCTATCCCGGGGACGCCGCTTGCCGACCTCGCGGTCAGGACGCCCCGGGATAAGAACCCGGCGTTCGTGCCGCACACCGGTGAGTACCGGCCGCTCAACCTCACCGAGAGCGAGGCACGATGCTTCGACCTGATGATGCATGCCGATATGTTCCGCCCGCAGATGCGGCTCGTGACCGACGAGGTCTACGCCACCTACCTTGGCGAGGCAAGGAAGCAGGGGCAGGATATCAGGGCGGCAACCGAACTTATCCTCCGCTACTCGCCGTCCGGTGCATAAGCGCCGCGCCGGCAGCCTCATCTCCCGGTTTTTCGGGGCGGGAAACCCTTAAGTATACTCGATCCTCTACTCCCCCGCCCTGAAGGGGATATCCCTTCGCAGGTAAACAGGTTGGAGGCGAGACGATTGGCAGAGAGAGAGGCAGGACAGGTACTGGCAACCCGGCCGGAGCCTGGAGAGAGGATAGACCTGATGCGCGCACGCGACGTGGCGGACATCAAGGTACAGAACCCGGAAGGGGAGAACATCGGCGACATCACCGATATCGCTATCGACCGCGATGGTGGCTGCATCGCGTACGCAGTGCTTGCGTACGGCGGTATACTCGGGTTTGGCGAGAAGCACTTTGCCATACCCTGGGAGGCAGTCCGGGTCCGCTCCCGCGAGAAGATCGCTATCGTGGATACGGATAAGAAGACGCTCGATAACGCTTCCGGTTTCACCCGTGACAAAATGCCACGGGAAGGCGACTGGAGCGTGATCAGGACACCCCCGCGCCCGACTGCGGCAAAAGAGCGTCCTGCTGCAGAAGGAGAGCGCCCGCCGCCGAAAGAGGAGAAGCCGGCAGCACCGGCAGAGCCCGCACCCCGCACTGTAGAGAGTTACACCCCGGTGCCGCCGCCCGTCCAGACGGTCGCGGGCGGTTGGGGAGAGAAGGCGATGAAACCACGAACCGAGGAGCAGCCGGCCCGGGCCGCGGGGGCCGTCGTGGAGGAGGTCCGGCGTGAAGAGCCGGCACGGGCGGAGGCAAAGGCCACGGAGGTCCGGCACGAGGAACCGGCCCGGACGGAGACCGAGACCGTGGAGGTCAGGCGCGAGACGCCGGCCGGGGCGGAGACCGTCGTCGAGGAGCGGCCCGAGACCCGGGCGAGAGCACCGTCGCGTGCCCACCTCTCCGCAGCCGACCTGCAGGTCTACCTCAGGGG
>ERZ795058.1589-NODE-1589-length-29916-cov-5.854292_pt1 | contig 29916 bp, 29 predicted proteins | sample MGYA00375142_ERZ795058 | MGnify/ENA primary metagenome ERZ795058 (study PRJEB30187, sample SAMN05720210) | activated sludge metagenome | isolation source: anaerobic digester from wastewater treatment plant | place: Japan | collected 2015-04-20 ... | reverse complement strand
CTACGGCGCGCTGACAGAGGAGGAGCTGGTTTGCCTCGCCTCGTCCGTCGGCTCCGACGTGCCGTTTTTGATGCGGGGCGGCCTCGCGCTGTGCGAGGGACGGGGCGAGATCGTAACGCCCCTGACGCCGATGCGCATGAACCTGCTCGTCGTCAAGCCCGGGCGGGGCGCTTCGACGCGGGAGGTGTTCGCGCGGCTCCGCCCGCCCTATCCCGCGGGCACGACGGACGGCGCGCTCGCCGCCATCCGCAAGGGCGATTTCGCGGGGCTGCTCCCGCACGTCGGCAACGCGCTGACGGACGCCGCCGGCTCGCTCGCGCCCGAGATCGCGGGGCTTCTTTCGCGCATGCGGCGCTCCGGCGCCCTTGCCGCTTCCATGACGGGCAGCGGCAGCGCGGTGTTCGGCATATTCGAGCGGGAAGAAGCGGCGCGGCGCGCTTTGGAGGCGTTTCGGGATCTGCCCTTCGCGCGCGCGTGCGCGGGCGTCTATCATGTGGTATAATCAGTATTTGAAAACCAATATGGGAGTCTGACATGGCGCACATCAGCGAACACAAACGCATCCATTTGATCGGCATCGGCGGCTGCTCGATGAGCGGCCTCGCGCAGATACTTAACGCGCGCGGATACGCGGTGCAGGGCTCGGACCAGAATGTTTCCCCGTTCACGCAGAGGCTGGCCGAGCTTAAAATACCCGTTTTCATCGGCCACGACGCGGGGAACCTCGGCGACGCGGATCTCGTGATCTACTCCGCGGCGGTCAGGGCGGATAACATCGAACGCGCGGCGGCGCGGGCGCGGGGCATACCCGAAATCGAGCGCAGCGCGGCGCTCGGGCAGCTCACGGAGGGCTACGGGCAGGTCGCGGGCATCGCGGGCTGCCACGGCAAGACCACCGTCACCTCGATGCTCGCGCTGATCTGCGAAACCGGCGCGCTCGACGCGACGGTGCACGTCGGCGGCTTCGTGGATTTCCTCAAGGGCGGCGTGCGCCTGGGCTCGCACGAGCTGTTCATCACCGAGGCGTGCGAGTACGTCGAAAGCTTTTTGACGCTCCGGCCCACCGTCGCGCTCGTCAACAACATCGACAACGACCACCTCGACTACTACGGGGATATGGAGCACATCGTTGACGCGTTCCGAAGATTCGTCGCGCTTTTGCCCGGGGACGGGCTTTTCCTCGGCTGCGCGGACGACCCGCGCGTAAGGGCGCTGCTCGCGGCGCACGCGGGGAACAAGCTTTCCTACGGCATGAGGGACGCGGATTACACCCCCGAAAACGTTGCGTTCGACGAGTTCGGCTGTGCCTCGTTCGAGCTCGTGTTCCGCGGGGAAAAACTGGGCAGCATAAAGCTTAAGGTGCCGGGAGGGCACGCGCTCATAGACGCGGTGGCGGCCGCGGCGGTCGCCCTCGCGCTCGGCGCGCCGATGGAACAGATCTCCTTCGCCCTCGCCCGGTTCGAGAACACGCGCAGGCGCTTCGAATTTTACGGCGAGAAGAACGGCGTGAGGATCTACCACGACTACGGGCACCACCCCGCCGAGATCGCCGCGACGCTCGCCGCGGCAAAGCGCATGCGTCACGGGAAGCTCTACTGCGTGTTCCAGTGCAACTCCTACACGCGCGCCAAGACGCTTTTCCTCGAAAACGTGACCTGCTTTGCCGACGCGGACGCCGTGCTCGTGCCGGACATCTACCCCGGCCGCGAGAAGGACGACGGAAGCGTCCATGCGCGCGACATGGTGCGCGGCATCCGGGCGGGAGGATCGGAGGCCGTATACCTTGCGACCTTCGAGGAAATCAACAGCTATCTTGAGAAAAACGCGCGCCCGGGCGACCTCGTGGTCACCGTGGGCAGCGGGGACGTATACGTGCAAACGAAGAAACTGCTCTAGTCTTTCAAAAACCCGGCTCCGCCGCTTTTTTGAGGCTGCGCGCTTTGCCCGGACCGCTGCGCGTTTCCGGGCGCCAAAGCGCGACGGGTGCAAAAGCCTTCGGCTTTTATCCGTTTTGACGCGCATGTGCCCCAGGAAATCCCCTCTTGCCGCCGCGCGGCAATCCGCCTTGTTCGTCAAAGCCGGAATAAAAATAAAGGGGCGCGGCCCCTTGGCAATCCCCAAAGACATTATCGTGCAAAAGCTGCTCCGACGCGGCTTTGCGAAAGGAGATCCGCATGAGATTCGAGGGACCCATCGACATCCGGCCGCTGACGGTGCGCGGCACGTTCGGCATCGCGTGGAGGCTCCTGCGCCGCAACTTCGGCGCGGCCTTCTTCTATGCGCTCATCATGCAGCTCATACTTTTATTCGGCGCGGCCGTCGCGGTCTCGCCGGTGCTGGGCAGCCTCATCAAGGGCGATTACGAGAGCGCGGACTTCGTCATCGGCATCGTCGTGGCGGTGTTGCTGTTCCTTGCCCTGATGCTCGCGGTGTTTCTGCTCTACCAGCCCATTTACAGCGGCGTGGTTTACGGGGAAATGTCCGCGCGCGTGTACGGCCACGGCGCGTCTTTGGGCAACCTGTTCCGCCGCTCGAAATACGCGCTCAAGCGCTTTTTTACGACCTACCTTTGCCTGGTCGTGTGCGGCATCGTCGTGAGCATCGCGCAGTCGATCCTGTCGGGCCTGTTCGGCGGCATATTCAGCTTCGCCGGGACCGCGGCGGCGCTGCCCGCCATCTTCTCGGGCGGCCTGATGGAGCGCGCGTGGAACGGTTCGTTCGCGGACCCGCTGCGCCTGATCTCGAGCTTCGGCGCGGGCCTCGCGGGCTTCTTCCTGTTCACGATGATACTGCAGTTCGGCGTGCAGCTGTGCGGGCAGAGCTTCCTGTGCTTCACCTATCCGGTCGCGGTCAACGAGAGCGCGTTCAACTTCGACGCCGTGGGAAGATCCCTCAAGCTCGCCTCAAAACGCTTCGGCCGCATACTCGGCGTAAAGGCGCTGTTCCTGCTGATCGTCCTGTGCGGCGAGCTGGCGCTCGGCGCGCTGATGCTGCCCGGCATACTGCTGCTCATCGATTCCGCAAGCGCGGCGAGCGTCACGGCGGGCATTGTCATTTCGGCCGTGCTCGCGCTCGCGGCAACGTGCGCGACAATCGTGTGCACGCTCTATGTCCCCGCGCTCGACACCGTGCTCTACTACGACGCGCGCGTACGGCTCGAGGGAGACGCGTGGCTTCGCATGGAGAAGCCCGAAGCCCGAAGCGGGCCGGAAGCATACCCGGCCGGGCAGGCGCACTACGACGAGGCGGCGCAAACGAACCAGAACGACGCTTGGCGCGGCGGGCAGGACGGCGCGCCCGGCAATGAGAATAACGGAGGAGAATATGGAGCTTAAACACAGAAGGGATATGGACCCGCGCTACCTGTGGGACTTCGCCCACATCTACGCGTCGAAAGCGGAATGGGAAAAGGCGTTTTCGGAAACGGAGGCGCTCATCGAAGGCATCCCCGCGCGCGCGGGCACGCTTGGCAGGAGCGCGGAAGCCCTCCAGGCGGCGCTCGACGCCGTCATGGCCATGGAGCAGAAGCTCGAGCTCGTCTACGTCTACGCCATGCTGCACAAGAGCGCGGACAATTCCGACCCCGAGTACCAGAAGATGGAAGCCCGGGCGACGCGCCTGTCCGTATCCGCGCGCGCCGCGGAATCGTTCCTGACGCCGGAACTGCTCGCCATCCCCGCGGACACGCTCGCGCAATACATGCAGTCCCCGGGCCTTGCGACCTACCGCCACATGGTCGAGGACATCTGCCGCGCCCGCGCCCACACGCTCGACGCCGCGCGCGAGGAGATGCTCGCCCGCCTCGGGGACGCCGCGCAGACGCCGCACAACGCCTTCACGATGCTCTCGAGCGTGGACATGACCTTCCCCGACATCACGGATGAAAACGGGGAGAAGGCGCCGCTTACGCACGCGCGCTTCGGCGTATACCGCGAGAGCGCGGACCGCCGCGTGAGGAAGGAAGCGTTCGAAACATACTTCGGCGAATACAACAAGTTCATCAACACCATCGCCGCGCTCTATTCGGGTTCCGTCAAGCTCGACTGCTACGACGCCTCGACGCGCGGCTACAAAAACGCCTGCGAGGCCGCGCTGTTCCGCAGTAACGTGCCCGTAAGCGTGCTCGACAGCCTCACGGAGGCCATACACGCCCGCCTCTCGACGATGAAAAAATACCTCGCCGTGCGAAAGCAGGCGCTCGGGCTCGACGAGCTGCACATGTACGACCTCTACTGCCCGCTGCTGCCCGAGGTGGATTTCCACATCGACTATGAGGCGAGCAAAACGCTCGTTAAAAAGGCGCTCGCGCCGCTGGGCGAGGAATACGGAAAGCTTCTCGACGAAGCGTACGCCAACCGCTGGATGGACGCCTACGAAAACCGCGGCAAGACCACGGGCGCGTTCTCCTGCGGCGTGTACGGCTCGCACCCGTACATCCTCCTGAACTACGCGGGCAAGCTCGACGACGCCTTCACCATGGCGCACGAGCTCGGCCACGCCATGCACTCCTACAAATCCAACGCGGCGCAGGATTACGTCAACCACGATTACCACATACTCGTCGCGGAGGTGGCCTCGACCGTCAACGAGGTGCTGCTGTGCAAATACCTGCTCGCGACGGAAACCGATCCCGCGCGGCGCGCGTACGTGTTGAACCACTTCCTCGAGGGCTTCCGCACGACCGTGTTCCGCCAGACGCTGTTCGCCGAGTTCGAGCGCAAGGCGCACGAGATGCACGAGGCGGGCGAGCCGCTCACGGCCGAGAGCCTCAACGCGCTGTACCGCTCGCTCAACGAGCTCTACTACGAGGGCGCGGTCGTGGACGACTGCCAGGCGGTCGAGTGGGCGCGCATACCGCACTTCTACCGCGCGTTCTACGTTTACCAGTACGCGACGGGCTTTTGCAGCGCGGTCGCCATCGCGACGCGCATATTAAAGACCGGGGACGCGGCGGATTACCTCCGCTTCCTCTCGACGGGCGGCAGCGACTATCCGCTCGAGGAACTCAAGATCGCGGGCGTGGACCTCACAAAGCCCGAGGCGGTGCTTTCCTCTCTGGACGCGTTCGCAGAAGCGCTCGCCGATTTTGAAACGCAGCTCAAGGGGGTGAAATGATGTACGCCGATGTGGATGTCAACGAAATGAAGAAGTATATCCTCGGCAAATTCGACGCCGAAGGGGATTTCTCCTTCCTCAAGGAAGGGGAGCTGCCCGCGATGGTGGACGCGCTCATGGCGCTCGACGAACAGTATATGAAAGCGTCGGGCGCGGACGCGGGCGAAGTATACGACGACGACGCGGCCTACGAGGTGCTCTTCGAGGGGATGAAGGCCCGCTTCCCCCAATACAAAATGTACGCCATGCGCCTCGCGGAGGACTACATGGATTTCGCGGAGGAATACCTCGCCTCCGTGGGCGCCATAGAATGGGAGTGAGAGTATGAAGATCACCAATATCGCCGAGCCGCGGCTCTTCTTCGCGGCGGTCAACGCCTGCCCCGGCCGCGTGGAGCTCGTCACGCAGGAGGGGGACAGGCTCAACCTCAAGTCCACGCTCTGCCAGTACATCGCCCTGACGCAGATGTTCCAGGACGAGCGCATCACCTGCGTGGAGCTGGTCGTGAGCAATCCGGCGGACTTCGAGCGGCTGCGGCCGTACCTTGTGATCGATGAATAATTGACAATTGACAATTGACAATGGACAATTGACAATCAAGTGAATCGGTTTGGCTGCCGGTTATTTGCATCGCGGACAGAAAACCGCGAAAAACATGTGAGGAACCCAACGAAAACGGGCTTGCGCACCTTAAAGCGAAAGCCCGTTCGATTGTAAGCCGATTGTCAATTGTCAATTTTCAATTGTCAATTGTTTAAAGCGCGCAGCGCGCTCAGCAAAATGCAGTCGTGGTCGGCGGCGAGGCCCCCTTCGCCGGGCTTTGCCAGGGGAACGACCTTCTCGCCGCGCGCGCCGTAGAGCACGCGCGCGCGGCATTCTATGAGAGCCGGCCCGACGAGCGTTATGCCCAAGATCGAGGCCGCGGCGCTGTGCGCGAGCTCGCGCACGGAAGTTACGCAGAAAAGCGCGGCGTCTGCGGCATCGTCCCCCGCGCGAAAGCAAAGCCGCTCGCGCGGCAGCACGGCGTAAAACCCGGTCGAAATGACGCGCGTGCGCGGGTCGCGGTCCACCGCGTCGAACACGCCGAACGGGTGAAGCTCCGCGTCCGTTACGCCCGTTTCCTCCTCGAGCTCGCGCGCGGCGGCGTGCTCGAGCGTTTCGTCGAACCCGACGAAGCCGCCCGGCAGCGCCCAGCGGCCGATGTAGGGATGGTTGCGCCGCCGGATGAGCAGCACGGAGGGTTCCTGTTCGTCGGTGAACACCGCCATGTCGACCGCGCAGGACGGGCGGCGGTACTTGTCTATGTCGTACTCGGCGAGAAATCGCGCGAGCGTGCGTCCCTTTTCGTCAAGCATTTCCCGCATATCCCCATTTCCTCCGGTATTTTCATCGCGTCGATTATATCATATCCCGGCGACGGCAATATATATAAGTATGAAATTCGCGCGGAGGATGATATAATGCCAAATCGAAAGCTGTTCGCGCTTCAGGGCGAGGCGCGCGGCGCGGCGCGCCTGTCGTACGAGGGCTCGTCCGGCGCGCTCGCCGTGGAACTCCTCCCCCGCGGGGACGGAGAGTATGTGGCGTGGCTCGTGCACGGCGCGGGCGCGCTGTTGCGCGCGCCGCTCGGTCCCGCGATGACGGCGAGCCTCCCCGCAAACGCGAAGGACGCCTCCGGCGTGCTCGTCTCCCGCGCGGGGAAGATCGTCGCCAGCGGATTTTCCGGCCTGACCCGCGCGCAGATGGAAGCGGCGGCGCTGCGCGTGCAGCTCGCGCTCGCACAGGAGTCCGGGCCGAAGCCCCCGGCCGCGCGGCAGCGCGCGGAGGAACCCGTCCGCGCGGCGGAGGCTGCGGCCGTCCCGGAGCCGGAAGCGGTTTCCCCGAAGCCCGCCCAAGCAAGGCCGCCGCAGGCGCAGGACCAAACGCAGGCTCAGACGCAGGCGCAAAGGGAGCGCATCGTCCCCGCGAGCCGGGCGGCGGAAACGCCGTTTTCCTCCCCCGCCGGGGCGAACCGCTCAATCAAACGCGAAGAGCGCGCGGAGCGCCTCATGCGGGAGGCGCTGCGCATGCCCGATGTCAAAAGCGAGGCCGCGCTCTCGATCGTATCCATGGCGAACAGGCTTTTTACCCCCTCGGGCAAAGAAGGCGCCGAGACCGCCTACGTCGAGAAAGGCGCCGGTACGCAAAAGCCCGCCCCGTCCACGCAGGGCTACGGCGTCAGGCGCAGCGTGCGCAACGCGCGCGCCCCCTTTCCGCCCGCCGGGAGGCACGGCGTCTATCCATCCGTGAGCCGCAACGCAAGGCAGCCGCGCGGGCGCTCCGGAAGGCCGCGATGAGAGCGCCACAACATATGGCGGCATCGCGCAAACACAGGTACAAACGCCCCAAAACTGCCTGAAAAAACCAGCGTTTTTGCATTTCTTTTCGTTGACATCGATACGTCCGTGTGGTAGATTATTGAAGGTATCCCCCGCGAGGGGGGTTTATTTAGGTACGTAGTTTGCGATGGCGGCGGCGTGCCGTGAAATACAGGAGGTTACCGGAATGCGCGTCAAGATCACGTTGGCCTGCACGGAGTGCAAGCAGAGGAACTACAATACGTTCAAGAACAAGAAGAACGATCCCGACCGCGTGGAGTTCAGCAAGTATTGCCGCTTCTGCCGCAAGCACACCCCGCACAGGGAAGCCAAGTAAGCAAAGGAGAGCACGATGGCCAAGGATACGGACAAGAAGGACAAGAAGGAAAAGGGCAGGTCCGCCGGACCCAACATTCTCCAGCGCGCGGGCAAGTTCTTCCGCGAGGTGTACGGCGAGCTCAAGAAGGTCACCTGGCCGACGCCCAAGGAGCTGATCGCCTATACGGCGACGGTGCTGGCGTTCATCGTGATCATCTCGGTGATGATCGGCGTGCTCGACTTCGGCTTCGGCAAGGGCTTCACGGCGCTGAGCGCCGTCGATCTCGGCGCCGCCGTCAGCGCGACCGCGACGCCCGAGGCGACCCCAACGCCCGAGGCAACCGCTACCCCGGATGCGGCCGCCACGCCGGCCGCGGCCAACTGAGGAGCATTATGTCCGAGGAAGCCAAATGGTATGTAGTCCATACCTATTCGGGCTACGAGAACAAGGTTAAGGAAGACCTTGAAAAGACCGTGGAGAACCGCAGCCTGCAGGACCTGATCCTGGAGGTCAAGTACCCCACGGAGGAAGTCGTGGAGATGAAAGACTCCAAGCGCAAGGTCGTCCAGCGCAAGCTCTTCCCCGGCTACGTCATGGTCAAGATGATCATGAACGACAACACCTGGTACGTCGTGCGCAACACCCGCGGCGTCACGGGCTTCGTGGGGCCGGGAAGCAAGCCCATCCCCCTCACCGACGAGGAAGTCACGGCCATGGGCGTGGAGCACATTCCCATCGAGCTGGACATCGTCGTGGGCGAAAGCGTGCGCGTGATCTCCGGGCCTCTCGAGAACTTCATAGGCACCGTCGAGGCGCTCGATCCCGAGCGGCAGAAGGTCAAGCTGGTTGTGTCGATGTTCGGGCGCAACACGCCGGTGGAGCTCGACTACATACAGGTGCAAAAGCTCTGAAGAGCTTTTGCAGCTAACAACTAATAGTGAATGGTGAATCACTACAATTATTAGTTGCGCCGCCGAACGTTTATTCAGGTATGTACCCCTTCTTAGTTTGGGGTCCATATAGTGTTAGGCCGGAGCCGAGCGCTGTCAGAGGCGGACGGAGCGAGGCGCAAGGCCAGTGAACAGGGGAGCCGAAGGAAGCCGTTCCCACGGCGACGCGCGGCGACCATTGTGAACTGCGAGGCAAGCAGTTCAGGTATGCACCCCTCCGGGGTTCGCATAGGTGGGAGGACATAAGATTTGTCCGCTCGCACCACATTATTTTTAGGAGGAAATTTCAATGGCAAAGAAGATCACAGGCTTTGTGAAGCTGCAGATCCCTGCCGGCAAAGCAACGCCCGCGCCGCCGGTCGGCCCCGCGCTCGGCCAGCATCAGGTCAACATCATGGGCTTCTGCAAGGAGTTCAACGAGCGCACCGCCAAGGACATGGGGCTGATCATCCCGGTCGTGATCACCGTTTATCAGGACCGCACCTTCACCTTCGTGACCAAAACCCCGCCCGCCAGCGTGCTCATCAAGAAGTATTGCGGCCTCCAGTCCGGCTCCGGCCGCCCGAACGCGGACAAGGTCGCCAAGATCACCCAGGCGCAGGTCCGCGAGATCGCGGCCATGAAGATGCCCGACCTCAACGCCGCAAGCATTGAGGCCGCCATGAGCATGGTCGCCGGCACCGCCCGCAGCATGGGCGTCACCGTAGTGGACTGATGGGCGCCGCCCTGATATAGAAGTGGGAGGCCAAAGGCCGCTACTACCACAGGAAGGAAAATAATATGAAGCATGGCAAAAAGTATCAGGAAAGCGTAAAGCTGGTCGATCCCCAGAAGCTCTATGACCCGCGCGAGGGCATGGACGTGGTCATCTCCACCTCGAAGGCCAAGTTCGACGAAACCGTCGAGGCGAGCATCCGCCTGGGCGTAGACCCCCGCCACGCCGACCAGCAGGTCCGCGGCACGGTTGTGCTGCCGCACGGCACGGGCAAGAAGGTCCGCGTGCTGGTCTTCGCCAAGGGCGACAAGGCCAGGGAGGCGCAGGACGCCGGCGCGGATTACGTGGGCGACGACGACATGGTCAAGAAGATCCAGACCGAGAACTGGTTCGATTTCGACGTGTGCGTCGCGACTCCGGACATGATGGGCACCATCGGCCGCATCGCGCGCATACTCGGTCCCAAAGGCCTTATGCCCAACCCCAAGAGCGGCACCGTGACCATGGACGTCGCCAAGGCCATCGCGGACATCAAGGCCGGCAAGGTCGAATACCGCGTGGACAAGACCTCCATCATACACGTGCCGGTGGGCAAGGTATCCTTCGGCGGCGAGAAGCTCGTCGAGAACCTCTCCGCGCTCATGGACGCCGTCATCAAGGCCAAGCCCGCCTCCGCCAAGGGCACCTACATCAAGAGCCTCGTGCTCTCGACCACCATGGGCCCGGGCGTGAAATTCAGCGGGTTGAAGTTCTAAACCATCGTTGACAACCGCGGGGCGGTGTGATACACTGCCCCGTGGAAAATCAAATACCGCAGGCCGAAGACAGCAGGTGCCGCTTTGCGGCTCAATATCCCGCCGAGGTGAAGCGCGACGCAAGCATACGGCGTCCTTTCATCCTTTGTCTTAGGCAAAGGATTTTATTTTCAAGGAGGTGAAACTATGGCAAACATCAAGAACATCGAGATGAAAGCGCAGCAGGTCGAAGAGATCAGGGCGCGCATCGAAAAGGCACAGTCCATGGTGGTGTTCGATTACCGCGGCCTTACGGTCGAGGAGGTCACGAACCTTCGCAAGGATATGCGCAACGCCGGCGTCGAGTACGTCGTGCTCAAGAACGGCATGGTCGAGCGCGCGGCGCAGGCCGCCGGCATCGACGCCTCGTTCGGCGAGCATCTCAAGGGCCCCTCCGCGTTCGCCTTCGGGTACGACGATCCCGTCGCGCCCGCGCGCATACTCAGGGACTCCGTCAAAAAACTCAAGAAGTGCGCGATCAAGGGCGGCCTCATCAACGGCACCGTGGCCAACGCCGCGGCGATGGAAACCCTGGCCGACCTGCCCTCGCGCGAGCAGCTCATCGCAAGGCTGCTGGGCAGCATGATGAGCCCGATTTCCGGCTTCGTCATCGCGCTCGACCAGATCGCCAAGAAGCGCGGCGAACCCGCGGCCGCCGCGGAGTAAAGCGGCACACCATCAACCGAATAAATATGGGAGGAAGATAACATGAATAAGGAGCAGCTGATTGCGGACATCAAGTCCATGACCGTTCTGGAGCTCGCAGAGCTCGTCAAAGCCCTCGAGGAGGAGTTCGGCGTATCCGCCGCCGCGACCGCCGTCGCCGTCGCGGGTCCCGCCGCGGGCCCCGCCGAGGAGGTCGAGGAAAAGACCGAGTTCGACGCCATACTCAAGGAAGTCGGCCCCGAGAAGATCAAGGTCATCAAGGCCGTGCGCGAGCTGACGGGCCTGGGCCTCAAGGAAGCCAAGGACCTCGTGGACGGCGCGCCCAAGCCCCTCAAGGAAGGCGTTTCCAAGGAAGAGTGCGAGAAGATCGCCGCCATGTTCAAGGAAGTCGGCGCGACGGTCGAAATCAAGTAAAACGCCGGGCAATTGCCGGCTGGCGAGCTAATCGCCAGTTAAAGCAGAGAAACACGCAGCAACCGAGCAATAACAATGAAAAGCCGGGGGGATTTGGCCGAAACAAGCGGCCAATCCCCCCGGCTTCGGTCTGCGCGAAACCGAATTTCCGGAGAAAGGGTAAAGAAGAATCCCTGCTTTTCCCCGCAGGGATTCCCCGTTTTCCGTTTCAGCCCGGGTTATGGCGGCGGCGGCCTGTTACGTCTTCATAACCCCCACGTACGGCAGATTCCTGTACCTCTGCTCGTAATCGAGGCCGTAGCCGAGCACGAACTCGTTGGGGATCACGAAGCCCACGTAGTCCGGCGTGATGGCGCACTCGCGCCGCTCGGGCTTGTCGAGCAGGCACGCGATCCTCAGGCTCGCGGGCTCGCGCGCCTTCAGCAGATGCGTCAGGTGGTTGAGCGTGAGGCCGCTGTCCATGATGTCCTCGACGATGAGCACGTGCCGCCCCGTGATGGAGGTATCCATATCCTTGGAGATGCGAACGATGCCGGAGGTTTTGGTGTTGTTGCCGTAGCTTGAGATCGAAAGGAAATCCATCTCCATGTGGCAGGTGATCGCGCGCGCGAGATCCGAAAAGAAAATCACCGCGCCTTTGAGTATGCATACGAGCACGACGTCCTTGCCTTCGTAATCCTCGCTGATCTGCGCGCCCAGCTCCCTGACCCTGCGGCCGATCTGCTCCGCGCTGATGAGCACATGGTCGATGTCCCTGTTCATGTCGGTGCGCTGCGTCATTCGGTTCCTCCTTTTTTTCCTGTGGAAATATATGTAACGCGCAGCACGCGCGTCGTTTCCCCAATCACCTTCACGGACTCGGCGATGCGAAAGCCCGGCACGAAGAGCACATCGCTCCCCGAGGCGAGCAGCGGCGCGTCGCGCGCCTCGCGCGGGACCTTCCGGTCGATGAAGCATTCCTTGAGCTTGCGGCTCCCCGGCGCGCCGAGCGGGAAGAACCGGTCCCCCGCCCTCCTGCGGCGGGCGACGACGTCCGGCGGGAGCCTGTCCAGGTCGAAGCAGGCGACGTACGGGTCGGCCGTGACCGCCGTATCCGGCGTGATCTCGGCGCGAAAAACGCCCTCCGGCGCGGCGGTATCCCCGGGGATCGCGAGCTTCGATTCGAATTCCCGCGGCGCGGGCTTCCCCGGCTTCCCGAAGAACACGAGGCCGTAGCTCGTGCGCACGCGCGCGCCCGGCAAGTCGAGCCGCGCGCCGGTTTTCGCCGCGAGAAGCTCGCACGCCTTTTCGACGTGCGTGCGCTCGACGTCCACGTCCGCGCCGATTGCGGCCAGCGCGAGGCGCACGGCGCGGGTCCTTATGGGCGGCGGCAGCGCAAGAAGCTGCGCGCGGTCGTACCCGCCCTCCCGCAAAGCCTGCGCGAGCGCTTCGCGCGCGGCGTCCGCGAGGTAGTCCTCATCCCGCCTGAGAAGCTCCGCCCCGGAGCAGAGCGTTTCCGTGAACGCCGGGTTGATGTGCGCCTCGATGTACGGGATCACGTCGAGCCTGAGGCGGTTGCGCGTGCCTCCGGGCACGAGGTTGGTCGCGTCCGTGCGGTAGGGGATGCCCTCGGCCTCGAGATACGCCTCGATCTCGGCGCGGCGCACGCACAGCATGGGGCGGATGAGGCTCCCGCGCCTGGGCCGCATGCCCGCAAGGCCCGCGAGGCCGCTCCCCCGCGTCAGGTGCAGCAATACGCTTTCAGCCTGGTCGTCCTTATGGTGGGCGACCGCGACGAGGTCCGCGCCGAAGCGCGCCTTCGCCCGCTCGAAAAACGCGTAGCGCGCCTCGCGCCCCTCCTGCTCGAGCGTGCGGGAATGCGCGCGCGCGAGCGCGGGAATATCGAGCTTTTCGCGGATCAGCGGCACGCCCCAGCTTTCGCACAGGTCCGCGACGAAAGCTTCGTCCGCGTCGGCCTCCTCCCCGCGTATGCCGTGGTTGAGGTGCGCGGCGAACACGGAAAAACCCATCCCCGGCGCAAGCAACGTCAGCGCGCGCAGCAGCGCCACGGAATCCGCGCCCCCGCTCACGCCCGCGACGACCCCGCTTCCCGCGGGGATCAGCCCGTTTTCCCGGATAAACGCCGCGATCTTTTCCTTCATGCGGGCATTATATCACACGCCGTTTTCGCGCGCCATACTCACCCGCTTCATGCAGCGCGAGAGCGGAAGCATTCCGTCGCGCGGCATGGCGCAATAGGTCTGCGACATGTGAAAGCCGTCCGTGACGCGCGCCGCGCCCGCGGCGAACAGCGCGTGCGCGACCTGCGCGCGGACGCCGTCCGCGCACTGAAGCGCCACGGTCTGCAACAGCCCCGCGTGCGGGCGGAGCCTTTCTATGATCTGCCCGCGCGGCAGCGGCCGCACCCAGCAGTTGGCGTATTGCCGGGAAGATGCGAGCGCGAAATCCGGATACGCCGCGACGCTGCAATTTTCCCCGCGAAGGAGCTCCCACTCACCCGAAAGGCGCGCCTCGAGAGAATCCGCCAGGAGGCCGAAGGAAAGCCCCGCGCGCGCGAAGGCGTCGAGGTTCGCGGGATGATCGCGCGCCTCGGCTTCGAGCAGCGGCAGGAAGCGCGAAGCGATGCGGCGGACGTCCTCCCACTCCTGCGTATCGACGAAAATGCCCTGCGCGGAGGAGCAGTAGAGCTGGTTCGTGAAGGCCATGTCCCGCGCGACGCCGCGCAGGAATTCGTCGGCTGCTTCCGGCGAAACGTAGGCGAAACTGAGCCTGTTCCCCCACTCGATGAGCTTTGTCCGCGGTTCGGCGAGCGCGCGCACCGCGCGCACGGCCTCGTCCGACCCCCACAGGGCAATGCCGTCCGCGAGCACGGCGAGGGCTTTGAGCTTCTCCGTCTCGCGCGAGCGGACGTCGAGTATGTGTACCCTGTCCGCGAGACAAGGCTCCGCCGCGCACAGCGCCTCGAGTATGCCCGCGGAAAGCCCGCTCTCCCCCTCGGGGAGTTTGAGCAGGTTGACGTTGCCCGTGATTAGCCCTTCTATGACCGAGTAGGCCGGCAGAGCGTCGGCGTTGCCCGCGGAAATGTGAAGGAGCACGCCGAGCGGCCGCCACTCCTCGATCACGGTTTGCGTTTCTCCCAAAGGCACGTACTCCCGCCTGCCCGGAATGCCCGCCGCGCCGAACTCCGCGCGAACGCGCTGCTCAAGATACGGCCTGCTCATCATGCGCTTCGCGTGCGCGAGCTCCCACAGCGCCTTCCCGCGGCCCATGCCCAGGCGCATGAGCAGCGGGGCGTGCGTTTCTTCGTTGAGCATGCCCGCGAGCCTGTCGCACGCGGCGATCACGGCATCGACCGGCGGAACGGGCTTGGCGAGCGCGAGGTTGATCGACCGGGAAAGCTCCTCAAACACGCTTGTCCCCTCCTTCCCCGCCCGCGAGCGTCTGCGCGGCGTTGGCGGCGCAGGTGACGACGCCCGAGCCGCCCGCGCGCCCGAGCAGCGCGAAGTAAGGCGACTCGATGCCGCAGCCGCAGCCGCCGGCAGAGCGGACGGCCACGTCGTCCGTCATGAGCGAGAGGAGCGGCATGCTCGTGACCAAGGGCGACACGAAGCTCAAAAGCCCCGCCTCCCCGTCGGGCAGCACGGATATCCCGTCCGCGCCGCGGATGTAGACGCGGCTGTACGCGGGGATGTGGAAATGCCCGTTTTTGCATTTGTAATACGCCAGCGGATGCTCCGCCGCGCTGAAGAACTCGAAGATGCGTTCGCGCGGCAGCCCGAGCGCGCGTTCCGCGAGCGGGCGCAGCGCCTGCGCGTCAGCGTCCATTCCCTTGAAGCCGCCGCCGAGAAGCGCGAGCGAGCCGCGCGGCAATTTGAGCGCCATGCCGCACGCCTCCATCATGCCGCACAGCGCGTACAGATACGCCGGGAAGCCCGTGAAGCGCACGGGGAAGGGCTCCTTTGCGAAGCGCGAGAGCGCCGCGGCGACGCCCTCGATATCGGGCGCATAGCCGCCTCCGTCCCGCCTGAGCGCGTAGATGCGCGAGAGCGCGGGCGCGAAGCGCGTCGCGCCAAGCGCGGTTTTCGCCGCGCCAAGCTCCATGCCCTCGCCGGGCGGATAGCTCAATACGACATAGTTGGCGGGAACCGCCGAGATGAGGCCGAGATAGCCGAACAGCCTGACGAGCGCGCCTGCGCCCAAACGATAGCTCGCCGCGTCGAAAGCGAGTGCGCTGCGCGCCCCGCTCGTGCCGGACGAGGTCGCGCGAAGCACAATCTTTTCCTCGGGAACGCTCAGAAGTTTGTGCCGCTTGAGAAAGAGCGTGGGCAGCGGCGGTATGCGGGGGAGATCGTCCTCCGTTTTCAGCGAATCGGGATCAAAATCAAAAGAAGCGAGAAGCTTCGCGTATTCCGGGCAGCGCCGCGCGTGGAAGCGCAGGTTTTCCCGCGCCGCCGCGACGAAATGCGGCGACACGCGGGAGGTATCGTACGGATTTTTTCGGAGGAATACCTTGATGCGAAGATCCATGTTTTCTCCCGGCAAAGCGCGGGCGGATGCGGCCCTCGGAATCCGTCCCCGCACGAAACCCCGCCCGCAGGCGGCGTTCTCTGATTGTCAATTGTCAATTTTCAATTGTCAATTGCTCCGCGCCCCGCCCGCAGGCGGCATTCTCTGATTGTCAATTGTCAATTTTCAATTGTCAATTGCTCCCGCCCCGCCCGCAGGCGGCGTTCTCTGATTGTCAATTGTCAATTTTCAATTGTCAATTGCCCTACACGTTAAACCGGAACAGCGTCACGTCGCCGTCCTGCATGACGTAATCCTTGCCCTCGCTGCGCACGAGCCCTTTCTCCTTGCAGGATTGCATGGAGCCGAACTGCCTGAGCGTTTCGAACGGCACGATTTCCGCGCGGATGAAGCCACGCTCGAAGTCCGTGTGGATCTTGCCCGCGGCCTGCGGCGCCTTCGTGCCGCGCTCTATGGTCCACGCGCGCACCTCCTTAGGCCCCGCGGTCAGGAAACTGATAAGCCCGAGCAGCTTGTAGCACGCGCGCACGAGCTTGTCGAGGCCGCTCTCGCCTATGCCCAGCTCCTCGATGAACGCCTCTTTCTCCTCGCGGGAAAGCTCGGCGATCTCCTCCTCGACCCTGGCGCAAATGACGACGGCCTCCGCGCCCTCGGCGGCCGCGATCTGCTTTACGGCGCGAACATGCGCGTTGTCGGGCATGCCGATGTCGCCCTCGGCGATGTTGGCCACATAGATGACGGGCTTTGTCGTGAGAAGGAACAGGCTTTTTGCGAACTCCGCCTGCTTCTCGTCCATGGGCATGGTGCGCACGGGCTTGCCCGCCTCGAGCCAGGCCTTGATGGCCTCGTAAAAATCCGCCTCCGCGGCGACGGCCTTGTCGCCCGACTTGCTGGCCTTCCTCGCGCGCTCCGCGCGGCGCTCGACGGTCTCGAGGTCGGCGAAGATCAGCTCGATTTCGATGGTTTCCACATCCCGCGCGGGGCTCACCGAGCCGTCGACGTGCACGACGTTGCCGCCCTCGAAGCAGCGCACGACGTGGACGACGGCGTCCACCTCGCGTATGTGCGAGAGGAACTTGTTGCCGAGGCCCTCGCCTTTGTGCGCGTCCCTGACGAGGCCCGCGATGTCCACGAACTCGATGGCCGTGGGCGTGTACTTCTCGGGGGAATACATTGCCGCGAGCACGTCGAGCCGCTCGTCCGGCACGGCGACGATGCCCACGTTGGGCTCTATGGTGCAAAAAGGATAGTTCGCCGCCGCCGCGCCCGCGCGCGTGATGGCGTTGAACAGTGTAGATTTGCCCACGTTGGGCAAGCCGACGACGCCGAGTTTCATACCAAACGCTCCTTAACGGGGGATGGAGATGCCGCTACGCTCATTATAGGAGCGCGCATGGGGGCTTGTCAAACCGGCGCGTCCGCGATATCCAGAACCACCGCGCGGTTGCCGCAGCTTTCGATGAAGGCGAGCACGTCGCGCCATTCAAGCGCGAGCGAGGCCGTCGAGGCGCAGGGATGGACGCAGACGAGGCCCATATCGAGTATTTCCCGGTCGATGACGACAGTCACGTCCCGCGCGCCGGGGCGGGCCAGCGCGAGCGGCGTGACGCTGCCGGGCAGGAGGCCGAGCTTTTCCATAAGCTGCGCGTTCGTGGCGAACGACAGCCGCGACACGCCGAGCCGCTTTGACATTTCCGCCGTGCGGAACGACTTTTGCGCCGCGATGAGCAGCAAATAAAACTCCGTGCCCCGCCGGTTGACGAGGAACAGGTTTTTGAAGTGGCGCGCGCCGAGCTGTGCGCCCACGGCCTCGCAATCCCGCATGGTCAACGCGAGGGGATGTTCGATGCGCGCATACGATACGCCGCGGGCGTCGAGCAGGGCGAGCGTTTCCCGTTCGCGGGGAGAGATGTCCATATTCTGCCGTTTCCTTTCAAAAAAACGGGGCGGAACGAATCCGCCCCGCGCTGCGCTTCGCTTTCAAAAAAGCGACAAAGCCGCTTTTTTTTAGACTGCACGCTTTGCCCAAAATACTGCGGTATTTCCGAGCGGCAAAGCGTGAAAGGTACGAACGCCTACGGCTTTCATCCGTTTTGACGCGCATGTCGTCAAAGCCGGAATGAAAGTCAAGGGGCTGCGGCCCCTTGACAATCCCCGGGGTTTCAATAAGTTTCGATTACGGAATGATGTTCTTCTCGGTGCTCTTATCGAAAACGTGCGCGAGGGCCGGGTCGAAGCGGAATTTGATGCGCTCGCCCGAGGGGATGCCGCCGCGGTATTTCGCGGGAAGCTCGGTCGTCGGGATGCGGATGACGACGTCCTTGCCCTCTGCGTCCACGTGCAGGAAAATCTCGCTGCCCATCATCTCGGAAACGTCCACGGTGGCCGCGACGCCCTCGCCATCCGTGAGGCCGATGTGCTCCGGCCGCACGCCCACGACGATATCCTTGTTTCCGGCGCCGCCGTCGCGCAAAGCCTCCTGCGCGGCGGGGTCGAGCGGAACGCGCGCGCCGAGGAACTGCGCCTCGTACGCGCCCGGGCCTCCCGCGAGCCTGGCGTCGAAGAAGTTCATCTGCGGCGTGCCGATGAAGCCCGCGACGAACAGGTTCGCCGGGTGGTTGAACACCTCCTGCGGCGTGCCGATCTGCATGATAAAGCCGTTGCGCATGATGACGATGCGGTCCCCGAGCGTCATGGCCTCGATCTGGTCGTGCGTGACGTAGACGAAGGTGGTGTCGATGCGCTTCCTCAGTTTGATGAGCTCCGCGCGCATCTGGTTCCTCAGCTTGGCGTCGAGGTTGGAGAGAGGTTCGTCCAGGAGGAACACCTTGGGCTCGCGCACGATGGCGCGGCCGATGGCGACGCGCTGCTTCTGTCCGCCGGAAAGCGCCTTGGGCTTGCGGCTAAGAAGCTCGGTAATGCCCAGGATCTCCGCGGCTTCCCGCACCTTGCGCTCGATCTCGTCCTTCGGAGTCTTCCTGAGCTTGAGCGCGAAGGCCATGTTCTCGTAGACCGTCATGTGCGGATAGAGCGCGTAGTTCTGGAACACCATGGCGATGTCCCTGTCCTTGGGAGGCACGTCGTTGACGAGCCGGTCGTCGATGTAAATCTCGCCCTCCGTAATCTCCTCGAGGCCCGCGATCATGCGCAGCGTCGTCGATTTGCCGCAGCCCGAGGGGCCGACAAGCACGATGAACTCCTTGTCCCTGATCTCGAGGTTGAACTCCTGCACGGCGACGACGCCCTTCTCTGTTACCTCGAGCACCGGCCTTTCGACGTTGGGGTCCTCGACTTCCTTTTTCCTGTCCTTCTTGCCTTCGTTCGCGTAGGGGTAGACCTTTTTGACGTCTTTGAGGGTTACGCTTGCCATACATCCGGGCTCCGGCGCACCCGCCTCCGCGGAATACGCCTCGCGCGCGCAAAATTGATACGACGCGCATTACGGCAGGTCTCCACACTGCCGCACCGCGAGCCCGCGCGGTTGGAACGGCCTCCTTTTTCCAACGTCTGCGGGCTATTTTGTGGAGTAGCGCCGCGCGTTGTTATTTAATACGGATTTTAGCATATTGAAACATAAATGACAATTGAAATCCGGACGCCCGAAACATGGAATTCCAGTAAATCCGCCGCATGCGGACATAAAAAAGGAGGAGCGTATTGCCCCTCCTCTTTTTTACCGCGTCAGTTGCGAGATACGTAGCTTCCGCAAAGGCTTTCGTCACACGCCTCGCCGCTATGGCAATTGGGTGAAGGCTCGACCTCGATTTTGGAAAGCGAACATCCGCTCCCCTCGCTGTTGTAGCGACAACTGGTAACGCGGCAGCCAATGGTCTGGGTTCCTGCTCTCTTACCGGACATTACGCATCCTCCTGTTCATTGACTGAGCTTAGTGTGCCCGAAAAGGAACGCGCTATGCGGCCGGTCAAAACGTTTTCGACGAGAGCCACGCCGTAATGTCTGCCGCAATTTCCAGGTTTTCACATCCGATTTTTTGAATCCGCTCGGCGAGCGCGCTCCCCTCGAGCCGCGCGCCCGCGAGCGCCGGCGCGAGCTTGCGTATGAACGCCTCGTCCATGGCGTCCGAATAGACCGCCGCGCGCGCGACGCGGCCGTTTTCGACCGAGAGCTGCACCTCGAGCGCGCCCCAGGCGAAGCGTGTTTCGAGCGACGCGTCGAACTGCGGCGTCGCGCCCATGCGCCATTCCCACGAGGCGTTCCGCTCGTAAAGCCGCGCGAGCTTTTGCGCGTCGAACTCCTCGACCGCACGGACTTCATACGCGCCGTATTCCCCGAAAAACGCGTTGGCGACAGCGTCGCGCACGCTCTTTACCGTGATGTGCGGCCCGTATTCCGAAAGGTTCTTCACGCGCGCGCGCACGCTCTCCACGCCCTTGCTGCGAAGCTTTTCCGGAGAGGGCGCGAGGTAGCGCGCGAGCCTGTCCATCTCGACGTTCACGAGCAGCGTGCCGTGCTGCAGCGCCGAATGCTTCGTGAAGCGGAACGCGTTGCCCGAGAACTTCGCCCCGTCGGAGGTCACAAGGTCGTTTCGCCCGGAGAACATCGCGTCCACGCCGAGCGCGCGCACGGCTTCGAGTATCACCGATGTCTGCCGCGCGAGGTCGTAGGCCTCCCGCTTGCAGGCGAAGCTGAAGTTGAGGTTGCCCAAATCGTGGTAGACCGCGCCGCCGCCCGTCGTGCGCCGCGCAAGCCTGCCGCCTTCTTGCTCGAGCAGCGCCGCGCGGCACTCCCTCCAGGCGTTCTGGTTGCGGCCGACGACGACTGTGTTCGCGTTCTGCCACAGGTAGAGCGTCATAGCGTCGTCAGGCTCGTCGAACATGATTTCCTCCGCGGCGAGGTTGCGCCACGGATCGAAGGAATCGCCAAAATACAATGCGTTCATGGGAGCAGTGTAGCACCCCGCGGTTCCTCGCGCAAGCCTCCGGTTCGGCGCTTGACAAATCCCGCGCCGCGCGTATAATATGGCTTATAAATTGTATACACGTATACATGGATACGTAAATACAAAGGAGGCGCAATATGACGGACGGGCTTGTTTTCGACGACGACACAAATCTGCTTCATGTGCGCGCGAAGGAGCGCGCCGCGCGGGACGCGGACGAGGCCAACCTCTATCCCGAGCTTTTCCCCTACCGCGAGGTGCCAAGGGTCGCTTTCGGCGCGGGGGAAATCCCCATGCGCGTGCCGGAGGAGATCTTCATCACCGACACGACCTTTCGCGACGGGCAGCAGGCGCGCGCGCCGTTCACGGCCGGGCAGGTGCGCGGCCTCTACGAGCTGATGCACGAGCTGGGCGGGCCGAAGGGCATCGTGCGGCAATGCGAATTCTTCGTCTATACGCCCGAGGACAGGCGCGCGCTGGCTCTCTGCCGCGAGCGGGGCCATCGCTTCCCCGAGATCACCTCGTGGATTCGCGCGACGAAGGAGGATTTCGACCTCGTGCGCGATCTGGGCATATCGGAAACCGGCATACTGACCTCCTGCTCGGATTACCACATCTTCCACAAGCTCCGCCTCACGCGCGCGCAGGCGATGGAAAAGTATCTCTCCGTCGTCAAGATGGCGCTCGCGCGCGGCATCAGGCCGCGCTGCCACCTCGAGGACGTCACGCGCGCGGACATCGCGGGCTTCGTGCTGCCCTTCGCGGACGAACTGATGAAGCTCGCGCGCGAGTCCGGCGTGCCCATCAAAATCCGCTGCTGCGACACGCTCGGCGTCGGCGTTCCATATCCGGGCGCGGCGCTGCCCCGGAGCGTGCCGGGCATACTCCACGCGCTTCGCACCGTTTCGGGCGTGCCGTGCGCGCAGCTCGAGTGGCACGGGCACAACGACTTCCACATGGGCGTGGCCAACGCCTCCGCCGCGTGGCTCTACGGCGCGGCCGCGGTCAACTGCTGCCTGCTGGGCATAGGCGAACGCACGGGCAACGTGCCGCTCGAGGCGATGGTCATGGAATACTGCCAGCTTCGCGGCGCGAGCGGCGGAATGAACCTCCCGGCGCTCACGAAGATCGCCGAATACTTCAAGCGCGAGCTCGGCTACGCCATTCCCCCGCAAACGCCCTTCGTGGGCGACGGTTTCTGCACGACGCGCGCGGGCGTCCATGCGGACGGCCTGCTGAAGGACGAGCGCATCTACTCGATATTCGACACGCGATCGCTCCTCGGGCGCGAAAACGAGGTCGTCGTCGACGCGCGAAGCGGCGCCGCGGGCGTGACGTTCTGGATCAACCGGCACTTCGGCCTCTCGCTCGACAAAACCTCCCCCGTCGTGCGCAGCGTCAAACAAGCCGTGGACGCGATGTTCCTGACCGGGCGCACCGACGCCGTCGGCGACGAGGAGATGCGGCAGCTGACGAACGCGGCGCTGAAAGCAATGGACAATTGACAATGGACAATTGACAATCGGGGACAAGAAACGCCGCCTGCGGGCGGGGAACTCTTTTCCTTCGAGCGCCGGTTCTCGGCAGTTTCCGGCAGGTCATTTTCCGAAAAGCGGCAGCGACCGCCTTTGACTTTCACCACCCTCTTTTACTGAGAGCCGTCCCCGGAGCATAAAACGCCGCCTGCGGGCGGGGAACTCTGTTTGTTCGGGCGTCGGCGACGGTTCTCGGCAGCTTCCGGCAGGTCATCTTCCGAAAAGCGGCAGCGGCCGCCTTTGACTTTCACTACCCTCTTTCACCGAAAACCGTCCCCGGAGCGGAACAAAAGGTTCTTCGCCGCTCGGGGGACGGTTTTGCACGCGTGAGGATGAGCAGGGCAAAGGATGAAGATGCCGCTTCGCCGGAACAGGGACGCCGGAAAAACGCGGAACCGTCCCCGGCGCATAAAAGGAACGGGAAACCCCCGCCCGCAGGCGGCGTTCCCGATTGTCAATCGTCCATTGTCCATTGTCAATTGCCCTCGTCCGCCACGCCGTTTGCTTAAGTTTTACATGCGTTTGACCCTTGCGGATTCCGCGGGCATATAGTACACTAAGTATCGATAGTTGAAATGTCGATAATGCATATTTTCAATGAATCGGTTCACCTTATGCAGTAGCCGTGTTATAATGAGGGCGCTGCAAAATCAATAAGAATCATCATCATGACGGAGGAAGAAACATGAACAACATCAGGGTAGCTATGTGGGGCTTCGGGGCCATGGGCAGCGGCATCGCCGAGGTGCTCTGCCGCAAAAAGGGCGTCGAAATCACGGGCGTATGCCGTCAGAACCCCAAGTACGAGGGCAAGAGCATGTACGAGGTGCTGGGCATCGAGCGCGGAGATCGTCCCGAGGCGCTCATCCACACCGACATCACCAAGGTCGTTTACAAGGGCGCGGCCGACATCTGCGTGATCGCGACCGACTCGTTCACGCGCGACGTGTTCCCCAAGATCAAGTACGCCGTCGAGCAGGGCATCAACGTCGTCTCCATCGCGGAGGAGATGAGCTACCCCAAGGCGCAGGAGCCCGAGCTCGCTGCCGAGATGGACCGGCTCGCCAAGGAAAACGGCGTCACGGTGCTCGGCACGGGCATCAACCCCGGCCTGATGATGGATCTTTTGGCGATCTGCTTCTCCGGCTGCATGACGGACGTCGAGAGCGTGATGTGCAAGCGCGTCAACTCCCTCTCGCCCTTCGGCCCGCTGGTCATGAAGGAGCAGGGCATCGGCATCACGGTGAAAGAGTTCGAGGAAGGCTGCAAGAACGGCCATCTCTCGGGCCACGTGGGCTTCGCGGAGTCCGCGGGCATGATCGCCGAAGCCATGGGCTGGAAGATCGACAAATTCGAGCAGCAGATGAAGCCCATCGTGACGGGCGTGGATCGCAAGTCCCCCTACGGCTTCGCCAAGGCCGGCGACGTGGCCGGCGTCAACATGACCGCGCAGGCCTATGTGGACGGCGTGCAGCGCATCGACCTCATCCATCCCCAGCAGATCGAGCCCGAGATGGAAGGCACCCAGACCGGCGACTACATCGTCATCAAGGGCACGCCGAACATCAACATGGCCAACACCCCCGAGGTGGACGGCGGCATAGGCACCATCGCCATGTGCGTCAATATGATCCCGCACGTCATCAACGCGAGGCCCGGCCTCAAGACCATGCTCGACCTGCCCGTCCCCCACGCCATCATGGGCGACATGAGGGACATGATCGAAAAATAAACGGAGCATCATTGGGACGCCGGCGGGCTTCGGCCTTCCGGCGCTCCCCCGCAATCATTGGTTTATCATTAAAAAATCGGAGGGATGGTCATGGCTAAAAAAGGCGATTGGGTGCTGCTGCACACCGTCGTGCTCACGCCGGAGCAGCGCGCTCCGCAGGTGCCGGAGGATACCCGTCGGGTGCCTCTGGAGATGTGGACGAAGGGCTACCTCACGCAGGACGCCGAGATCGGCGACGAGGTCGAGATCACGACCCGGACAAAGCGCAGCCTTCGCGGCACGCTCGTCGAGGTCGATCCGCAGCACAGGCACGGCTACGGCGATTTCGTGCCGGAGATACTCAAAATCGGCGACGACGTGCGCGACATTTTGTTCGGAGGTGAGCGGTGATGCGCGACAACAGCTACGAAGCGGTCATGGCCCGCAAGGGCGAAATCATGAAGACGGCAGTCGGCATGGATTACGCGAAGTTCGAATCCGGCTCGATCGCCTTCGATTACGAGGGCATGCTCGCCTCCACCGGCCTTAACATCGAGGAGGTCAGGCGCATCCAGAGCGGCTTCTCGATCGGCAACACGCCTCTGATCGAACTCAAAAACATCACGGCCCTCGCGCGCAAGCTCGCCCCCGCGGGCAAGGGCGCGCGCATCTTCATCAAGGACGAGGCCGCGAACCCTTCGGGCAGCTTCAAGGCCCGCCGCGCGGCGACGAGCATTTACACCGCCAAAAAGATGGGCTACAAGGGCGCCATCGCTGCGACCTCGGGCAACTACGGCGCGGCGGTGGCCAGCGTGTGCGCCATGAGCGGCCTTCGCTGCATCGTCATGCAGGAATGCTACGACTCGCATAAGCTCGGCCAGCCCGAAATCATCGAAAAAGCCAGGAAGTGCGAGGCCTTCGGCGCGGAGGTCGTGCAGCTCACGGTCGGCCCCGAGCTCTTTTACATGTTCCTCAGGGCGCTCGAGGATACGGGCTACTTCAACGCCTCGCTCTACAACGCCTACGGCGTCGTCGGCGTGGAGACGCTCGGCTACGAAATCGCCGAGCAGTTCCGCGCCAAGTTCGGCCGCGATCCGGACGCGGTCGTCGCCACCAACGCAGGCGGCGGCAACCTCACGGGCACGGCGCGCGGTCTCATCAAGGCCGGCTGCAAGGCCACGGTCATCGGCGCGAGCGTGAACCTCGCGGGCCTCCACATGGCAAGCGACACGCAGTTTAACAGAAAGTCCTTCACGACGGGCCACACGGGCTTCGGCATGCCGTTTTCCACCTGGCCGGACAGGAGCGACGTGCCGAGGAGCGCGGCGCGCCCGCTGCGCTATATGGAACGCTACGTCACCCTCAGCCAGGGCGAGGTGTTCTACACCACCGAGATGCTCGCCTCCCTCGAGGGGCTCGAGCGCGGGCCCGCGGGCAACGTGTCGCTCGCGGCGGCGTTCTCCATCGCGCAGGAAATGGACGCGGATCAGTGCATCGTCGTGCAGGAGACCGAATATACGGGCGCGGGCAAGCACATCAACCCGCAGCTCGACTTCGCCAGGAAGAACGGCATAGACATCCGCTTTGGCGACCCCGCCGAGGAGGTTCCGGGCAAGAGCATCATACTGCCCGCGCATCCCAACCTGATCAAAGCGCGCGACGCCGACCTCGGCCACCTGCGCGGTTCTTTGATCCGCAACGCACTCGCGAACTTCAAAGTCGCGCCGACCGACGCGGACGTCGCCTTCCTCGCCGAGGAAACCAGGACGGACGAGGCGTTCGTACGCGCGGCCATAGAGGCCAACCAGTAAGGAGAGCACCATGAAGAGAGAGGACGATTATCAAGTAAGGCGCGCACCCCTCGCGAACCTGAGCGATAAGGAGCTCGGGGAGCGCTTCTGGGCGCTCGCGGGGCAGATCGTAGAGCCCATGCTGAAAATGGGCTATGAGAACACCTCGCCCGCCATCGAGCGCAGCGTGCTGCTGCGCATGGGCTTCTCCTCCATCGAGGCGAAGCAGATCGTGGACGGCTGCATCGAAAGGAACCTGCTCGCCCACGGCGCGGGCAACGTGGTGCTGCGGCTCGCGCGCGCGCAGAAGCTGGACATACGGGACGCGGGACTCGCATTGTGCGAGGGCAGGCTTTGGGACGAAGCCGCGGCCGCGTTTTGAGGGAGGCAGAACATGAGCGAATATAAGCTTGACCCGAACGAGAACATCGACGTCGCCGAGATACTCAAGGACCTCGGGAACTACCGCCCCCGCAGGCGCGGCTGGACGTGGCGCGAGCCCGCGCCCGGGCTTCGCATGGGCCCCTTCGAATATCAGGATTGCACCAAGCCGCTCGCGGACTCCGTGCCCCTGCCCCCCGCGCACTATTTCGGGGACATCGACCCGCAGCCCTCGCCCGTGATCACGACCGAGATCTCCTCGGGCCGTTTCGAGGACGACATCCGTCGCATGCGCATGGCGGCGCACCACGGCGCGGACCACATCATGGTCATACGCACCGCAGGGCAGAGCCATTTCGACGGCCTCATCGAGGGTACCCCGCAGGGCATGGGCGGCGTGCCGGTCACGCGCAAGCAGGTCCGCGCGCAGAGGAAGGCGCTCGACCGGATCGAGGATGAGGTGGGCCGCCCCATCAACTACCACAGCTACGTTTCGGGCGTGGCGGGGCCGGACATCGCCGTGATGTTCGCCGAGGAGGGCGTCAACGGCGTCCACCAGGACCCGCAGTACAACGTCATTTACCGCAACATCAACATGGTCCGCTCCTTCGTGGACGCGTGCGAATCAAAGACCCTGATCGCCTGGGCGAAACAGGCGCAGATCGACGGCGCGCACAACGCCAACGCCACAGCGCGCGACGCCTGGAAGGTCATGCCGGAACTGATGGTGCAGCACGCGATCAACTCGATTTTCTCCGCGAAGGTCGGCGTGCCCAAAAAGAACATCTGCCTCTCGACCGTGCCGCCCTCGGCGACGCCGGGGCCGTGCATCCATCAGGATCTGCCCTACGCGGTGGCGCTGCGCGACCTGTTCCACGAGTACCGCATGCGCGCGCAGATGAACACGAAATACATCGAATCCTCTACGCGCGAGGCGACGGTGACGCACGTGTTGAACATGGTAATCTCCAAGCTGACCAGCGCGGACATACAGTCCACCATCACGCCGGACGAAGGCCGAAACGTGCCCTGGCACATCTACAACCTCGAGGCGTGCGACACCGCCAAGCAGGCGCTCGTGGGCATGGACGGCCTCATGGAGATGGTCGAACTCAAGAAGGACGGCTATCTCAGGGACAAGGCGCGCGAGCTCAAGGAGCGCGCGGTGCTCTTCATGGAGGAGATCGTGGAGCTCGGCGGCTACTTCGCCGCGGTCGAGGCGGGCATGTTCGTCGACTCGGGCATGTACCCCGAGCGCAACGGCGACGGCATCGCGCGCAAGATCAACGGCGGCATAGGCGCGGGCACCATCGTCAAGCGCGCGGAGGACTACTGCGCGCCCGTTACCGCGCACTACGGCTGCAACAACGTCGCGCAGTACGGCGCGAGCAATCCTTCCGACCTCATCGGCGGCTGCACGCTCGAAAAGCCCGAGAAAATCGTCTATATCGACGAGCTCGACGAGGAGGACAACTGCAACGTGCGCATGGCCGAGGTCAAGGAATTCGCCCAGCCCGGCGCCAAGCTCATCCGCCCCGAAATGGAATGGCTCGCCGACGGCACCGTGATGCTCACGATGTTCTTCCCCGCCGAAAAGGGCATCGCCGAGGCCGCGGCCATCGAGTGCGGCAGGCGCATGGGCCTCACGGACGTGGAGGTCATTTCCCGCGAGACCGGCCACCGCGCCGAGGGCACGCGCATCGAGATCAAGGGCAAGGTGCCCTTCTCCATCGAGATCGACAAGCTCGTGATTCCCAAGGAGCCGGACGTATTGAGCGACGAGGAAATCCGCAAGGACATCGAGCGCCGCCCGATGAAGATCGTGTGCGGCACCGTGGGCGAGGACGAGCACAGCGTGGGCCTTCGCGAGATCATCGACATCAAGCACGGCGGCATCGAGAAATACGGCATAGAGGTGCACTACCTGGGGACCTCCGTGCCGCCCGAAAAGCTCGTCAACGCCGCCATAGAGTTGAACGCGGACGCGATGCTGGCCTCCACCATCATCAGCCACGACGACATCCACTATAAGAACATCGGCAAGATCAACCGCATCGCCACCGAAATGGGCGTGCGCGACAAGCTTATCTTCGTCGCGGGCGGCACGCAGGTGGCCTCCGCCCAGGCGCGCGCCAACGGCGCGGACGAGGGCTTCGGCCGCGGCAGCCACGGCAACCACGTGGCGACCTTCCTCGTGAAGCGCCGCAGGGAGTTGGAAGCGAACAAATAATTGACAATCGGAAAACGCCGCCGCGGGCGGGCTGCAGGGGCCGATCCTGACGGCCGCAGCCCAGTGTCCGAGAGCGTCGCCCGAGGGCCGTATCGGCCCGAACCGTGGGGGCAATTGACAATCTAGGAATAAGAACCATGCATATCGACGTACTCGTAGCGGAAATCGGCTCGACCACGACCCTCGTGAACGCCTTCTCGGGCGTTCACGAGGGCGAGCCGCGCTTTTTGGGACAGGGCTGCGCGCCGACCTCCGTGCTCGCGGGGGATGTGCGCGCGGGCCTTCAGGGCGCGATAGACGGTCTTTCGCGCAGCATGGGCTGCGACGGGATCACCTTCGGCGAGATGCTCGCGACCAGCTCCGCCGCGGGCGGCCTTCGTATGTGCGTGCACGGCCTCGTGTACGACATGACCGTCCGTGCCGCAGAAGCCGCCGCGCTCGGCGCGGGCGCCATCATCAAGCTCGCGACGGCGGGCAGGCTCACCGATTACGACCTCGCGGACATCGACGCGGTCAAGCCCAACCTTATCCTCCTCGCGGGCGGCACGGATTACGGCGAGCGCGAAACCGCGCTCTACAACGCGAAGCGTTTGGCCGGTTCCGGCGTCCGCGCGCCGGTCATCTACGCGGGGAACATCCAGAACCAGCGCGCCGTGCGGGAGATATTCGACGCGGCGGGCATCCCGTGCAGCGTCGTGGAAAACGTCTATCCCCGGCTCGATAAGCTGAACATCGAGCCCGCGCGCAAAATCATACACGCGGTTTTTGAGGAGCACATCGTCAAAGCGCCCGGCATGGAGCACATCCGCGATATGGTCACGGGCAGCATCATCCCCACGCCCGGCGCGGTCATGGAGGCGGCTCAGCTTCTTTATGACGACATAGGCGATCTCGTGGCCATAGACATCGGCGGCGCGACGACGGACGTGCACAGCGTGACCGGCGGCTCCGAGGAGATCGCGATCCTTCTGACCAATCCCGAGCCGTTCGCCAAGCGCACGGTCGAGGGCGATCTCGGCCTTTACATCAACGCCAGGAACGTTGTGGACATGATCGGCCTCGACGCGCTCAAAAACGAGCTCAGGCTCGATGTCGCGGCCGTCCTGGCCGATTATAAGCCCATCCCGGAGACGCCGGAACAGTTTTTGCTGGCCTCGCGCCTCTGCCGCGAGGCGGGCATCCGCGCCGTGGAGCGCCACGCGGGCGCGCTTCGCTACATCTACACGCCGTCGGGCCGAAAGACCGTCGCCGAGGGCAAGGATCTGAGCGCCGTGCGAACGATCGTGGGCACGGGCGGCGCGCTCACAAGGCTGCCCCACAGGGAAACGCTCCTTCGCGCCATCGCGGACTGCAACTCCGCGGGCATGATGCTCTACCCCAAGCCCGGCGAAGCGCGGCTTCTGTTTGACGACGATTACATCATGGCCTCGCTCGGCGTGCTCTCAAAGCATTATCCGGAGGCGGCGCTGAAGCTGCTGCGCAAAAGCCTTGGGGTGATTGACAATTGACAAT
>ERZ795058.1572-NODE-1572-length-30120-cov-5.284018_pt1 | contig 30120 bp, 27 predicted proteins | sample MGYA00375142_ERZ795058 | MGnify/ENA primary metagenome ERZ795058 (study PRJEB30187, sample SAMN05720210) | activated sludge metagenome | isolation source: anaerobic digester from wastewater treatment plant | place: Japan | collected 2015-04-20 ... | reverse complement strand
GTCAGACGGTGCCACCGCGCGCCCCATCGCTAGTGGCGAGGCTGTCAATGAGCCCGGCCAGTATACCCTCACCGTCACCGCGGCGGATGTGGCCGGCAACACGGCCGGCGAAGCGCGCAGCTTTTCCGTCGCCAGCACCCCAGGCTCCGGCTGGATCACCGGCGGCGGCTGGGTCAGCGTAGACCCTGGCGCGCGCGGCGCAGCAGGGCGGGCCTTCATAAGCATCGTCTGCAAGCCCGACAAGTCTGCGAGAAACTGTCACGTCTGCCCGCCGATCGGCGAGGCCACGCTGCAGGCCGCCGGCCTCAAGCTGAAAGCCAAGAACTTTTGCTGGCTGGCCATCGAGGGCAACCGCGCCTGGTGTGAGGGCGTGGCCACAACGCACGACGGCTCTGCCTACGGCTTTCTGGTCGCCGTCGCTGCAGGCCAGACCGACCGGGTGCGCCTCAAGATCTGGGAGCAGGCCGGCGGCACCGTCGTGTTCGACACCCAGCCTGGCGCCAGCGACCTGGCTGCCCCCAGCGTCGAGTTGGGTGGTGGCCGGCTCGTGGTGCACCAGCGCTGACCGGTCCCATCTCGGCCGGCGCAGGCGAAGGGAGGCGGCACCCACACCTGCGCCGGCCGTTTGGGTATTTGGGCGGCAGGGGAGCCTGGCGAGGGTCCACCGGACCCTCGCCAGGTTCGCCCACGAATGCCCAGGAGATGGGCGCTATGCGGGAAGGAGCATTGACATGTCGAACCGCGCCTGGCAATGGTGGCTGACGCTGCGGCGTGAGGATGGCCAGGACCTAGTCGAGTATGCCATGCTCCTCGCCTTCATCGTCGTGGCTGCGATCATCGGCATCAGGGCGTTGGGCAACGCTATCGGCGAGACCCTCTACAACCGCCTCATCCTCAACGTTTTCCAGCACCTCTAGCAACCACCCCCGGGATTCCCCAACTTGTTGGGGCACGTCCCGAACAAGTTCGGGACTCCGGGCGCGCATAGTCTCGAACAAGTTCGGGACTCCGGGCGCGCATAGTCTCGAACAAGTTCGGGACTCCGGGCGCGCATTCGGGACTCCGGGCGCGCATAGGGGCACGTCCCGAACAAGTTCGGGACTCCGGGCGCGCTTCCTGGCATGGCGCTTGCTGGCCAGCCTGCCAAGGAGGTGCAGGACATGGCCAGGCCGATTGCCGAGCAGATTGTCGTCATCACCGGGGCCTCATCGGGCATTGGGCGTGAGGCGGCGCTGCGCTTTGCCCGCGCGGGGGCGCGCGTGGTCCTTGCCGCGCGCAACGGGCAGGCGCTGCAGGAGGTCGCCCGGCAGATCACTGCCACGGGCGGCCGCGCCCTCGCCGTCGTCACCGACATGGCCGACTGGGCGCAGGTGCAGCAGGTGGCGCGCGCCGCGTTCGACAATTTCGGCGGCATCGACACCTGGATCAACAATGCCGCCGTCACCCTCTACGGCACCTTTGAGCAACTGCCCATCGACGAATTCCAGCGTGTGATCGATGTGGTCCTGATGGGCCAGGTGCGCGGCGCCAAAGCGGCGCTGCCCTACCTGAAGGGCTCGGCGGGCACGCTGATCGGCGTCACGTCGGTCATCTCGGAGGTGCCGATGCCGCTGCAGAGCGCCTACACCGCCGCCAAGTGGGCGCTCAAGGGCTTTTACGACACGCTGCGCCTCGAGCAGGAGCACGCCTGCGACGGTGTGCAGGTCAGCGTGATCATGCCCTCATCCATCGATACGCCGCTCTTCCAGAACGCCAAGTCGCACCTGGGCGTCGAGCCTGGACCCATCCCGCCGGTCTACGAGCCGGGTGTCGTCGCCGAGGCCATCCTCTACGCGGCCACACACCCCCTGCGCGACCTCACCGTCGGCGCGGGCGGCCTGCTGGCGCCGCTCAAGCGCATCTGGCCCCTCGTAGGCGAGGCGGCCGTGCGCCGACTTGCGTTCACCTGGCAGCTCACCCGCGAGCCCGAGCTGCCGAGCGCGCCCAACAACCTGTGGCAGCCGGTGCCGGGCAAGGGCGCCATCCACGGCGGCTTCAATGCCCTGCCGTTCGATCCCTTTACTTGGCTGCGCCTGCACCCCGCCGCCCGCGGCGCTGCTGCCGCGCTCGCCCTGGCCGCGGTGGCCCTGCCCTGCGCCGCGCTCCTGGCCCGCCGCAGCATCGAGCCCCGGGCTCACCGCCGAGGCTAATATGCCCCTGCGCCCTCTGCGGTGCATCCATTCCCTGCACCTGGCTGGTCCAAGTCTTGCTGATAATCGGGGAGCACTCCGAGTCCAGAGGAGGGTTATTCCGTGGGCAAGCCGATTTCTGACCAAGTTGTCGTCATTACGGGCGCGTCGTCGGGCGTTGGCCGCGAGACGGCGCTGCGCTGTGCCCGCAAGGGTGCGACGGTAGTGATCACGGCGCGCAACGAAGAGGCGCTGCGCGCCGTCAACAACGAAATCGCGCACGACGGCAGCCACGTGATGGCCATCCCGGCCGACATGGCCGACTGGCACCAGGTGCAGCGAGTGGCGCAACAGGTGGTAGAGCGCTTTGGCCGCATCGACACCTGGGTGAACAATGCGGCGGTGGGCGTCTACGGCACTTTCAGCCAGGTACCGGTCGACGAGTTCCGGCGCGTCATGGACGTGAACCTGCTGGGCCAGGTCTACGGCGCCAAAGCGGCGTTGCCGCACCTGAAGAAGGAAGGCGGCACCCTGATCGGCATCGGCGCCTCGTCGTCGCTATTGCCGACGCCGTTGCAGAGCGCCTACACCGCCTCGGCCTTTGCGCTGAAGGGGCTCTACGACACGCTGCGCCTCGAGCAGCAGCACGAGCGCTCGGGCGTGAACGTCAGCCTCATCCTGCCCTCGATGGTCGACACCCCCTTCTTCGAGCACGCCAAGACCTACCTTGGGGTCAAGCCGGCGCCGTTCTCGCCCGTCTACGAGGCTGGCGCGGTGGCCGACGCCATCCTGCACGCCGCGCAGCGCCCGGTGCGCGATCTGAACGTGGGCGCCGGCGGTCTGTTGGCCCTGGCCGAGCGCATCTGGCCGCGGCTCACCGATGCCTACATCCGCCGCGTGTCGTTCACCGGGCAGCTCAGCGACCAGCCCAAGTCGCCCAGCGGCCCGAACAACCTATGGAGGCCGGTGCCGGGGCCGGGGGCCATCGGCGGCGGCTATCGCTCGCTGCCGGTGGAGCCCTATAGCTGGATTCAGACGCACCCGGCGGTCAGGAACGCTGTCGCCGGCGTGGCCCTCTCGGCCGTTGTGCTGCCCGCCATCGGCCTGGGCCTGGCGGCGCTCGTCCTCCCCGCGGCCGGATTCGCCATCCGGCGCCGGGGTGCGGCGCGGTTCGCCCTGCCGTTCGCAGCATTTGCCGTCAGGCGGGCGCAGCGCCGCGCCTGTGTGGCCGAAACGGCGGCGCCAGGGCGTGGCGGTAGGTTGCTCTCGCGCATCCTGGTGCGCTGAACCCGTCTTCGGCGTAGAGCAGAGGCGGCCCGAAGAGCTTGCCTGAGCGCAGCGAACGGGCCGCCGGCCCTGTCGCTCGCGCTCGTCCCTCTGTGTGGCCTGCTCCGACAGCGCCACCAATTGCCGGGGAGGTTGTGGGGGCCAAGTCGCCTTGTCCCTACAACCTCCGCGCCCTCCGTAGTAGCCCCGACGGTTCGGACACACCTCCCGGCCGCGGGCGCATCCAAGACCCGTATTCCCCGCCCCGGCAACAGCCGGCCATTCCGCTACGCCGCTGCCCGGCACCAGCCCGGGAGGGGGTTGGCGAGTTCGGCGACGCGGCCAGCCGCGTCGCCGAACTCGCCAACCCCCCACCAAGAGGCGCGCACCGCGCTAATGCGGAGCGTGAGGCCGGTCGTGGCGGAGGGGCTGCCTGCCGGCCCGCGCCAAACTTGGTTGAGCCTGCAAGATGTGGTATAATCAACCGGTTACCTTACAGGCATCGTGCGAGGAGGAACGTTGTGCCAGATAGCTCTGTAGCGCGTTTGCGCAATATTGTTCTGGTTTCCCATGGCGGCGCCGGCAAGACCTCGCTGTCGGAAGCCATGCTCTTCAACTCGGGCGCCATCAACCGCCTGGGGCGTGTGGACGAGGGCACTACCGTCTCGGACTATGACCCCGAGGAGGTGCGCCGCAAGTTCTCGGTCAACACTGCCATCCTGCCCTGCGAATGGGCCGGCCACAAGATCAACGTGCTGGATACGCCGGGCTATATGGATTTTCAAGGCGAGGTCAAAGCGGCGTGCCGCGTGGCCGATGCTGCTGTCGTGGTCGTCGAGGCGGCCGCCGGCGTCGAAGTCGGCACCGAGCTTGACTGGGCCTACCTCGACGAGCAGGGCCTGCCGCGCCTCGTCTTTGTGAACAAGATGGATCGCGAGAACGCTAACTGGCAGCAGGCGCTCGACCAGTTGCGCGACAAGTTCAGCACCACCTTTGTCGCGGTGCAGATTCCCATCGGCGCCCAGGCCTCCTTCGCCGGCTATGTGGACTTGGTGACGATGCAGGCGCACATGGGTCCCGAGGGCACGCCGGCCGATATCCCGGCCGATGTGGCAGCCCAGGCGGCCGAGTTGCGCCAGTCGATGATGGAGACGGCAGCCGAGTCGGACGACGAGCTGGTGATGAAGTACCTCGACGGCCAGGAGCTGACCGCCGAGGAGGTGCAGCGCGGCCTGGCGGCAGCGGCGCGCTCGGGGCGCATCGTGCCGGTGCTGTGCGGGTCGGCTGCACAGAATATCGGCGTCCGGGCGCTGCTGGATGCGCTCGTGGCCTACGAGCCCGACCCGGCGGGGCGTCCTGCGGTGGCGCAGAACCCGGCCACCGGCGAGGAAGAGACGCTCACGCCCGGCCCCGATCAGCCCTTCGCCGCGCTAGTCTACAAGACGATGGCTGACCCCTTTGTGGGCAAGCTCACCTATTTCCGCGTCTACTCGGGCTCGCTGCACTCCGATAGCCGCGTCTACAACCCCGGCCGCTCCACCGAAGAGCGCGTCGGCCAGCTCTACATGATCCGCGGCAAGGAGCAGGTGCCGGTCGACCAAGTGCGGGCGGGCGATATGGGCGCTGTGGCCAAGCTGCAGGTGACCAACACCGGCGATACACTGTGCGATCGCGGCCACCCGCTGCTGCTCGCGGGCATCGAGTTCCCCAAGCCGGTCTTCTCGGCGGCGGTCTTCCCCAAGACCAAGACCGACCTCGACAAGATGGGCCCTGGCCTTGGCCGGCTGACCGAAGAGGACCCGACGTTGCGCGTGCACCGCGACGCTGATACCAACGAGACCATCCTCTCGGGCATGGGCGAGTCGCACGTCGAGATCGCGGTGCGCCGTCTGCATGCCAAGTTTGGCGTCGAGATCGCGACCGATGTGCCCAAGATCCCCTACCGCGAGACGATCACCAAGACTGCCTCGGCGCAGGGCCGGCACAAGAAGCAGACCGGCGGCCGCGGCCAGTTTGGCGATGTGTTCGTGCGCTTTGAGCCGCTGCCGCGCGGCGCGGGGTTCGAGTTCGCCGACGAGGTCTTTGGTGGCGCTGTGCCCAAGAACTTTATCCCGGCGGTGGAGAAGGGCCTGCGCGAGGCCATCCTCAAGGGCGTGGTAGCTGGCTATCCGACGGTCGACATCAAGGCGGCGCTCTACGACGGCTCGTACCACCCGGTCGACTCGTCGGAAATCGCCTTCAAGTTGGCGGCGCACCTGGCCTTCGAGAAGGGCATCGCCGAGGCCGGCCCGGTGCTGCTCGAGCCGGTGATGAGCGTGACCATCACCGTGCCCGACCAGTTCATGGGCGATATCCTGGGCGACCTGAACACGCGACGGGCGCGCGTCCAGGGCATGGGGCAGGAGCGCGGCAAGAGCGTGGTGACGGCAGAAGTGCCGCTGGCCGAGATGCAGCGCTACGCCACCAGCCTGCGCGCCATCACGCAGGGCCGTGGCCTCTTCACCATGGAGTTCTCGCACTATGAAGAGGTGCCCAGCCACACGGCCCAGGGCGTGATCGAAGCCGCGCGCAAGGCCAAGGAGGCCGAGAAGGCCTAAACAGCCCCGCTCCACATGCGAGGGATGGATGAACCACGAAGGACACGAAGGGGCAGATGATCGGCGCCTTGGTGTCCTTTGTGGTTCCCGTTTCCTCCGCGTCTTTTGAGGCCGCCGACTCGGGTGTAGTGGCGGCCGGAGGTGAGTTCTCGTGGGTATTATCGACACCCTGACGGCAGGGTATGACTTGGTGCGCCGGCGGCTCTGGCTCCTCGTACTGCCGCTCGTGCTCGACATCGGCCTGTGGCTTGCCCCCAAGCTCTCGGTCTTTACGCTGCTGCGCGGCCTGTGGCGTACGCTGCTGGCCAACGCTGCGGCGAGCGGTGTGGCCACGTCGACGCTCTTGGGCAACGCCAACGAGATATTGCCCGACCTGGCCGCAATGGCGCGCGAGCTCGACCTGGCTGTGCTCTTGCCGTTGAGCTCGCTCGGCGTGCCCGTCTTGCCCATGACCGGCACGACGAGCTTTTTCGGCCTGACCAAGCAGGCCATCGAGCTGCAGGGGGGGCTGGCGCTGCTGCTGGTGATGGCCAGCCTGGTACTCGGCGGCCTGTTTATCGGTGCCGCCTACATGGCGCTGATCGCCCACATCGTGCGCGACGGCCAGGTGCACTGGCGCGAGCTCGTGCGCCAGGTGCCGCGTTACTGGCTGCGGCTCATCGGCGCCGGACTGCTGCTGCTCGCGGGCATCATGATCGTGGCGCTGCCAGCGAGCATGATCATCAGCCTTTTTGGCCTGTTCAGCCCCACGCTGGCGTCGCTGCTCATGGGCCTGCTCTCCTTCTTTGTGTTCTGGATGATGATCTACATGGTCTTTGTGCCCCAGGCTATCGTCTTTAGCCACGACGGTGCGCTCAAGTCCATCTGGCGCAGTGCCATCATGGTGCGCACCAGTTTCTGGCCGGCACTGGGCCTGTTCCTGCTCAGCTATGTCATCACCACCGGGCTCGCCTTTGTGTGGGATTTCCTGACCGTCTCCGCGCCCGGCGCGCTCGTGGCCATGGTCGCCAGCGCCTTTGTCGGCACCGGCCTCACCGCGGCCCTCTTTGTCTTCTACCGCGAGCGCCTGCGCGCCCTGGCCGGCGTCGCGCCGCATGCATGACCCACGGGAACGGAGATCACCGCAGAGCCCGTAGGGGGCGAGGTCACCTCGCCCCCAACAGCCTCTGTGCCCTCTGTGGTGAGCGTTGTTTTCCAGAGGAGTAGACTGCACCTATGGCTGACACCCAGCCCGGCGCCTATACCGCATCCGATATCCAGGTCCTCGAGGGGTTGGAGGCTGTGCGCCGCCGCCCCGGCATGTACATCGGCTCTACCGACGTCCGTGGCCTGCACCACCTGATCCTCGAGGTCGTCGACAACTCGGTCGATGAGGCGCTGGCCGGCATCTGCACGCGCATCAGCATCACCATCCACAAGGATTGCGCCGTCACCGTCGCCGACAACGGCCGCGGCATCCCGGTGGAGGTACATCCGCAGACGGGCAAGTCGGCGCTGGAGGTGGTGCACACCATCCTGCACGCCGGCGGCAAGTTCGGCGGTGCCGGCTACAAGGTGGCCAGCGGCCTGCACGGCGTCGGCGTCTCGGCGGTCAACGCGCTCTGCGAGTACCTCGAGGTCACCGTGTGCCGCGACGGCAAGCGCTACCGCCAGCGCTACGAGCAGGGCAAGCCGGTGACGGCGGTCGAGGAAATCGGCGTGGCCGAGGCGACCGGCACGAGCACCATCTTTCGCCCCGACGGCACGATCTTCAAGAGTCTCGACTACAGGTTCGACACCCTGGTCGAACGCTTCCGCGAGATGGCTTTCCTCACGGCCGGGCTCGAGATCGTCCTGATCGACGAGCGCTCGGGCCGCGCGATGACCTTCTACTTTGAGGGCGGCGTGACTTCGTTCGTGCGCTATCTGAACCGCGGGCGCAAGGTGCTGCACGAGCCTTTCCACGTCGAGAAGCAGGTCGACGACACCCTGGTGGAGGTGGCGCTGCAGTACACCGATGGCTATAGCGAGTCGACCTATGCCTTTGCCAACAACATCAACACCGTCGATGGCGGCACGCACCTCACCGGCTTTCGCAGCGCGCTGACGCGCACGCTCAACGACTATGGCCGCAAGGCCGGCCTGCTCAAAGACTCCGACGCCAACTTTTCGGGCGACGATGTGCGCGAGGGGTTGACCGCCGTGCTCTCGGTCAAACTCAAGGAGCCCCAGTTCGAGAGCCAGACCAAGAGCAAGCTGGGCAATGCCGAGGTCAAAGGTCAGGTGGAGGCCGTCGTCGCCGAGGCGCTGGCCGCCTTCCTCGAGGAGCACTCGCGGGAGTGCAAAGCGATCGTCGACAAGGTGCTCACCGCGGCGCGGGCGCGGCAGGCGGCGCGCCAGGCACGCGACCTGGTCATCCGCAAGAGCGCGCTGGAGAGCCTCGCGCTGCCCGGCAAACTGGCCGACTGCTCGGAGCGTGATTCGACCCAGGCGGAACTGTACATAGTGGAAGGCGACTCAGCCGGCGGCTCGGCCAAACAAGGCCGCGACCGGCGCTTCCAGGCCATCCTGCCGCTGCGCGGCAAGATCCTCAACGTCGAAAAGTCGCGGCTCGACAAGATCCTCGACTCGAAAGAGATCCGCGCGCTCATCACCGCGCTTGGCTGCGGCGTCGGCGACGCCTTCGACCTGGCCAACCTGCGCTATGGCCGCGTCATTATCATGACCGACGCCGACGTCGACGGCGCGCACATCACCACGCTGCTCTTGACCTTCTTCTTCCGCTACATGCCCATGCTCGTCGAGCGCGGCCACCTCTTCCTGGCCCAGCCGCCGCTCTACCGCATCCAAGACGGCAAGCAGTTGCACTACGTCTACAGCGACGAGGAGAAGGACGCCCTGGTGCGCAAGCTGCACGGCCGCAACCTCGGCATACAGCGCTACAAGGGCTTGGGCGAGATGGATCCCGAGCAGCTTTGGGAGACCACCATGGACCCCGCGACGCGCACCATCCTCCAGGTCACCATCGAAGATGCCGCCGCCGCCGACCGCACCTTCGAGATGCTGATGGGTTCCGCCGTGCCCCCGCGCACCCGCTTCATCCAGAGCCACGCCAAGGACGTCAAGAACCTGGACCTGATTGCATAGGTGAGGCAGGCCTCCTGGCCTGCCCGATCCGTGCTCGTGGGGCGGGCTTTCCAGCCCGCCAGGTGCCCGCCCGTGCAGGGCTGACGGGCTAGAAAGCCCGTCCCACAGGCTGGTGGGGTGGGCTTTCCAGCCCGCCAAACGCCTCCGTTGCCAACGCCGGCCAGGCGAGGACGCCTGCCGCACAGGTTGTTTCTCATGAGGTCCACCATGGCCGATGCCACCATCCTGGTCGTCGACGACGAGCCCGCCGTCGTCTCCACCGTGCGCGCCTACCTCGAGCGCGAAGGCTACACCGTGCACACCGCCGCCGACGGCCCCGCCGCGCTGCGGGCCGCCCACGCCTGCCGGCCCGACCTCATCGTGCTTGACATCATGCTCCCCGGCCTCGACGGGCTGGAGGTGCTCAGGTGCCTGCGCCAGGAGTCGCCGGTCTACGTCCTCCTGCTCACCGCGAGGAGCGACGAGACCGACAAGATCGTCGGCCTCACGGTCGGCGCCGACGACTATCTCACCAAGCCCTTCAGCCCGCGCGAGCTGGTGGCGCGCGTCAAAGCGGTGCTGCGCCGCGGCCGGGGCGGCAGCCTGGAGGAGCCAGCACTGACCTGCGGCGACCTGCGCATCGATTCGAGCGCGCGCCAGGCCTGGAAGGGCGAAGCACCCCTCGACCTCACCCCCATCGAGTTCTCCATCCTCCACGTCCTCGCCCGCCACGCCAGCCGTGTGCTCAGCCGCGAGCAGATTATCGAGCAGGTGTGGGGCAACGATTATTACGGCGACGATCGCGTGGTCGACGTGCACATCGGCCGCATCCGCAAAAAGATCGAGGACGACCCCGAGCGCCCCGAGCGCCTGGTGACGGTGCGCGGTGCCGGCTACCGGCTGGAGGCCGGGCATCCATGAAGGGGTTCACGCGTCTGCGGCGGCAACTGGCCTGGAAGCTCTTCCTCTCCTACCTGCTCGTGGCAGCGGCCGGGGCGCTCGTGCTCGCCGGCACGGCCGGGCTGCACGCCCTGCTGCGGACCCAGGTGGCGCGCTTGGCGGGTGCTGGCGGCGCCAATCTGCCCTGGCTCGACGACCTCCTGCAGGCCATGGCCGATGCCCGCCTGGCCGCGGCCCTCGCCGCCGCGGCCGCCGTGGGCGCATCCCTTGCCGCCAGCGCCTTCACCGCCTCGCGCATCGTCGGCCCCATCCGCACCATGATGCGCGCCAGCCAGGCCGTCGCTGCAGGCGACTATGCCCAGCGCGTGGCGGTGGCCGGCGACGACGAGCTCGCCGCGCTCGCACACGCCTTCAATCGTATGGCCGAGGCGCTGCAGCGCGCCGAGGCGCGGCGCCTGGAGCTCGTCGGCAACGTGGCCCACGAGCTGCGCACGCCGCTCGCCGGGGTCAAGGCGACCGCCGAGGGGCTGGTCGACGGCGTGCTGCCGGCGGCGCCCGAGACCTATCTCAACGTACAGCGTGAGGCGGCGCGCCTCGAGCGCCTGGTGTGCGACCTCGAAGAGCTTTCTCGCGTCGAATCCGGCGCCATGGCGCTGGACGTGCAGCCCGTCGCTCTGCCCGGCCTGGTGTGCGCCGCGGCCGCGCGCCTGGCGCTGCAGTACGCCGACAAGGGCGTCACGCTGCAGGTCGACGTGCCCGACCGTCTGCCCCCCGTGCGCGCCGATAGCGGCCGCCTGCTCCAGGTGCTGACCAACCTGCTGGGCAACGCCCTGCAGTATACCCCGGAGGGTGGCGCGGTCACGCTCAGCGCCCGGCTTGCGGGCAGCGCGGTGAGCATCGCCGTCGCCGACTCCGGCATCGGCATCGCCCCCGAGCACCTGCCCCACCTCTTTGAGCGCTTTTACCGCGTCGACAAATCACGCTCGCGCGCGGGCGGCGGCAGCGGCATCGGCCTCACCATCGCCCGCCACCTCGTCGAGGCGCATGGAGGCCGCATCGAGGCGGCCAGCGCCGGCCCTGGCCTCGGCAGCACCTTCACCTTCACGCTTCCCCTCGCCTGAAGACCTTCACCAAACCTTCATACAATCGCCAAACGCCCGTCATGTGGCGCGGCTATGCTACAGGTAGATGGATGCGCGAAGGCCGGCGCTGGCCCGGAAGGGGTTTTCCTGGTGGTCTGGCCGGAGCGTGGCCGCCCGCGGGCGGCCACGCTCCGGCCAGACCACCAGGAAAACCCCCCCCAAATGGGTCCGTTCCGGTGAGGCGCGAAGCCCTATGCCCGGACGACGCACCCTCGCCGGCAAGCACGACCGATCCTGCCCTGGCCTCATCAGGCCGGGTGCCACCAACCCGAAACGGAGTCGGACATGAAGACACGCAACATACTCGTCATCGCCGCCGTCGCGTGTGCGCTGGTGCTGGGGGGGCTGTGGCTGCTCCAGTTTCGCATGCTGCGCAGCCACACAGTAGAGGAGCATACCATCGCAACGTTCAGCACCGGCAGCAACGAGGCGTCGACCCGGCGGGGCGTGGGCGTCGACCTCGTCGTGGCTGGCCAGGGGGCGCTGGCCCAACAGCTCCGCCGGGCGCTGGTGGCGCAACTGGAGGCAACGCCCGCTTTCGGCCAGGTCACGCTCCTCGACTCGGCCCCAGAGCGCGCCGCCGGCTTTGGCCTGATCGTGGAGCTCGCCGAGCCGCAGTTGCTGTGGACTCCGGTCTACGCCAGGGCGACGAGCACCGCCAAGGTCACCTTCTCAATGGACGGCAACCTGTCGTGGTGCGACCAAGCGGCCGTCGCCATGCAGCCGGGCGACGGGCCATGGGTGCGCGGCGAGGTTCGCCTCACCGACACCTCCTGGGGCCTGTCGACGCTGCCCGGCTACCGGCGCCTGCTCGCCGAGAGCCTGGCCGCAGGCATCGTCAAGGGCCTGACCGGCGTCGTCAACGGCTCGTAGTGCCTGGTCAGTCGTCGCCATGCGCCATGGGTTTGTGGTCGGCGCTTCAGCGCCTTGACCCTCCAGCGTGGCGCCACGTACGAAAGGCGCGCCGGCCCGCCGGGGTCAAGGCGCTGAAGCGCCCACTACGAACCTGGCTGACCGCCTCGTAAGGTGTAGTGACAAGACACAGCCGAGTGTAGAGTCGCAGCAGGGGGGAGCACGTCTTGAAGCGGCGTTGCATCATCTATCTCGCAATCGGGGCCCTGTTCGGGGTTCTGGACTTTTTCTACCTTGGCTTCATCTATGGAGTGCCGTGGCAGCGCGTCTTTGGCAGCAGCGCCGTCGGGGCGCTGGCCGCGAGGTGGGTGCCGTTCGTGATTCTGAACATCGGGGTGTGGCTGCTGCCGGTGATCCCCATCGCCCTGTGCGAGGCGCGACGTTCCCGGTCGCGGCGGCGAGCTGCTCTCGCCAGCCTCGGCACCTGGTGCGCAGCCATCGTGGCCTACTACCTGGCCAATGCGGCCCAGCTCGCCTTCCTCGGCGTGCCCGGCCGGGCGGGACTGCACATCTCCAACTGTGGTTCCGCGCACTTTTGGACGAACTGGCTGAGCGTGCTGCAGGGCGACATCCTTGGCGGTATCGTGGAATGGACCCCGGTTGCCGTAGTTGGCGGGGCCGTGGTCGGGTTCCTGACCGGCTTCATCTACCTTGGCCTGAGCACGTCGCGCCGCGCCCGGCAGGGCGCATAGGGGGCCTGTGCAGGCGATCATCGTGCGGATGCTCGCCGCGGGCGCCGCTGCGTGGCCGGGCAGAGCCCGAAGAAGGAGGCGGGCTGCGGCATGCAAATCTCTAGAGGGCTCTTCATTGTGCCCTGGCTGGTGCTGTGGTTCGTCAGCATCACGGTCTTCTGGCTCGTCGTGGTTGGCGGCGTGCTGTGGGCGCTGAGCCTGCTCTTCCCCAAGGCGGGCAACGGCGCACAGGCCCCGGCGCTGCCGCCCATCGAAATCCTCAAGCGCCGCTACGCCCGCGGCGAGATCACCCGCGCCGAGTACGAAGAAATCCGCCGTGAACTGGAGCGTTGACCGCCCCGTACGGACATAGGGAGGAGACTCGTGAGCTACAGCATGTTGCTCATTGTCGTGCTGCTCTGTATCCTGCCGCTCCTCGTCGCGGTGGCCGTCGTCGCCGCCGTCGTCTATGCCCGCAAGCGGCAGGCGCCGGGCGCGGCCCAGGCCGCTGAACCCGCGGCGCTCGATATCCTCAAGGAGCGTCTCGCGCGGGGAGAGATCTCGCCGGCGCAGTATGAGGAGATGCGCCAAGACCTACAGTAGCAGCCTTGGTACCGGTGGCCTCACGATGAGGCTTGATGCAGGACCCATCAGGAGGGAAGCAAGATGCCAGTCAGGACGGCATGGCCGCTCACGCTCGCGTTCCTTTGCATCATCCCCTTCGTCGTCGCACTCGTCGTCTCGCTGGTCACCAGTTACCTGGTCAGCCGTCGTAGCGCACCCCGGGCGAGCGCCGACACCGATGCGTTTGGCATCCTCAAGGAGCGCTACGCCCGGGGCGAGATCACCCGCGACCAGTACGAAGTGATGCGCCGCGACCTGGACTGAGGCAGGGTGCCATAGCCCACCGCAGAGGACGCAGAGGAAGGATAACCTCTCAGGCGGGCCGGGTCGGCGCGGCCACAAACCGGGCGTCGCCATAGGCCAGCACGAGTTGGCAGGCTGGCGCCAGGGCGAACAGGCCCAGGCCAAAGGCGGCGCTGCGGCCAAAGGCGCGCGCCAGGTCGAGGCAGACGAAGAGGAACACGACCACGTTGACAACGGGCACGAGCATGAACAGGAGCCACCACCACGGCCGGCCGACCGCCCTGAGCAGCACGATGATGTCGTAGACCGGCACGAACGCTGCCCAGCCCGGCTGCCCGGCCTTGACCAGGATCTCGCGCAGGGCGATGAGCGACAGCACGGCGACGACGAGGCTGAGCAACTGGGTTGCCAGGGCACCCCTGCCGGCGCCCGCCTCCACCTGGAGCAGGAACGTGCAGGCCGGCGCGAAAAGAAGCGTGGACATGGTATGCCCTCCTGATGATGGTTGCGGACGAGAGGGCGCTGTGTGCCCCATCATATGTCGCCCATGCCCTGCCCGAACCCGCTCGGGCAGCCAATCGGCTTCACCGCAGAGGGCGCAGAGAACCAGAGTGTTCTCTGCGCCCTCTGCGCCTCTGCGGTGATGTCTCACTCTGCACGAAACGCTTCCGAAACGCCGGGCATGCTACACTGGGCACAGCACAATCGACTGGAGCCGGCCGCATGCCTCGTGGCTGGGCCAGGCCCCACAGTAAAGGAGAAACCCGTGTCTAGAGCAACCCGCACCATCTCCGTCCTCCTGCTCGCTGCGCTCATGGCGGCGCTGCTGGCCGCCTGCGGTGGCGGCCCTGCGCAGCCTGCGGCCAAACCCACGACCAAGCCAGCCGGCCAGCCCGCCGCCCAGCCTACCGCGGCGCCGGCCCAGCCCGTCACCGGAGGCGACCCCTCCAAGCGCGTGACCGAGTCGCTCGGCCTGCTCACCGGCAGCGGTGACAAGACGAGCGTTCTGCCCTCGTACCACATCGAGATCAACATGGCCGGGCCGATTTTTGACAGGCGGGACAAGGCGGTCAAGACCGACACCACCAAGATCAAGGCCGACGTGCAGGGCGCGAACGTGCACGTCTGGATTGAAGACGAGGACGGCACCACGACCGAGGGCTATGTCATCGGCAATGACGACTATGTCGTCAAGGATGGCAAGGTGGAGGAGGGTGGCCTGAGCGGCGTCGGCCTGACCTGGGCCATGTGGCAGCTAGACCCGGTCATCATCCTCTCGCTGGCCGGCCAGGGCGCCCAGGCGGCCGGCGGCGAAGACACTGGCGGCCGCACGGCGGAGGCCTACACCGTCGATATGGCCAAGGGCAACCCGGCCGTGCTCGCCGGCATCCAGGCCTTTATCGGCCACGGCATCAGCAACGCCAGGGGCCAGGTGTGGATCGACCAGCAGACCGGCGCTTTGCTCAAGACCGTGCTCGACTATGAGCAGGACGTCTACGACCATACCAGCAGCGAAAAGGACGCCCCACCGGTCGGCCATGGCAGCGGCCATATCGAGATCAGCGTCACCCAGGTAGGCAAGGTCTCCGTCAACCTGCCGCAGTGAGGCCGCGCCGACGGTCGTTGCGATCAGATTTTGCAGAGGAGAATGGGGCTGGCCATGGAAAAGGACCGTCCGCTCACGCGTTCGCAGCTCTTCACGGTCCGCCTGTGGCTCGAAGATCTGGGCGACGGCCGCCAGGAGTTGCGGGGCAAAGTGCAGCACGCCCTCAGCGGCGAGGCGCGCTACTTTCGCGACTGGCCCGCACTCCTCGCCTTCTTCAGCAACCGTGTGGCGCCGTCGTCCGACGACGATGCGTTCAAGGCCGGCAGGCTGCCCGACGCGCCAGATGAATCTGGGGCGCCTGGCTAGCAGTCTGTCGGAGTGAGATGCCCCATGGTGGCGACCGGCTTGCACGTTACGCGCTGCCCCGGTGCGGGCTCCTGAGGGGGGTTTTGGCGGGTTGGTTGGCCTGTTGGCTGCCCCTGGCGCGCCAGGGGCAGCCAACAGGCCAACCAACCCGCCAAAACCCCCCCTGCCTTCTTGTCTCTACCCTTGACGCTTCCCCAGGGTTGTGGTACCCTCAGCAGGTGTTCTGTTTCTTGAGGATTTCGGGAGGTTCCTGTTGACGTTGCTGAAGCGCCTGCTGGCGGTGCTGGTCGCCGGCACGCTTGCCGCAGGCTGCATACCGCATCCCTCGCCCACCCCTGCCCCGCCCGCCACGCTCGCCGCGGCTGCGACTCCATCGTCCACAGCGCTGCCCACAGCCACCACTACCGCGACGGCGACCGCCACGGCCGTCCCCTCGCCCACGGCGACGGCGACGCCAAGCCCAAGCTTCACGCCGGACCCGGTGGCGGGCTTGCTCGCCGGCCTGTCGCTCGAAGAGAAGGTCGGCCAGATGCTGCTCGTGGGCATCCCCGGCCTCTCCTTCGACGAGGGCGCGCGCCATGCCGTCAGCGACCTGCACGCCGGCGGGGTTACGCTGCTCGAGCGCAACGCCGAGAGCCCCGAGCAGCTCGTGGGCCTGCTGCGCCAACTGCAGGGCGTGGCGCGGCTGCCCCTCTTTGTGGCCATCAACCATGAGGGCGGCTCGATCGTGCGCGTGCAGACGGGCGTGACCGATTTCCCGAATGCCATGGCGCTCGGCGCCACCGGCGATCCCAACCTGGCCTACGAAGTGGGCCGCGCCGGCGCCGACGAGCTCGCCGCCATGGGGGTCAACATGAACCTGGCGCCGGTGCTCGACGTCAACACCGAGGCGGCCAACCCCGTCATCGGCTGGCGCGCCTTTGGCGGCCTGCCCGAGGAGGTGGCCCAATTCGGCGCCTACTTTGTCCACGGCACGCAGGATGCCGGCGTGATTGCGGTGGCCAAGCACTTCCCGGGCCACGGTGGGGTGAGCGTCGATTCGCACCTGGCCCTGCCGCTGGTCGCAGCTCCGGCCGAGCAGCTCTGGGCCGTGGACCTCGTGCCCTTCCGCCGTGCCATCGCGGCCGGGGTCAGTGCCATCATGAGCGCGCACCTGGCCGTGCCCGCCCTCACCGGCGACCCGGCGCTGCCGGCAACCCTCGCGCCCGCCGTAATGACCGGCCTGCTGCGCGAGCAGCTCGGTTTCCGCGGCCTCGTCATCACCGACGATCTCGATATGAAGGGCATCACCAGTCAGATGAGCCAGGCCGAGGCGGCCGTGCGCGCGGTCGAGGCGGGCAGCGACGTGGTGCTGGTCATGGGCGCCGGGGCGAGCGAGGATGCGACCTACGCGGCCCTGCTCGACGCGGCGCGCAGCGGCCGGCTCAGCCGGGCGCGCATCGACGACTCGGTGCGCCGCATCCTCGCCCTCAAGGTGCGCTATGGCCTGTTCGGCCCGCCCGAGCGCTCGCTCGCCGTCGCCGGCTCTCCCGCGCACCAGGCGCTGGCACAGCGCGTCGCCGAGGCTGCCGTCACAGCCGTCAACGCGCAGGGGCTGCCCCTGGCCGCCGGCCGGCGCACCCTGGTCATCAGTCCGCAGACGCTGCCGGCAGGCTCGGCCGCCGGCGATGGCTGGACTCTCTGTGGCGAGGAGGTCCGCAGCCGTTCTGCCGAATGCCGCGAGCTGCTCTACAACCCGGCGAGCCCGGCTGACCAGGCGCGGCTGCTGGCGCAGGCAGTGGCCCTCGCCACTGAGTACGACCAGGTCGTGCTGGGGTTGTGGGATGCGGACCTGCAGCGCTCGCAGCGCGGCGACGATACCCAGTTCCGGCTGGCCGAGGCTTTGGCGGCCGCGGGCACGCCGCTCGCCGTCGTCGCCTGGCATCTGCCCTACGACCTGGCCGGCGCGCCCGCGGGCGCCGCCGCGCTCGCCGCCTATGGCGAGACGGAGGCGCAGGTGCGGGCGACGGTGCGCGTGCTCTTTGGCGAGATCCCGGCGCAGGGCCGGCTCCCCGTGCCGCTGGGCTAGAGCGTGTCTGCAAACCGTCGTAGCCTTGTGCCCGTTTTGCCGTTCTGTGGCACCAGTCTCGCCGCCCAAGACGCCCACGAAGCCGCCTGCGGCGGCCAAGGGGGGCTATGCTACGGGTCTGCAAACACGCCCTAGCGCGCCGAGAGGCTGTCGGCGGCAAACCTGACAGGTCTCCGGAGACCTGTCAGGTTTCTGCAAGATACGTCTATTCGCAAGAAGTGCGGCAACAATGTAGAATAGGGGTCACGATCACACTCATGGAGTCCGACCCTTGGCCGCACGTAGCCCTTACCTCCGTCTGAAGCGCGAGCTTCGCGCCGCCCTCGTGGGCGGCCTGCCCAGTGAAGAAGACCACAACATCCTCAACTGGTACGCCTCGACCTCCCTCTTTGGCGTCGTTGATGGCAGCATGTGGGTTTTCCTGCCGGTCTTTCTGGCCCGCCTGGGTGCCTCGCCGGCCGTCGTTGGGTTGCACACCTCGCTGCCGGCGTTGCTGGCCATGGCCTGTGCCATCCCGACCGGGATGCTGGTTGACCGCGCCGCCAACCAGATGGCCGCCTGGAAGCGCATTGCCTTTTGCATGCGCATGTTCTACCCGCTGGTGATCCTGGCGCCATTCTTCGTGCCGCGCGACGTGCTGCCCATCTTTATCGTGTGGTCTGGGCGCTGCGCACGATCCCCGACACGGCAGGGACCTCATTGTGGACCGCCATTGCCGGCCGCGCCGTCTCGCCGGCGCGGCGAGGGCACGTCAACGGCACGCGCTGGGCGCTGCTCAGCCTGACCGCTGCCGCCTGTCAGGCGCTGGCCGGCCGCTGGCTCGACGTGGGCCCCTTCCCCGGCGCCTACCAGGCCATGTTCATCGTCGCCTTTATGGCGACGATGGGCGAGTGGTACTTTTTTGGCCGCCTGCGCGTGCCCAATGTGCCGCCTCCCGAGCGGGCCGGCGCCACGCTGAGGGAACGCGTGCGTGACTATCTGCGGCCGCTGGCCGGGCACCGGCCCTTTGTGCGCTTTGTCGCCGGCACCTTTGCCTTCCGTGTGGCCTATAACATGCCTGCGGCGCTCTTTACCCTGCTCTGGGTGCGCGAGCTCGGCGCCTCCAACGCCCTGATCGGCCTGCGGGGCACGGTGGCCTATGCGGCGCTGGTGGTGGGCTACCTCTTCTGGGGGCGCAACGCCAACCGCCTGGGTCACCGCCGCGTGCTCGCCGCCGGTGCGCTGGGCGTCGCCATCTACGCCATCACGAGTGCCCTGCTGCCTGCGCCGGTGTGGCTGGTACCGGTGGCCCTGCTCTGGGGCATCTTTGTCGCCGGCACCGATATCGGCCTGTTCGACCTCCTGCTGCACACCTGCCCGCGCGGCATGGAGGCGCGCTTTGTCTCGGTCAGTCAGTTCGCCGCCAACCTGGCCATCTTTGTCGGCCCGCTCCTCGGCGTGGCTCTCGCCGGGGTCACCTCGGTGCGCACCGCCATGCTCGTGGCCGGCGCACTGCAACTGGCGAGCATTGCGGCTTTTGCGTTGCTGCCGAAGGACGTGTGACAAGGGGGCACGCTTCTTGCTCGCATCCGGCGGAGGTGGCCATGGGCCGCGGCCAGCCGCAACTCGGGCGCCACCTGGGCTTTTTCGACACCATTGCCGTTGCCCTGGGCGCCATCATCGGAGCGGGCATCTTTGTCGTCTTGGGCGAGGTCGCCAGTGCGGCGGGTGCGGCTGTGTCGCCGGGCGTCCTGCTCGCGGGGTTGGTTGCTATCCTCAACGGCCTCAGCGCGGCACAGCTGGGCGTGGCCTTCCCGCGGATCGGCGGCACCTACGAGTTTGGCTATGTGGTGCTCTGGCCGTGGGTGGGCTTTGGGGCTGGCCTGCTCTACCTGTTCGGCAACCTGGCCGGAAGCGCGGCGCTGAGCCTGACATTTGCCAGCTATTTGCAGCCCGTCGTGCCCGGCGTGCCGCCGCGCGCGGTCGCCATCGGCATGGTCGTGGCCGCCGCGGCGGTGAACCTGGCGGGCGCGCAGCAGTCGCGCCGGGTGAACAACGTCTTGGTAGTGTTCAAGGTGGCCGTGCTGGCTGCCCTGGTGGGCGTGGGCCTGGCGTTCGTGAACCGCTGGCAACCGCTCGCCGCGCAGCCGTTCCGTCTGGCGGGCATTCCGACGGTTGCCGCGCTGTTCTTCTTTGCCTACTCGGGCTTTGCGCGGCCGGTGACGATTGTCGAGGAGGTCCGCGACCCTGCCCGCAACCTGCCCCGCTCGATTGTGCTGGCCATCGCCATCACTGCCATCCTCTATCTTGCTGTGAGCACCGTGAGCTTGGGTCTGGCCGGCGTCGCGGGCCTGGCCGGCCAGCCGGCGCCGCTGCGGGCCGCGTTGCTGCCCACCGGCCAGGGCTGGGCCGTGTTCCTGGTGTCGCTGGGGGCCGTCGTCGCCACGGCCGACGTCCTACTGACCGGCATCTGGGCGCTCTCTCGGGTCGTGCTCGCCATGGTGCGCCGTGGCGACCTGCCGGCGGCCCTGGGACGCATGAACGGGCGCGGGGTGCCATGGGTGGCGGTGTTGGCGACGGGCGGCATCACCATCGTGATCAGCGCCGCGGTGGGCTTTGGCGCGGTGTTGGCCGCCGCCAGCCTGGGCACGCTGGTGTACTATGCCGTCACCAATTGGGCCGCCCTGCGCCTCGCCCGCGGGCAGCGCCTCTACCCACGGGTCGTGCCCATCGCCGGCCTCATCGGTACGGTGGCCCTGGCGGGCTCATTGCCGCTGCAGCCGCTGATTGTGCTGGCGGCGGTGCTGGCCATCGGCCTCGCCTACTTTTTCCTCTGGCACCGCTGGCGGCGCCATCGGCGCTGAGGGGCGCGGCGGGTGTATCCCAAAATCGTCGGTAACCGAGGAGGCCGTTCACCACGAAGGACACAAAGGGGGCAAGAGGGCAGCCAAAGCCCTTTGTGGTCTTGGTGGTTCAAGAGCCCCCGACGGTTGTGGGATACACCCGGGCGTGGCTGCGATGTTGACGGGCAGGGCCGCGGGCAGTATCATGCCTGGGGAACCCTGCCAGGTTCGCCACGAGTCCCCGCAGGTCTGGCGGAAGGAGGCTTGCTCCATGATCTTTCCCGGCCACGTGGCGGCGCCTGTGCTCGCCTCGCGCTATCTTGACATCGACCGCCGGCTGGCCGTGCTGGCCGGGGTGATGCCGGATCTGATCGACAAGGCCGCGTTCTATGTGCTCCACGCCTCGCACTGGACGCGCCTGCCCGCACACTCGCCGCTCTTCTTTGTCGCGACGAGCCTGGCCGTGGCGCTCGCCGGGCGCCTGCTGCGGCGCGACTGGCGCTGGGGCCTCACCTGGGCGGTGGGCTATGCCCTGCACCTCCTCTGCGACCTCATCCCGCCGGACGGCATCTTGCCCTGGGCGTGGCCGTGGCACGCCTACGGCGAGATCGTCAGCCGTGGCCGGCCCTGGTTCCTGGGCGGTGGGCCGGTGCCCTGGCTCTCGGTTAGCATCGAGGCCGCGCTCGTGGCCGCGGCGCTGCTTGTCGAGTTGCTCCATCGCCGGCGCGCGCGCCTCGCAGTAGACTCATAGCAAAGCCGTGCCGCGAACCGACGAGGATATCTCCCGCGGAGGCGCAGAGGACGCGGAGGGAATGGAGCAAGAAGACCTCTGCGCCCCTCGCGCTTGCACGCGGCGTCTCTGCGGTGTGATGCGCCCGTTTTGCCAGATTGCCCTCATCTGTCATACAATCCTCTTTCGGCTTGCGGGCAGTGGGCCCGCACCGACGAAGGAGTGTCGCGCATGACTCTGCGCCCCTACAACCCGGCGAAGGACAGGGAGGCCGCCCAGCGCATCTTTTGCGAGGTGGGCTGGTCGGACCGCAAGGCGGAGCAGGAGGAGGCCATCGACCTCGCCCTCAGCGCCGGGCCAACGTTCGTTGCCGAACTGGCAGGCGCCGCCGAGAGCCTGGTCGCCACCGCTCCGGCGACCTACCGTTACCTGGAAGAGGACCTGCCGCTGTGCGCGGTGACTGACGTGGTCACGAGCCACGTCGCCCGCAAGGAGGGGTTGGCCTCGCGGCTCACCGCGCTGTCGCTGGCGCGGGCCGCCGGCGGCGGGTCGCTGGTAGCGATGCTGGGCGTGTTCGAGCACGGCTACTATGACCGCCTCGGCTTTGGCGCCGGCGCCTACGGCCACTACTTGAGCTTCGACCCGGCGCTGCTCAGGGTGAAGGTGCCGCACCGCCCGCCGCAGCGCATCACCATTGGCGATTGGGAGGTGGTGCACGCGCTGCGCCTTGGCCGGCCGCGCGGGCACGGCGCCGTCAGCCTGCACCCGGCCGCCCTCACCCGTGCCGAGATGCTCGACACCAGCCACGGCTTTGGCCTGGGCTACCACGATGGCCCCGGCGGCGCCCTGTCGCACTATGTGTGGTTGGGCACACGCGCCATGGAGCATGGGCCGATTCGGGTGCGCTGGCTCGTCTACCACAGCCGCGGGCAGTTCCTCGAGCTGATGGCCATCCTCAAGAGCCTGGGCGATCAGATACACCTGGCCGGCATGGTCGAGCCGCCCGGCATGCAGTTGCATGACCTGCTGGAGACGCCGTTCAAGCAGCGGCAGGTCACCGAAAAGTCGCCCTACGAGGCGGTGGCGCGGGCCACCCCCTGGTGGCAGATGCGCCTGCTGGACGTCGCGGGCGCTCTGGCGCGCACGCACCTGGCGGGGCCGGCATTGCGCTTCAACCTGCGCCTGGCCGACCCCATCGCGCGCTATCTGTCTGACGACGAGCCGTGGCGAGGTGTGACCGGCGACTATGTGGTTACCCTGGGGCCCAACTCGGCCGGCGAGCGCGGCGTGGACCCGGGCCTGCCGACGCTCGCGGCCAGCGTCAACGCCTTCACCAGGCTGTGGATTGGCGCCGTGCCCGCCAGCGGCCTGGCCTATACCGACGAAATCGCCGGCCCGCCCGAGCTGCTGGCCGCGCTCGACCGCGCCTTGTGCCTGCCCCGGCCCATCCCCGGCTGGGAGTTCTAGTTGAGGGTTTGTGGAGGTTGTGCAGCGGCCTGGCCCGCCCCGCGGGCGGGCCAGGCCGCTGCACAACCTCCACAAACCCTACAGAAGGATCCCTAGCTCTCCACTGGGCAGGGGTTTGCTTCCGGCACGGGGTAGCGCTTGCTCAGCCAGCGCGTGCCCAGCCAGCCGGCGATGCCGAACACGGCGACCGCGGCCTCGAGCGTCCATATCTCGCCGAGCCCACCGAGGCCGAGCGTCTGGCCGGCGGCGGCGATGGTGTCGATGGCCGTCTTGTAGGCGAAGGCCAGCCAGAACCAGCGCGGCCGGCGCATGGCCAGCGCGTAGAAGATGAGCACGTTGGCCAGGATGTGCACCCACACGACAAAGAAGCGCTCCCACACCGGCGCCAGGCCGTAGAGCACGTTGTTCAGCGGCCCCAGCCCCGCCACGGCCTCAGGCGGCAAGAGGTTCGGGCTGAGCAGCGCGATGAGCACGCTCACGAGCGGGCTGAGGGCCAGGAGCGCCGCCTCGACGGCGCCGAAGCCGATGCCGAAGGCCAGGGCGCTCTGCCAGGGGGCGCGCTCCTCGTGCCGTCGCCATAGGATCAGGTAGGTAATGCCGACCTCAAAGACGCCGGTCAGCGCGCCGACGTAGACGCAAAAGGCCGGCGTCGCCAGCCATGGCGGCAGTGCGGCCTCAAGGGCCCTGGCCAGCGGTGGGTTCAGGGGGATGGCCCAGGCGAATTTGAGCGCCACAGTGAGCAGCCACGCCAGCGCGCCGCCCAGCAGGTAGCGCCCGCCCAGCCGCCGCGCCAGCGCATAGGCCACGAAGCCCAGCGCCACCGCCAGCATGCCCACGCCAGGCACGAGCGCCAGCGGCGTGATCGTGGGCGCCTCGATGGCGTGCGGCTTCCAGGTGAGGTTGTACTGCGCCTGCACCGGGCCATCCCAGGCCACGCCCAGCAGGTACTGGCCCGGCTCGGGGTGCAGGGTGGTATTGAACTGGAAGGCGCCGGTGCTGGCTGCCTCCTGCCACACCGTCTGGTCTGCGGCGTCGAGCAACTGCGCGCGCAGGCTGCCCGCGCTCACCGAGCCGCGATAGTCGATGCCGATGGGGTCGCCCGCCTGGGCCACCGTCACGCCGAACATCATGCGCTCGCCGGCCGCCTGCTCGTCGAGCGTGGCGCCGGTGACGCTGGCGCCCTCGAACGGCGCCGGCTGGCCGCCAAGCGCGCAGCCGGCCATGAGCAGCGCGAGCAAGGCGAGAACGACCAGTGCGATCGGCTTCTTCATGCCCACCTCCAGTGAGCGGCCTGTCGCAGAACCAACTCATCCACCCCAGCATCCTGGCAATGGCCGGGTGCTCGCTTTGCCATCGCCCGGCTCTGGGCCAGGGGGTGTTTGCGGGTTGGCTGGCGCCGCTGGCTGCCCCGGCGCGCCCGCGGGCGCGCCGGGGCAGCCAGCGGCGCCAGCCAACCCGCAAACACCCCCTAACAGGGCCCATACCGGTCCCGTGCTTCGTGCAGGGCACGGAGCATCCAAGCCGATCGCCAGCCCGGGAGGTTGCAGTCCGACAGGCTGCTAGTGGAACGCCTCGACGAACGCTGCGCCGACCAGACAGACGATGCCGGCGAGCGCCGCGACCTTTTCTGCGGTGGAGAAGGAGAGGTCGCTGAGCTTTTTCGTCTCAACCCAACGCCTGGCCGGGAAGGAATCGGCGACGTACAACGATTTCGTCAGCGTCACCGCGCAGACCAGGGCGTAGGCGGTCGTCTCCCACAGGCCGACGCGCAAAAAGGCCGCGTTGGCCGCGGCGACGCTGGCAAAGGGCGGCGTGAAACCGTTGGTGCCGGCCAGCCAACCGATCTGCAGCGCCTTGAGGAAGAGGATCAGCAACCCGGGCGTCACGCTGCCAAAGCGCACGAAGAGGTTGCCGCCGGCCATGAGCAGCGCGATGAACCCGTTGGAGGCCAGGATGAAGAGCAGGAAGCGCCAGCCTGCGTCGCCCTGGGCCGGGGCCACGCCCTGCCAGGCCTGGGGATGGGTCAGCAGGCCGATGCCGAAGACGGCCCACAACACGGCCATGTAGGCCGTCCAGATCACGGCCGTGCGCTTGAGCACGCCCATGCCGTACAGACGCTGCAACATGAATGTCTCCCTTCGGACGTTGGACTGTGGAAAAAGGCGTCGATGGTATGGGCCTCGAGGGCCGGCTAGCGCTGGGCGCCCTCGGCGCGCCAGCGGAGGCCGCGCAGCATACCGCGCTCCATGACAAAGCTGATGGGCTCGACGGTGCGCCACATGACAGCGTTCATCAGGCCCGGCTGATAGTCGCCCCGGGAACGCACGATGAGCCGCGTGGCGCCCGGTGCCGCATCCTGCAGGATGAACGCCCAGCTCGAATGAGCGATCTCGGCGGGCCCGCCGTTCTCGAGGATCAGCGCCCGAGCGGGATCGACGGCCACCACGGTCCACGGCGGCGGCATCGGCGAGCTTTCGGGCGTCATGCGCACCTTGTCGCCCGCCTCGAGGCCCTGCAGCTCGGGCACGATGCGGTCGACGCTGTGGATGTCGCAGCCCGCCAGGTTCTCGAGCCAGTCGTAGCTGTAGAACCCGCCGCGGCCCTGGCCGATCTGCACGAGCCAAGCCCACACTTGGGCGGGCGGTGCCTGGATGCTGATGGCCCGCGTGGCGACCATCTTGGGCTGCGGCACCAGTTCATCGCCGGGCAGCGATTGGCTCAGCTCGGCGGCGGTGGCGCCCCAGCGCGTGTGCCAGGGGAGGATGAGGAGCGGGTAGGCCACGGCGACGGCGGCGCTGGCCGCGAGCACGACAACGACGATCCACTTGATGGCCTGCATGGCTTATCCTTTGGCCTGAGAATAGAGTCTCGATTCACTGCCGAGACGTAGAGGGCGCAGAGGTTGTTAGCGAGGTCATCTCGCCTCTACTCTGCGCTTTGCCTATGCGGCAGCGCTCCCTCGCGGCGCCCGCTCGGCCCGAGTCTTGAGGCCCAGGAGCATCCTGCGCTCCATGACAAACACTGCCGGCTCGAGCAGCAGGCGCGCCATGAGCGCGTTCGCCGGCCGCGGCAGGTAATCGGCGCGGAAGCGGGCTGCCAGCCGTGTGCAGCCGGCGCCGAGGTCCCTGAGGGTAAACACCCAGCTCGTGTTGAACTGCGCGCCCGCGAGCGGTGCGTCGAGGGGGGCCAGGCGGCCGCTGAAGGCATCGATATTGGCCTGCAGCGCGAGGAGGCGCGGCGGCTCGGCGGCGATGACGGTCAGGCCCTGGCCCTGGTGCACCGGCACGGTGTCGCCCGCCTCGAGCTGCTGCAGCTCGGGCACGATGCGCGTGGCGCTGTGGATCTCGAGGCCGGCCAGGTTCTCGAGCCAGTCGTAGCTGTAGAACCCGCCGCGGCCCTGGCCGATCTGCACCAGCCAGGCCCACACGCGCGCGGCCGGCGCGTGGATGGTGACGGCGTGCGTTGACTGGAGCCGGGCGCGGCGCACGAGCGTGTCGCCGGGCATGCCGCGGGCCGCCTCGTCGCGCGTCGCGCCCCAGCGCAGCAGCCAAGGCCGCAGCAGCAGCACATAGGCCGCGGCCGCTGCGGCGAGCCCGCCGGCCACGCCGCCCGCCCACCGCAGCGATTGCCGGCAACAGCAATTCGGTCTCTTTGCCATGGCGTCACTCCTCCATCGTTGAGCAGAGAAGCCCTGACGGTGTGCAGCATAGCAAATCCGGACGAAGCGTACAAGAGCCGCTCCGGCGACCGGCTTTCACGCTCCGCGCCCACCCGGTGCGGACCCTTTCTACGGGGTTTTTGGGGGTGCCGTGGGTCGTTGGCCCGCCCGCGGGCGGGCCAACGACCCACGGCACCCCCAAAAACCCTACCCTGAGGAGGGCACGTACCCGGCCTCGTGCCCAGGCAAGGGGATTTGGGGTGTTGGTTGGCGTTGGCGGCTGCCCCCGCAGGGGCAGCCGCCAACGCCAACCAACACCCCAAATCCCCCACGAGGGCTCCGTACCGGGCGGGCGCGAAGCACGAAACCCGGTCAGTCACGCCAGGTCCAGCAAGGCCTCCAGCCAGCGCGCACCCTGCAACCTCCGCTGCACCTTCTCCATGAAGGCACAGCGGCAGGGCGCGTGTGCCTCGAGCGCGCGGCGGAAGCTGGGGCTGTGCAGCCGGCGGGCGCGGCCTGCGGTGGCGGCGAGCGTGGGGCCGATAGCGCGCTGCATCAGGTCGCAGAGTGGCGCTGCGGACTTGGCGCTGGCGGCCGCCATGCAGCGGAGCATCTGCGCTGCCAGGTACAGGGTGCGCGTGGTCACGCCGTCGAGCGGCGCGCGGCCGGCGAGGGATGAGAAGACCGTCGCCAGGCCGGCGCGGCGGTCCTGCTCCACGTCCTCCAGGTCGTCGATGAGCTGGGTGAGGGCGCCATAGCCGTAGAGGAAATCGACCTGGGCAGTGGTGAGCGTGCCGGCCACCAGGTAGCCGTCGGCCACGACCGAGGCGCCGCCCTTGGCAAAGGTCAGCGCCAGCACGTCGACCTGGCCGCGGCCGAGCAGCGCCACGCTCTCGGCCTGCGCCCGATGGATGGCGAGCAGGGCAGCATAGACCTCGGGGTGCGCGGCGCGTGGGAACTGGCCCTCGATCATGGCCACCAGGCTGTCGATGAGCGCCTCGATGGCGCCCCGCGGCTGCAACGCCTCGCCCGCCAGGCGGCGCCCAAAGCGTTCGCCAAAGGCCGCCTTTTCGGCGGCGGTGATTGCCGGGTCGTCGAGATAGTTGTCGGTGTAGGGGTAGAGCAGGCTGTAGGCGAGGATCGCGGGGGTCAGGCGCACCGGCCGGCCCAGCACGAGCTGCATGGCGTTCATCGTCCACACGTTGCGGCTGGCCTGGTAGATGTCCTCGGCGGTGAGCGCCGGGTCGAAGCGCCGCGCCTCGCGCACAAACTCGGCCGCGGCGTCGGCGAGGCCGGTGGCCGCGAGGGCGTCGAGCGTGTGCGCCTCCACGCCCAGCAGCGCGCCGGCCAGGGGGGCGGCGGCAGCCATCAGCCGCGCCCGCGCCGCTCTGCGCTCTGCCTCGTCGCGCGGCGCGCGCTGCAGCTCGGCCGCCGTGGCCCGCAGCAGATGCTCGAGCTGCTCTTCGCAGGCGCGCTGCTCGGCGGGGGTATAGGCGCGGCCCCATGTGGGCTGCGCGGCCGCTTCGTCCCACCACGTTGCCGTCCAGCGCGCCAGGTGCTCGTGCAGCGGCAGCGCGACGATTGTTTGCGAGTGCGTGGCTGTGTCCATCATCCCTCGGCTCCATACGAGACAGTGCCGTCGGCGGCACATGCTCTATACGAGTCGAGGGGGACGGAGGTTGCGGGGGTCCTCACCCCCGGCCCCTCTCCCACCGCAGTGGGAGAGGGGAGGTGTGCGCGGGGAGGGTGGGCTCGCTGGTTGCGGGGGTGAGGGCTCCCAGTAGCCTGTCGGAGAAGGCCAATCCCGGCCGGTGACCGGGTCACAGGCTCCGCACGTGCCCGGTATGGGCCCTTTGGGGGGTTTTGGCGGGTTGGTTGGCCCCGCTGGCTGCCCCTGGCACGCCCGCAGGCGTGCCAGGGGCAGCCAGCGGGGCCAACCAACCCGCCAAAACCCCTCCTGGCTCAGGGCCGGGCGCACGAGGGCATGTGCCTGCACAGGCTTATCTGCGCCCAAGGGGTGGTAGCAACGCACATAGCCCGGCTATCACCAGGACGCTGAGGGCGACAGACTCTCCGACAGGCTGCTAGCCGAAGAACCTCGGCATGCCCCTGAGCACATCCTCGGCCTGGCGCACGATGCGTGCGACGAGCGCCTTGCAGGGGACAATGTCGTCGACCAACCCCGCCACCTGTCCGGCCATGACCGAACCGTGGACCATGTCGCCCTCGACCGCTGCGAGGCGCAGCCGGCCGGTGCCGAATTCGATGATCTCTTGCTCGGTGACGCCGCGGCGCTCGAGCTCCTCGAAATCGCGCGCCAGGGGGTTCCTCAGGGTGCGCACCGGGTGGCCCAGCGAATGGCCGGTGGTCATGGTGGCGCGGTCGCCGGCGCGGACGATCTTTTCCTTATAGTTGGGGTGCACCTCGCACTCGTCAGTGCAGATAAAGCGCGTGCCCATCTGGATGCCCACGGCGCCCAGCGCCAGCGCCGCCGCCAGGCCACGGCCGTCGGCAAAGCCGCCTGCGGCCACCACCGGGATGCGCACCGCGTCGACCACCTGCGGCACCAGGGGCAGGGTCGTCACCTCGCCGATGTGCCCGCCCGACTCCATGCCCTCGGCCACCAGGAGGTCGGCACCCGCGCGCTCGAGCCGCTTGGCCAGCGCCACCGAGGCGATCACCGGCATTACCAGGATGCCCGCCTCCTTGAGCCGCGGGATGATGGGCGCGGGGTTGCCGGCGCCGGTGGCCACCACGCGCACCCGCTCTTCGATGCAGATGCTGACCACGTCGTCGACAAAGGGCGAGAAGAGGGGGATGTTGACGCCAAAGGGCCGCGAGGTGCGCTGCTTGACCTCACGCACCTGCGCGCGTACCCAGTCGGGCGGGGCGTTGCCGCCGCCCAGGATGCCGATGGCCCCTGCCTCCGACACGGCCGCCGTCAGCGCCGCCGTGCCCACCCAGGCCATGCCGCCCTGCACGATGGGATGCTCGATGCCCAACAGATCGCACAATGGAGTCCGGATCACGCTCACCTCCACGCGTTGTGTGAAAATGCGAGTCGCTTGCCCTGGTAATAACGCCGCTGGGCCGCGAGAGTTGCTCGGAGAGCGGTCAGCGGATAGCCGTCAGGTGGGTGCCTGCAGCATCCATTATACCTGCAAGCGGCTGCACGGTCGAAAGGGAAGGAACGATTCACCGCAAAGGCGCAAAGACGCCAAGGAAACGCTAAGGAGATGTGAATCACCTCCGTTCCTTCGTCCCCCTTTGTGGTCCGCTCCGAAAATGCGGCGGGGCGTCGTAGCCTAGCCCCTTGTGGGCGTCGTTCCTCCCTGCGCGCAGGCGGCGTGTTGCGCACCAGAACCAGGCTGAACCGTCTTTGACGGCGATGATCGCGATAGTTGGCAGGCACTTGGCCGAACACGGGTGAGGAACGATGCCCACAAGGGGCTAGGCTATGCCGTCTTCGTAATGCAGGGAGTCGTCGCGATCGCGCCGATGCGAAGCCCTGGACGCGAGAATCCTTACACGTGCAGACCGTAGCCTAGCCCCCTTGGCCGCCACAGGCGGCTTGTGGGCGCTTTCCTGCGCGGATGACTCGGGCCAGAAATACACAGATGGTTTTGAGCCATACCCGCCGCACAGTGGACAAGCAGTGCGCCTGGGGGCATAATGGCGTGAGAAGATTGCCCTCCTCGAGCCGCAGCAGCGCACTGCAGGAGAACGCTCATGGACGAACGCACGCACGCCTACTATGCCTCCCACGCCGCCGAGATCGCCGAGCGCTATGCGGCCGTCAGCGGCGGCATCGACGCCTACTTCGGCGTTGCCTTTG
>ERZ795058.1565-NODE-1565-length-30163-cov-10.148034_pt1 | contig 30163 bp, 29 predicted proteins | sample MGYA00375142_ERZ795058 | MGnify/ENA primary metagenome ERZ795058 (study PRJEB30187, sample SAMN05720210) | activated sludge metagenome | isolation source: anaerobic digester from wastewater treatment plant | place: Japan | collected 2015-04-20 ... | reverse complement strand
AAGCAATTTAGAAATCATAGGTGAGTTTGCATTCTGTGATACTGGCATTACAGAATTTAAGATTACAAGCAAAGTACATACTATTGGTCAACAAGCATTTAGAAACACGCAATTACAATATATAGTTATTCCTTCAACCGTTACAACAATCGGCAGTCAGATATTATATGACACACCAAATGTAAAAGTTTATGTTGATGGGACTGGTCCAAAGCCAGGATGGGATGCTAACTGGTATGAAAGTGCAGAAGTAACTAATGTTTATTATTTACCTAATTGGGAATATGGACCAGATGGTAAACCACGTCCAAAATAATTAATATTTATTTTAAAGATTAATTATAAATTAACCCCTACTTATTATTTGGATAATAAGTGGGGGTTTTATTATTGATTTTTAAATTTAAGTATTACTTATTTTTTAATGTAATATTAAGAATTGTAGTATATAATATTTTAAAGTTTAGATAAGGAAAGAAGATTTACATTTCTTTACAAAGACCTTATAAAATGATATAATACTTAATATTGCAGATATAGTTCAATGGTAGAATGTCAGCTTCCCAAGCTGAATATGCGAGTTCGATCCTCGTTATCTCTTCATTACTTAAAATTAAAAGGAGACAAGAATATGAGAAAATTTGTAATGTTTGTAGATTCAGGTTGTGATCTACCCGTAAAATATATTGAAAAATATGATTTTAAAACTGTTGCTTTAACGGTAACTATTGAAGAAGAAGTAATTACAGAATACTTTGATGAAGCTAAAAAAAGAAAAATGTGGGATGCAATTAGAGATAAAAAGAATTTGAAAACATCACTTGTAAACGTAAGTGAGTTTATCGAAGGCTTTAGTCCTTATTTAGAACAAGGATATGATATTTTCTATATGGCTATTTCTAGTGGATTATCAGGAACGTTTAATGCTGCTAGAATGGCTAAATTAGAGTTAGAAGATATGTATCCCGAAAGAACAATTAAAATTGTAGATTCGCTTTCTGGATCATTAGCTGAAGGTTTACTTGCTATCTATGCTAAAGAAATGTTAGATGAAGGTATGGACTGGGATTTAGTTGAAGAGAAGATGAATGAAATGGCTGTTCATATGCATCATTTCTTTGTGATTGATGATTTATGGTATATTAGAAGAGGGGGAAGACTTTCTGGTACTAAAGCATTTGTTGCGTCTTTATTAAAAGTTAAACCTGTTTGTACAGCTAATCTAAAAGGGGAAGTTACGGTTGTTGAACGCCATCGTGGAAGAAAGAAAGCTTTAGCAAGAATTATTGAGATTGTAAAAGAAAAGATAATAGATCCAATTAATCAAATCATTGGTATAGGCCATGGTGATGATGAAAAAGGAGCAAAAGAAATGAAAGATGCTCTTGAAAAAGAATTGGGAGTTAAAAATACTATTCTAACGTCTTTTGGTCCTATTATTGGTATTCATGGTGGACCTGGCAATATCGCTTTATTTTTCTTGGGTAAGAAAAGAGAAGAGTAATTACCTTTAGACAAGGAGAAAGTTATGGAGAAATTTGCTAAAATATATAATATAATTATCTCGATTTTATTTATTGCTGTTCTTGTTTTTTCGATAATTGATGTTAATGAAGTTGAATACAAAACTGAATTAAATAAAGATAATATCTATACTCATTTGGATAACTTAGAATCTAGACCAGTTATCGATAAAGAGGCGAAAGAAGCTGCTCGTGACTATATCGTAAATACAATTGAAGGTTATGGTTTTATCAATCAAAATATTTTAGATTATTCATATTTAATCCAAAAAACATCAAGTGAAAAAGTAGATAAAAACAGAGAAACTTTAGAAACAATAGTTGAAGGATTAGACCCTCAAAACAGTGTTGCCTATCATGACTTTGTTTTAGAAAACATTGTTGTTTATTTGCCTGCTAATGGTGCTGAAAGAACTGATGATGCGGTAATGTTTATGGCTCATTATGATTCTGTACCAATGGGACCGGGAATTGCTGATGATGGCTCAATGGTTGCGGTAATGTTAGAGGCTATTAGATATTATAAAATTAAGTTAGATACAAATGAAATAGTCATCAATAATGATTTAGTCTTTGTGTTTACTGATGGTGAAGAATATGGTTGTTTGGGATCCGCCAAATATGTAAAGGATTTTACAGGTTTTGATAATTTAGTTCAAAGAACTAAATTAGGGATTAACTTAGAATCTCGTGGTAGTAGGGGAACTGCTGTTATGTTTGAAACAAGCAAACAAAATAGTGAGTTGATTAAACTATATAAAGATTTAGACCAAACGTCTTTTGTTTCTTCAATTTCAAATATGGTTTACCAAATGATGAATAACTTTACAGATTTCACTTCATTTGCCGGCGAGATTAAAGGTTATAATGTTGCTAATATTGGTGGTGGTCACCATTACCATACAAACAATGATAGTAGAGATAATCTGCCTAAATCATATATTAGTCAAGCAGCTAACATAGTTACATCAACGGTTGAGGCTACTAAAGATTATAATTTAAATGAACTTTACTTAACAGATGATGATGCTGTTTATTTTAGTTATTTAAACTTAGGGACAGTTTCTTATTCCAAAGGTTTTGCTTATGTTTTGAATAGTTTACTTTTATTTTTGTTTATTGCTTTGATTATTATTACGGTTTATCGTAAACAAACAAATTATAAAGATACAATTAAAAGTGTTGCTGTTATTATAGGTAGTTTATTCTTTGTAGCTTTGGTAGTGTTTGTTTTATATTATGTTAGTGCTTTTATTGCTGCTTTGTTTGGAACTGTTAACTTCCATAGGCTTTCTGATATTACATATAACAATAACCTAATTGCTATTTTATTAATTTTAATGGCTTCATTATTTGCAGCTGTAGCTGTAGCTAAGGGAGCGACATGGTTTAAGTTAGAAAGAAAGTCTTTAAGAAAAGGATTGACTTATGTAATTACATTTATTGCGATGTTAGTTAATATCTTTTTACCGATGGTTAGTTACTTGTTTGCTTATCTTGCAATGTTTTTGATTATTAGGGAGCTTTTCGAAGAAATATTCCCTAAACTAGATTCGTTTAATATTCGCTTTAGTTTAACTATTCTAACATTAACTATTCCATTAGTAGTTCCGGTTATTTTCTTAGCTGTTTCTGCTCTTGGAATTAAGAGTGCTTATTTAGTTGCAGTTATTATTTCAATTTATGCTTTAGTATTTATTGTTTCCAACTTAGACAAATTCAAATATTTAGATACATTTTATTTTATGCATAGAAGAAGAAATAAGAGTTTAGTATTAGACAGGACTAGAGGAGTTTATTGCACGATTATGAAAGTCGTAATTGTGTTAGTAATTACCCTTGCAATTCCGGTACATTTATCTGATAATGTTAGTTCTAGTCAAAAATATGTAATGTATCCGTATGATGATGCAGTTGTTTATGTGAAGACTGATGAAGGCCTAAGAGCTGAAGTTAGAGATCTTGATGCTTATCAAAGTTTAAATAAAGAACTAGATGGATTTAGATATAAAGATGGTGTTTATAAAAAAGAACTAAACGATGAAGACTTTACTATCTTAGCTAATGTGAAACTTGTTGGTAATCAACTTCAAATAACTAAAAGTAGTGAAACTACATATGTAGAGATAATCGTTTCAAATAATAAAAATATAACAGGATATTTTTATGAAATTGATGGCACTACTTTTACAAGAAGATTTGAGGCAATTGAAGAACATTTTGTTTTGAGGTTTTCTGAAAGCACTGTAGTTACTTTTGAAATATTAGAAGAAGCTGCTTTAGATGCTAATCTAACAAGTTATGAACTTGCAGTTAATCACCAAGAGTTAATGACTTTTGAGGAAAAACAATTATTGGCTGGTAATCAATATGAAAATGCAAGATTTAACTTAATATATAAAAAGGAAATAAAATAGATGTATTAAATACATCTATTTTTATTTTACTTGAGCATTAAAGTTGCGAGAAGTTGTAAAAATTGTTATAATACTATTGAAAATGAATTCCATTAAGGAATAGAGGAGGTTTTAAATGGAAGAAAGATTAGAAAACAGATTACCATTAATTGGTGATAAGGCGCCTAGTTTCAAGGCTGCTACAACACAAGGGGAAATTAACTTTCCAGAAGATTATAAAGGAAAATGGGTTATTTTATTTTCGCACCCTGCTGACTTTACACCTGTTTGTACAACAGAGTTTATGACGTTTGGCTATATGCAAGAAGAATTTAAAAAACTTAATACAGAATTAATTGGGGTATCAATTGACTCTCTTCACTCACATATTGCTTGGCTTCGTGCTATTCAAAAATTAGAGTGGAAAAACTATAAAAATGTAGAGATTAAATTCCCATTAATTGATGATGTGAAGATGGAAGTTTCTAAAAAGTATGGAATGCTTCAACCTGGGTTTTCTGACACACAAGCTGTTAGAGCGGTATTTATTATTGATCCAAAAGGTATTGTAAGATTAATTATGTATTATCCGTCATCTACGGGAAGAAACTTTGACGAAATTAAACGTGTAATTGTTGCGATGCAAAAAGCTGAACAAGAACGTGTTGCAACACCAGCTGACTGGAGACCAGGTGATGATTTGATCGTTCCGCCGCCAGGAACTTGCGGAGCTGCAAAAGAAAGAGTACAAGATAAGGCTGAAGACATGCGTTGTTTAGATTGGTATTTGTGTTTTAAAAAAGATAAGAAATAGATTTTGAATAAACGCGAAACCAAACAAAAACAAATTGTTTATGAAGCTCTTTTAGAACATAAAGATCATCGTACAAGTTTAGAAATTTATGAAGAACTTAAAAATGGGGGTGAAAGAATAGGAAAAACTACAGTTTACAGAATCTTAAACAATTTAGTTCAAGAAGATAAACTTAGAAGAATTAATACATTTAATAATGTATCCCATTATGATTATGTTTTAGATGACCATATTCATTTTGTTTGCGAAAAATGCAATAAGATTGTTGATTTAGAAAACACAAATGACTTAAAAGATGCCTTAAAAGAAATGGATATTAGCCATAACAATTTACTTATTTATGGTATTTGTTCTGAATGCAAAGAAGGATAAAAGAAAAGCTTGTTTATTTAAAACAAGCTTTTTATATGCAAATAAAATAAAAACGTTTTCTTTTAATAAATTAGCACTCTCCGCTTGACATTGCTAATTTATATGATATAATAGAGATAGTAAAGGTGATTGAGCCTATTACTAGAAAGAAAGGGTGATAATATGTTGAAATTAAGAAACAGAGGTTTACTAAGTAATGATTGGTTTGATGATTTTTTTGGAAGAAATGAGGTACCAAGTGTTACGATGAAAACAGATATTAAGAAAGAAAATGGAAATTATTTATTTGAGGTAGAACTTCCAGGGGTTAAAAAGGAGAATTTAGAACTAACTTTACATGAGGGTTATTTGACTATTGAAGCTAAAGTAACTGAAACTAAAAACGATGATACAGATAGTCATTACTTAAGAAGAGAAAGATTCTATGGTTCATATGCACGTAGATTTTATGTTGGAGAGGGGATCACAGACAAGGAAATCAATGCTACATATGAAGATGGTATTTTAACTGTAACAGTTCCAGATGCTGAAGCTAAACCAGAAAATCAACCAAAACAAATTACAATTAATTAGTAAACAAAAATAGGAAGCTTTATGCTTCCTTTTTTTATTTATTTAAATAGTAATTTATGATAGAATAACAGTATGAGGTGATATAAATGAAAGTTGGATTTATTGGTGTTGGCGTAATGGGAAGTGCAATGCTTTTAAACTTAAAGAAAAAAGGATTTGAAGTATCTTATTATGCAAGAAATTATGAGAAAACAAAAGATAAGTTACAAGGGGTTAAATATTATCCAAGTATTAAAGATCTTACGATAGCTAATGATGTTATTATTACAATAGTAGGTTATCCTAGTGATGTTGAAGAAGTATATTATAATAAAGATAATATTATTGATAATTTAGAAAAGAATAAAATAGTTATTGATATGACTACATCAAGCCCAAAACTTGCAAAGAGAATTTATCAAGATGTTAAAAAGAAAAGTGGATTTGCTTTAGATGCTCCAGTAACTGGGGGAGATAAAGGAGCCAATGAAGGAACGTTAGTTATTTTTGTAGGTGGTGATAAAAAGGCTTATGAGAAGTGTTTACCAGTATTTAAAGGAATGGGGGCGACTATTCTTTATACAGGAGAAGCTGGTAGTGGCCAGCATAGTAAACTTGCTAATCAAATTTCAATTGCTGGAGCAATTTCAGGAATGGCAGAAACTATTTCGTATGCCAAAAAAGCAGGGTTAGACGTTGCTCCATTAATTGAAGTTTGGTCTAAGGGTAGTGCAGGATCATGGCAGATGCAAAACTTAGGACCTAAAGCATTAGCCAATGATTTTAGGCCAGGATTTTATATCAAACACTTTATTAAAGATATGAACTTAGCAATTGATGAAGCTAAAGAAAATAATTTAGATCTAAAGATGTTAACTACAGTTAGAGATATGTTTGAAGAATTATCTAAATTAGGATATGATGAATGTGGTACACAGGCTTTAATTGATTACTATAATAGAAAAAATTAAGTTACTTGAATTTCAAGTAACTTTTTTATATAAATATGCTTGACATTTGTTTTAAAAAGGTATAGAATAATCTTGTTCGGTAATACGAACTTGGAGGCTTTATGAAGAAACACAATAAGAAATTATCAGACTTTAAGATTAATGAAACAGGTATTGTGACGGCAGTTTTAGGAAAGGGACAAATTAGACGAAGACTCTTAGATATGGGAATAACTAATGATGTTAAGATAAGCCTTATTAAGAAAGCACCATTTGGAGATCCGTTAGAGGTGTTTTTAAGAGGTTATGTTTTAACTCTAAGAAAGTCAGAAGCTAGTTTGGTAGAAATGAAGATGTTAGATGAGGAGGGTAGGGATGCTTAATATAGGAATTGTTGGTAACCCTAATATTGGTAAAACGACACTATTTAATAACATTACAGGATCGACTGCTCATGTAGGTAATTGGCCAGGTGTAACAGTTGATAAAAAAGAAGGTATTTATAAAAGAGGTAAAGAAAAGATCTTAGTAACGGACTTACCAGGAAACTATTCTTTATCACCTTATACTGATGAAGAAGTAATTACAAGAAACTTTATTCTTCATAGTAAACCAGATTGTATTATTAATATCGTAGATGTTACTAATTTAGAAAGAAATTTATATCTTACAACACAAATTATGGAACTTGGTGTACCTATGGTTTTAGCTGTCAATATGATGGATTTAGCTGAAAGGGAAAACATTAAAATTTCAGTTCCTAATTTAGAAAAAGCCTTAGGAATTAGGGCGGTGGAAATTTGTGCTTTAAAGGGAAGCGGGACCAAAGAATTAATGGAAGTTGCAATTGAAGAAGCAGGTAAGCAAAGAAAACCGAGGTCTTTACTTAAATTAACTAAACTAAAAGTATTAATTGATTTAGTAGAATCTAAGTTGGAAGAAATAGGGATTTCTTCTCCATTGTTTCATGCGATTAAGTTAATTGAAGGTGATGAAATCGAAGTAAACGACCATCCAAAATTATATGAAGAGATTCAAGAAAAAAGTAAAGAATATCAAAGCGTAGCATTCAAAGACGATAATGAAGGAATGATTGCAGATGCAAGATACCAAGCTATAGAAAAGATAAGTAAAGATATCTTTATTCAAAAGAAAGAAAAGTTAGACATTATTAAACAAAGTAGTAGAAGAGATAAGATTTTTACTCATCCTATTTTTGGTATACCGATTTTCTTAATTATTATGTTTTTGGTATTCCATGTAACTTTCTCAGAGAACTTTTTGTTTTTAGGTGGATTGTTTGGGGATGATTTTGTTACTTTAAGTGGAACTAGCTTTGAAGGATTGTTTGGTGAAGGGGGGATTAACTCTCCTGGGGCAATGCTTCTAACCTTAATTGAAACATCCGGGGAGTTGTTTACGAGTTGGTTGTATGGCGTTTTAGAAAGCGCTGGTGCAGCAAGCTGGCTTATTGGATTTTTAATTGATGGTGTATTTGCAGGTTTATTTGCAGTTCTATCATTTCTACCTCAAATCTTAATTCTTTATTTCTTCCTATCAATTTTAGAAGATACAGGATATATGGCAAGAATTGTTTTCTTACTTGATCGATTATTTAAGAAAATGGGGTTATCAGGAAGAGCATTAATTCCAATGGTTATGGGTTTTGGTTGTAGTATTCCGGCAATTATGAATACAAGGACTTTAAACTCTCGTGAAGAAAAATTAGCTACAATTAGAGTTATTCCGTTTTTTAGTTGTGGAGCAAAACTGCCAATTCTAACGGCGATTGCTGGGGCAATTGTTATGCATTTTGACATTGGAAATGCTGATCTAATTACTTTTGGAATGTATATTTTAGGAATAGTAACTGCATTTGTTGCAATTGTTATTATGAGCAAGACTACTTTGAAAGGTATGGATTCTCCATTTATAATGGAACTTCCACCATATCGTTCAATTAAGTTTTCTTCTTTAATGATTCACTTATGGGATAAGATGAAACATTTTATTAAAAAGGCATTCACTGTGATTCTTGCTTCTACAATCGTAATTTGGGCAATTAGCCATTTCTCATTTGGTTGGAAGTTTTTAGAATCTTTCGAATTAAATGAAAGTATCTTAGCTAAGGTAGGACAATTAATGCAACCATTATTTACGCCATTAGGATTTGGATCGCAGCTAGGTAATTTTGGTTGGGTTTTTGCTGTTGCGATTATTTCAGGATTAATAGCTAAAGAGAATGTTATTGCAACACTTGGAGTTTTATCATTAATTGTTACTAATCCACTTAGTAGTACAATCAATCCGCCAGTTATTGCGATTATTGAAGCAACAGGTGTTACTGTTCCTGCATTAATTTCGTTTATAGCTTTTAATATGCTTACGATTCCATGTTTTGCAGCTGTAGCATCAGCTAAAGGGGAGTTAACAAGAAAGGACTTTAATTTGACTATTCTCTTTTGGTTTGTAACTAGTTATTTAGTAAGTACAATTGTTTATTCAGTTGGTACTTGGTGGTGGACAATATTTATTGTTCTAGCAATTTTAGCAGCTGTAATAGTAATAATAGAAATTAACTATCGAAAGTATAAGAAAAATAAGGCGGTTGCTGTATGAGATTTATTGAAATTTTAGTAATTGTAGTTGCTGTTATCTTTGTAGCTTTAGTTATAATTCATTCATTTAGAAAAAAGAAAAAAGGAGAATGCAGTAGTTGTTCTAGTTGTACTAAAGAATGTGCTTTAAGAAAAACTGATTTAGATGAGCTTAAGGAACAACTAAGAAAAGGTATTTATGAATAAGACAATTTTTGAAGCAGGCGAAATGTATTTAGAAACATTATATGTTTTAAAACAAGAACTAGAAGAAGTTCGATCAGTAGATATTGTTAATTACACTGGGAAAGCTAAATCTTCCGTATCACAAGCATTAAATACTTTAAAAGATGATGGATTTATAATTATTGATGATAATGGATATTTAGACTTTACTGAGAAAGGTAAAAAGATAGCTTTTAAAATTTATGATCGTCATACTACTCTTACGAAAGTTTTCGTTAGTTTAGGTGTTAGTGAAGAACAAGCTGAAGAAGATGCTTGTAAATTTGAGCATGATATTTCTGAAGAAACTTTTCAAGCTATTAAAAAACATTTAGAAAAGCATAAAAATTAACTTTTTTCCTTAATCTATGGTATAATAGAGGTATTAAGAAGAAAGGAAAAAAGATGAGAAAATTTTTTAGCGATTTTAAAGAATTCATTCAACGCGGAAATATCGTTGATATGGCTGTCGGTGTAATTATCGGTGGTGCTTTTGGTAAAATTGTTAATAGTTTTGTTGCAGACATTTTAATGCCAGTAATTAGCTTAGCTTTAGGCGAAGAAGATATCTCAGATAGAGCTGTAGCTTTAAGAGGAACATATGAATGGGATGCAGCAGCTAATGCTTTTGTAGCATCTGAAGGTGCTATCTTATTTAGATGGGGAAGTTTTGTTCAAGCAGTTATTAACTTTTTAATTATTGCTTTTGTTTTATTCTTAATTATAAAAGCATTAATGAAATTAAAGCAAGGACAAGATAAAGGTAAGGAGAAGGCATTAAAGAGAGCACAAAAGAAAAAGGCTGCAGGTAAAGAACTTCTTCATTATGAGGAAGAATTAATAGCTGAAGAAGAAGCAAGGTTAGAAGCTTTAGCAAATCCTGCTCCTGTTCCACCAACAACAAACGAATTATTAGCTGATATTAAGAAACTATTAGAAGAACAGGCGGCTAAAAAATAATTTATTAAATAAGTTTTTAAGATTATTCTTAAAAACTTTTTTTATTTTATTACTTATGGTATAATATATGATAAGAGGTGTTAGTTATGAATTATACAATGATGACAGATTTTTATGAACTAACGATGGCTAATGGCTATTTCTTATCAGGAAAAGAAGACGAAATTGTTTATTTTGATTTATATTATCGTGATGTTCCTGATAGAGGTGGTTTTGCAATTTTCGCTGGTTTAAAAGATATTGTAGAGTATATTCAAAATCTAAAATTTACTGAAAAAGATATTAACTTTTTAAGATCTAAAAATATTTTTTCTGAAGAGTTTTTGAAATATTTAAAAGATTTTAAATTTACTGGGGACATATATGCAATGCCAGAAGGATCAGTATTTTTCCCTAGTGAACCAGTAATGACAGTAAGAGCAAAAGCAATTGAGGCACAATTAATTGAGACTTATGTTTTAGCTGTTTTTAATCACCAATCACTAATAGCTACAAAAGCTAATCGTGTTGTAAGAGCAGCTAAAGGAAGAGTAGTTGCAGAATTTGGTGCAAGGAGAGCTCATGGAGCAGAAGCTGCATATAAAGGTGCAAGAGCTGCATATATTGGTTTAGTCAATAGTACTAGTAATACTTTAGCAGATGTTTTATTTAAAATCCCAGCATCAGGCACGATGGCTCATTCTTGGGTGCAAATGTTTGATACAGAACTTGAAGCGTTTGAGACTTATTGTAAGATATATCCCGATAATAGTTTACTTTTAATTGATACTTATGATACTTTAAAACAAGGTATTTATAATGCGATTAAAGCATTTGATAATGTCTTGAAACCTTTAGGAAAAAGACCTTTAGGTGTGAGAATTGATTCAGGAGACTTAGCTTATCAATCAAAACAATTAAGAAAGATTTTGAATAAAGCAGGTTATTCAGATTGTAAGATTGCGGTTAGTAATTCACTAGATGAATATACGATTACTGCTCTTTTAGAACAAGGAGCGGAAATTGATATTTTTGGCGTAGGTGAAAGATTAATTACTTCTAAATCATGGCCCGTTTTTGGTGGAGTATATAAACTTGCAGCAATCGAAAAAGATGGTGTAATTATTCCTAAAATTAAAATTAGTGAAAGTGTCGATAAGGTTACAACGCCACACTTTAAACAAGTGTATCGATTATATGAAAATGGTAAAGCATCAGCTGACTATATTACAATTCATGATGAGGTAGTAGATGATAGTAAGCAACTAGAGATTTTTGATCCATACGCAACTTGGAAAAGAAAGACATTGCATGATTTTAAAGCTAAACCATTATTAATACCTATTTTTAAAAAAGGTAAATTAGTGTATAAATTACCTGCTCTTTTAGAGATAAGAGAACATGTAAAAAAAGAAATTGATAGTCTTTGGGAAGAAGTTAAGAGATTTGATAAACCACATAATTATTATGTTGACTTATCGCAAAAACTTTGGGATTGTAAAGAAGAATTATTACTAAAAGAAAGAAAAAATTAGTAGGTGAATTATGCTTGTTATTGTAGGTCCTAGTGCTTCAGGAAAGACCGAAATCAGTCGTTTTTTAATCAAAGAGTACAATTTAAAAAGAGTAATTACTTGTACTACTAGACCTATGCGTTGGGATGAAAAAGACGGCAGAGACTATTACTTTCTAACAGAAGACGAATTTAAAGCAGGAATAGAAGACAATTTATTTATTGAATATACTAAATATAATAATGATTATTATGGTACTTATTATAAAGAAATAGCAGATGATAAAATTATTATTTTAGATCAAGTAGGATTTTTAAATATCAAGAAAATATTAAAAGACAGTATCGTATCTTTTTATATCGAAACCCCGTTAGCCGAAAGAAAAATGAGGATGGTTAAAAGAGGAGATACTATTAAAAGAATCTATCAAAAGATAGAATATGATAACCTAAACTTTCCTTCAAAAATTCCAGGAATTGATTATTATATTACTAACTATACAGATAGCATTTCTGAAAGTGCTAAAAAAATATATAATTTATATAAAGAAAGGATTGGCTTATGAGAAAAGTCATAAAAATTATTTTTGCTACCATCATGGGTATAGTATTGTTTGTTGGACTTTCAATTCTAACACTTTACTTATTACTAACAGCTGGAAAAGCAAATCCACCAGAAGAATTGTATGTAGCGCAAAACCAGGAATTTTCGTTTGAAGATATACTTCAAAAAAGCTTAATGAATACGAAAGAAGATCAAAAAGTTAAGCTAACACTTATTGAAGATGAATTGAATAAATTAATTTATAGTCTTATTGTTCAAGAAATAAATCCTGATTATTATAAGACTGAAGAAGACAGGGCAATCTATGATTCGCCTGAAGTTAAAATTAGATCTGTTTATGGAGAAATTAAAGACAAATATCTTTATATTCGTGCTCATGTAGATAGTTATATTGATGTTTTAGTTACACTTAAATTAGAGATAAAACAAACAGAAACAGATTTTAAATTAGTTGTTAAGAAATTACAATTAGGTAAATTTAACCTTACATCAGGACTAGGAAGATTAGCAATAGAAAAGATTCTTTTGCCTCAAATTGACTTAGAAGCAGAGTTAAATAATAATTTTGAGGAATTAGATATTCCAGTTAAATTTACTTGGGAAGACTTATCATTTACTTTAACTAAGGCTGATATAAAAACCAAAGTTAATAGTATGTTAACTGAATCAATGGATAACCCTAATTATGGAACGATTATATCAGAACTATTAGATACTTTTATTGATACTGAAGGAGTAATCAATTTAGGAGCAAGTGAAAATGATGGATTTGGGTTAGTCTTAGATGTTACTGAATTTGCTTATGATGGCGAAATTACAGCCCCAAGATTTGATTTTGAAGTATTCAAAGCAAAAATATTAACATTAGATGAAAATGGTGTTATTAATAATGATAACTCAGGTTTGATTATTTCTTACTTATTAGTTGGTTATGCAAATATCAGTGAAGAAAATCGAGCAATAATTAATGCTTGTGATTTTAGTAGTATAGGTATAGCTGATAAAACTGCGCATTTAGGTTATGCAAATATTTCTACAAGCGATGACAATATCGAAGAAGACATTATCAATCAATTATATAGTGAGGTTGGAGATTTAAGTGATGGTTTAATCCAAATTAGTTTGGATGAGGCAACTATCAATGATATTCTAGCAGCAACTTCAATTATTGGTGAAGGTTTTTCTCTATATCGTTCTAATAGTGCCTATGAAAAATATACTTTTGTAGGTGTAGAGTCATTATTCTGTGATGTTGTTGATGATGGATTGAGCTTTAGTTTAGCCTTGAGTTTAAACGGACAAAGGTTATTATTAAGCACTGATTTTGAGCAAGATACTTTAGTTACTACAGATGTTAAGTTAGCTCTAACAGATATTAGTTTAGGAAACTATCATATGAGTGAAGAAGCTAAAGAGGCAATCTTAGGTATTTTAGGAGAAGTTGTTGGGGATAATGATCTTATTTTAATTCAAGGTAATACAATATCAATTATGACTAGTGACTTAACATCATTTTTAAATACTGACGAAGGTGTAATTGATACAATTATTGATGAAACTTTACCAGAAATCTTAACATTCGAACTTGTTGGTGTAGAAGGTATTACTGGTGGTGCTTTAAATGTAAGGCTTGATTTAGTTGATTTCAAAACAACACAAACTTTACCAAATGAAGTTAAAGAACCATTTGTTCAACAAACTTTCGTTACGGAGCAAGCTTTAAGAATTCTATTTGGCGAGACAGCGGGAACAAGTGAAATCCGTTTTACTGATTTAGATATTAATAGAAAAGTTTATCAAGATACTCATCAATATGCAGATTTAGCAAGTAGTGAAGTTTTACCTGATGGAGAAACAACATTAAATATTACTGTTGAAGGCATTATCTTCCACTTCTATAATCCTATTACTACAGTTGAATACTTAGTAAATATTAATGGTTTAAAGACTAGAGCTTATTTAGAGTTGACAGTAAGCAATAATGATTCACCAGAAGTTATTTTGACCCCAAGTCCGACATTATTACTAGGAACAAAAATTGTTGATTCACAATTCTTACTTAACTATGTTTCTGCAAGCTTCACAAATAATGATGTATTAAAATATGATGAGGCTCAAGGTGTATTTAAACTATCAGCTAACTCATTCTACGAGTTAATGACCGTTGGTGGTAGTAGTGCCTTTACTGTAGATAAGATAAAGATTCACAATGGTGGTATTAACATCACTGTTAGTGTTAGTGAAGATCAACTTGCATTACTTGCTGCTTTAGCTGCTGCTCAAGCTGCGTTTGATGAAATTACACAACAAGATTTCTTTGATCCATCATTATATAATACTTTAGATCCGGAACAAGCAGCGGTAATTGAAGAAATGCAAAATCAACTAGAAGAAATTAAAAACAATCAACTAAATGGAGAACCAATTAGTGAAGAAGATATTAATGCTTTATTAGACAACGTTAACGGATTAAGCGAAGAAAATAAAGGAATATTCTTTGATCAAGTAAGTGGTGAATTCGATAACCAAGGATATGCGGGTCTGTTAGAAGCATTAGAACTTGCGATGTATTTATAAAGGAGGGAACATGAAGAATAAGATTTTAATTGAAACATCAGCTAGACATATTCATATTACTAAAGAAGATTATGAAGCATTATTTGGAAAGGGTGCACAGTTAACTTTTAAAAAAGAATTATCTCAACCTGGCCAATTTCAAGCAGAAGAAAGAGTTACAATTGTAGGCCCAAAAAGAGAACTAGAAAGAGTTTCTATTTTAGGACCTTTTAGAAAAGAAACACAAGTAGAATTATCAGCTACAGATGCAAGATCAATTGGTGTTGATAGTGTAGTTAGATTAAGTGGAGATATTAAAGGAACACCTGGATGTAAGATCGTAGGTCCAAAAGGATTTATTGATATTAAAGAAGGGGTTATTGTAGCTAAAAGACATATTCATTTAACTGAAGAAAAAGCTAAAGAATTAGGTTTAAAACAAGGTGATGTAGTTAAAGTAGAAGTTAAAAATGATACTAGATCATTAGTGTTTGGCGATGTAGAGATTAGAGTAAGTTCAACTTATGATAATGCTATGCATATTGATACAGATGAGTCAAATGCAGGTAGTGTAGCTTTTGGTACATTAGGTACTATTATAAAATAATTTAATAACAATACTTGCAACTTATGGGAAAAAGGTGTATAATACTTAAAGATAAAAATGCACCTTTAGCTCAGTTGGCCAGAGCAATTGACTCTTAATCAATGGGTCATGGGTTCGAGTCCCATAAGGTGTACCATTTTGTTTATATAAAAGACCAATAGTAATATTGGTCTTTTTTTATAGAAATAAATTTAGTTTTAATGTATACTTATATTAGAGAGTTATTGGAGATTTATAATGGATTGTAGAAAAGATATTGAATTTAGAAAACCAAACTTTAATGATATTGAAGAAATAGAATCATTCAAACAAGAATTTATTGATACTAACGGTAGTATGGATGGTACTGGTAAGTTAAGAAATCTTAGTGCTGAAGAATGGCTGCGATTAAAGCAAAAAATGGAGCATAAAAGTACTTCTGAACTTGTTAGATATTTACAGTATGGATTGTTTTGTGGTAAGAGATTACTTGGATTAATTGATATCAGATTAGAATTAAGAGGATATTTAGTTGAGTTTGGTGGACATATTGGTTATAGTGTTAGGCCATCTGAAAGAAGAAAAGGTTATGGAAAGTTAATGCTTCAAAAAGCTTTAGAAGTATGTAAAGAGATTAATTTAAATAAAGTATTAATAACTTGCTTAGAAGATAATATTGCAAGTGCTAAAATAATTGAAGCATGTGGCGGAGTGCATGAAAAAACTGTTTTTGATGAAAAAAATTATCAAGAAAGGTTAAAACGCTACTGGATTGACTTGGATAAATAAATTTAATTTTAAGGAGGATAAAAATGGATTGGGTTCAAATTACTATGATAATAATTTCAGGAGCAATTTTACTAAGTTTACTAATTGCTTTAATTAAAGGAATCTATTTATCAAAAAGAAGATTTATATGCTCAGAATGTAATCAAGAGTTTTATCCTAAATGGTATCAGGTTATGTTTGAACTGCATCATTTTGAATATTTTAGAATTAGATGTCCGCATTGCGGGAAGAAGAAATTCCATAGATGTATAGATGAATAATATGGAAATAGAGAGTTAGGTAAATCCTAACTCTTTTTTAATGCCTTTTTAAGAAAAATATGGTAAACTATTATATATAATAAGGAAGGTTTAAGATGAAGTATTTTGTAACTGGAGCTACGGGATTTATTGGTAATAATATTGTAAGAGAGTTATTAAAAGAAAAAGATGCTGAGGTAATCGCGCTTGCTAGAAATAAAAATGATGTCTCATTACAAGGATTAGATATTAAGATAGTTCAAGGTGATATTACAGATGTAGAGCTAATGGATAGGATTGTGGAAGAGGGAATGGTTATTATCCATGTAGCTGGGATTGTTGCCTTAGATAATAAAAACTATGATCGTGTTATGAGAGTAAACTTTGAGGCTACTAAAGACTTAGTTGACATTGCGATTAAAAATAAAGCAGGTAGGTTTGTTTATGTAAGTAGTGTTGAAGCTCTTTATAAAGAAAAAAATTCTATAAGTAAAGAACCAGAAGCATTTTATCCTGATAAAATTAAGATGGTTTATGGTAAAAGTAAAGCTTTAGCATCTAGTTATGTTTATGAGAAAATCAAAAATAAAGAATTAAATGGTATTATTCTTTATCCATCTGCTGTATTTGGGCCAAGGGATTATAAAGATACTAATCATATTACAGCTATTTTTAAAAAAGCAATTGATGGTAAACTTTTAGGGATAGTAAAAGGAAGCTATAACTTTATTTATATCGATGACCTATCTAGATTAGTTGTAATGGCATGTAAGGAAGAGCATAAGGGAACTTATCTTGCAACTGGCGAAGAAGTAAGTATTGATCGTTTAATGACAAGTACATTTAAGGTTTTAGATAAAAAGAAACCACGTAAATATCCTTTGTGGCTAATTAGTATTGGATGTATTTTTATAACTTTACATGCTAAGGCTACAGGGAGACCTCAGCTTTATACACTAGATAATATTAGGTATTTGAATTTAGGATATAAATATGATAATAGTAAGATGCTTAGGGATTTTAAGATTGAGTTAACTGATTTTGATGAGGCAATGGAAGAGACTGTAAAATGGTATCTTGCTTGCAAAAACGATGAAAATAAATTATAATAGAAAATAGGAGGTAAGAAGAATATGAAAAAATATGTATGTGTTGTATGTGGATATGAATATGATCCAAAATTAGGTGATGAGAGCCAAGGTGTAAAACCAGGAACTGCTTTTGAAGATTTACCTGAAGATTGGGTTTGCCCACTATGCGGAGTTGGTAAAGATCAATTTGAGGAAGCATAAAAATGAAGGCTTTAAAAATTAAAGACAATGTTTATTGGGTAGGGGCAGTTGATTGGGTGATGAGAGATAGTCACGGCTATACAACTGAAGAAGGCAGTACTTATAATGCCTATTTAATTATTGAGGACAAGGGTATTATATAATGGAAAAAAGAATAAGAGATTTAATTTGCAAAATATTAGACAAAAGAAAAGATTTATTAATAATCCCCCTAAAACAAAGAGCAAAATTTGAAGGGTGGCTAAAGTTTGAATTAGCACATGCACTTGTTTTAGATGGAATGGAAAATGTGGTAGTTGAAGCAAAATATGATAATAGCTCCAAAAGAGCTGATATTATGTTCAGACTAGGTGAAAAATCATATAAAATAGAATTAAAAACGCCTAATACAAATTGGAGAGTAGATGGTATAGAAAATATGCATAGACCCATAACAAAAAATATTAATTCAATAATACATGATATTTATAAATTGAATACTGGAGATTCTAGTATAGGTATTATTGCATTTGTATTATTTCCGCTTTCATCAAATGATGAAGATTGGAAGTCCTATATTAAACGAATTTCTGATAAAACACAATTAAACATAAATGATAAACATTGTCAGACAATAAAGATTCCTCTTACAGATAGTCAAAAAGTTAATATGTTAATATGTGTTTATAAAACAAAAATGAAAAAATATGTATGTGTTGTATGTGGATATGAATATGATCCAAAATCAGGTGATGAGAGCCAAGGTGTAAAACCAGGAACTGCTTTTGAAGATTTACCTGAAGATTGGGTTTGCCCACTATGCGGAGTTGGTAAAGATCAATTTGAGGAAGCATAAAAATGAAGGCTTTAAAAATTAAAGACAATGTTTATTGGGTAGGGGCAGTTGATTGGGTGATGAGAGATAGTCACGGCTATACAACTGAAGAAGGCAGTACTTATAATGCCTATTTAATTATTGATGAGAAAGTTGTTTTGATTGATACTGTCAAGGAATCCTTTAAAGAAGAGATGATTGCTAGGATTTCATCAGTTATCGATCCAAAGAAAATTGATATTATTATATCTAATCATGGGGAATTAGATCATAGCGGAGCTTTAGCGGAAGTATTAAAATATGCACCTAATGCTTTGATTTATTCATCATTTCCAACTGGTCCAAAAGTATTAGAGAGTTTGTTTAATGAAGTTAAACTAAATATTAAAGGTGTTAAAACTAATGATACTTTAAATATTGGTAAAAGGACTTTAAAGTTTGTGCAAGTTCCTTTAGTACATTGGCCAGATAGTATGGTTACATATTCAGAATATGATAAGATTTTATTTAGTAATGATGCCTTTGGACAACATTTTGCTACATCAAAACTTTTTGATTATGAGAATGATTTAGAAGTTTTAATCCATCACTCTAAAAAGTATTATGCAAATATTGTAATGCCTTATTCAAAACAAGCAAATAGGGCATATGAGGCAGTAAAAGATTTAAAGATGGATATGATAGCTACATCTCATGGTGTTATTTGGACTAAACATATTCATGATATTTTAAATCTATATAAAGACCTAACTACATCTAAAGCTAAAAAAGAAGCAGTTATTATTTATGAGACGATGTATGGTAGTACAGAAGCAATTGGTAAAGCAATTTATGAAGCTTTTGTAAATAAAGGAATACCTGTAAGAATGTATGATGTAAACAATTCTGATTTTTCTTTACTAATTACTTATGTAATGGAAGCAGAATATCTTGCAATTGGTGCACCTACATTTAACTCTACTATTTTAAGTAAAATGGCAGGTTTCTTAAGTTACTTAAAAGGTTTAAAACCAGTAAATAAAAAGTATATTGCTTTTGGTAGTTATGGTTGGGGTGGAGAAGGAGTTAAAGAAATCGAAGGTATTTTAGAAAGTATCGGACACGAAAAACTTTCATCATTCCGTGAGTTTCATAAGCCAACAAAAGCAAGACTTTTAGAGATTACTAAAGAAGTAGAAGAACTTCTTTAAATACTAAACAGATTCATTAATGAATCTGTTTTTTTATTTTATAGACTAAAAGAAATAGATATGATAAAATAGATTTGTATCGGAGGTATTTATGAAAAATATTAGCGATGAACAAAAAATTTATGAATTGTCTTTAATTTGGAAAGAAGCAGAATATAATTTTGCTTTTTGGAATAAAATTAATGATAAAGTTAACTGGGATGAAGAATATAAACAAGCATTAAAAAGAGTTTTAAAAACTAAAAACTTATATGAGTATTATATGGAACTTTCAAGATTCATTTCTAAATTGAAAGATGGTCATACTTTTATTTACTTTCCAAAAGAAGTACAAAAAGATCCACAATATTTTTCTTATTTACCAATTAGTACAGATTTTATTGAAGGAAAAATAGTTATTGATTGTGTTGATGATAGTGTTAAAGATTTAGTAAAACCTTTCAGCATTATTAAAAAATTTTCTGGTATTCCGATAAAAGAATATATTGAGAATAACATCTTTCCTTATATTTGGCATGAAAAACCAGAGAGTAATTATTGGGAAATAAATAACCACTTATTAAGAGGAGCACTTAATTCTGAAGTAGAATTTGAACTAGAATATGAAGGAAAAATTGAAACAGTTGTTTTAGAAAGAACTAAAAATAAACAAGTATATAGTAAAAATAGAAATGTTTATATTGAAGGCGAATTAAAAGAATTTAAATCTTTCAAATTAAATATTACTAAAGATGGAATAATGATTATTACAATTGATACATTTATGAATAACGAACTTCCAAAAGAGTTATATGATAATTTTGAATTTCTTAAAAAAGCTAAAGGAATTATTATTAATATTTCTCAAAACAGTGGGGGTAATGGTTATTATAGTGGAGCTTTAGCGGCTTTATTTATTGGGAAAGAATTTGAAATAGATTATAGTAAAACCCAAGTTCATATTGCTAGTTATAAAGCTTGGAGTAAGAATACTGTTTTTTCAAAAACATATGAAGAATATATGGAAATTGTAGAGAATATAGAATATTTTGAGAAACTTTGGAAAATTCCTAAACATGAATACTATAAAGAAGATAGAAACAAATTAAGTTATGATATACCTGGGTTATTAAAAGTTCCAGTAATGATAGTAATAAGTGCAGTTACTGCATCTGCTGCTGAAGATTTTTTAATTATGATGAGAGGACATACTAATGCTGCTATAGTAGGAACCCCTAGTTATGGTTCAACAGGACAGCCTCTAAACATTTATTTAGAAAGTGGCGGTAGGTTAGGAATTTGCACAAGACAGTGTTTGATGTTAGATGGTACTGACTTTACTAATAAAGGAATTGTACCTGATGTTTATATAGAAGAAACAATTGAGTCAGTGAAAGCAAATAGAAGTTTAGCTTTAGAAAAAGCATTAGAGTTATTAAGAGAAAAGCTAAAATAAACAGACATTTATAAATGTCTGTTTTTTAATGGTAAAAAGATTGTAAATATGATAAAATATAATATAAGGTAAAAGACATGAGTATACTAGAGGTTAGAGATTTAAACTTCTCCTATGGAGATCAAGCATTATATAATAACTTAAATTTGAAAGTAGAAATGGGAGAACATATTGGTTTTTTAGGAGCTAATGGTACTGGTAAATCTACTCTTTTAAAATTGCTTGCACATAAATTAATTCCCTATTCAGGAGAAATTATTTGGCAAGATCATGTTACTTTTAGCTATTTAGATCAGTTTTTGGAAGTTGACAGTGATATAACAGTTTTAGAATATTTAAACGAAGTTTATAAAGATTTGTTTTTAAGAGAAGAAAAGTTAAATCAAATTTATCATGATATTAGTTTAGGAATAGAATTAGAAAAAAACTCAAGACAAGCTGATTTTATCCAGGAAGAATTGCTTCAAAAAGGATTCTATAAGATTAATGAGAAAATCGATAATATTCTTTTAGGTTTAGGTGTGCAAATCCCTTTAGATTTTCCTTTGAAGAAATTATCTGGAGGAATGAGAGCTAAAGTTTTCTTAGCTAAAATGCTTTTAGAAGAAAGAGATGTATTGTTATTAGATGAACCAACTAACTTTTTAGATCAAGTTCATATTGAATGGTTAGTTAAGTTTTTAAATAGCTACCCTAAAGCTTATATTGTAATTAGTCATAACTTTCAGTTTTTAAATGATGTAAGTAATTATATTATTGAACTAGAAAATAGAGTAATGACTAAATATAAAGGAAACTTCTTAGATTATTTAAATTTAAAAACTATGAGAAGTAAAGAGTATGAAAAAGCTTATTTAAAACAACAAGAGAAAATTAAAAAAGAAGAAGAATTTATTAAGAAAAATATTGTTCGTGCTACAACTACTAAAAGAGCGCAAAGCAGAAGAAAACAATTAGAAAAAATGGAAAGGTTAGAAAAACCTGTTGTTTATAAAGATTTAAATTTTAAATTTAAGTTTACAAGAACATTTAATATGAATGCTTTGGAAGTAAAAAACTTAAGTATAGGTTATGACCATCCTATTTTAAAAGATATTAATATGAAGCTTGCTTTTGGGGATAGAATTGCGATTTTAGGGAAAAATGGAATTGGTAAAACAACATTTTTAAAAACAATTTTGGATATTATTCCTAAAGTAAGTGGGTCGTATGATGTTAACCCGTTAAATAAAGTTTCTTATTTTGCTCAAATAGAAGAGCCGAAAGATATCAATGCAATTGATTATATTAGGCTAGATTATCCTTTAATGGATAATGAACAAATTAGAAGTCTACTTGCTAGATTTGGGATTACTGGCGAGCTAGTTTTTAGGTCAATGAGAGAATTATCTGGTGGTGAGGGTGCAAGAGTAAGATTAGCTAAACTTACTTTAGAAGAATCAAACTTTTTGATTTTGGATGAACCTACTAACCATTTAGATAAGATTATGAAAAAGGCATTGTTTGATGCTTTAGCAGAGTATCCTGGAACATTGATTATCGTTTCTCACGAACTAGAGTTTATAAATAAATTAAAATTAAAACAAATTAAGTTTCAATAAGGAGTAAATATGAAAAGAATTAAAAGATTAAGTTTATTATTACTAATATTAGTATTTGGGTTTATTTTAGGTGGATGTACTTGTAAACCAGATAATGGAAATGGGGGTAATGGGACAACACCAGTGGGCTCAGTTACTTTAGACTTTTATAGTTTAAATGATTTTCATGGGGCTATGTTTAATGATGGTAAAGGTGCTCCAGGGTTTGCAGCTATTTCTCATTATTTAAAAAGTTTAAATCAAGAAAAATCTATTATTCTATCAGCTGGTGATATGTTTCAAGGAACAGCTTTAAGTAGTATGACAAGAGGTAGGGTTGTTGTTGAGGCGATGAATGAGGCAGGTTTTGTAGCTATGGCTTTAGGAAATCATGAATTCGACTGGGGTGAAGAACATATAGCTCGTTATGTAGATGGGGAACAAGAAAACGGAGAAGCAGATTTTGCATTTCTTGGTGCTAATATTAAAGACTTAAGAACTGGAGAGCTTGCAAGTTTTGTAAAGCCGTATCATATTGTAGAGAAATCAGGGGTAAAGATTGGAATTATTGGTTTAATTGGTTTAGGATTAGAATCTGATATTTCGCGAAATTTTGTAGAGAACTTTCAGTTTACTTCTGAGTTAGAAGCAATTAAATTATATGCACCAATATTAAGAGGAGAGCATGAATGTGAAATTGTAGTAGTTTCTGTTCACAATGATACTAGTCCAATTAATGAAGCAATTGCTAATTTAAGTGGAAATCAAAGAGTTGATTTAGTCTTTAATGGTCATACGCATTATTATTATGCGGCTGAGCAAAGAAGAAGTAATGATGTTCCACTAGCAATTGTTCAATCAGGATCTAGTGGTAGGTATGTTGGGAAGATTCAAGTTGTTTATGATAGGGATAATAAGAAGGTTACTGATATAAGTGCAGAGAATATCAAAACAGCTACTTTTTCTAAAGAAGATCAAAAGATTTTAGATTTGTATCAAAACTATCAAGATGTAATCGATATATCAGAAGAAGTGTTAGGCCAAGCAAAAGTAGATATTTACCGTGAAGAAGCTACTACTTGGGCAGTTAATGTCTTACAAAAAACTGCTGACACTGATTTTGCGATAATCAATACAGGTGGTATTAGAAGAGATGCTTTTCCAATTAGAGCTAATACTGATGTGCTTTATGATAATATCTTTAGGATCATGCCGTTTGAAAATACGATTATTAAGACGAATTTAACTGGAAGCCAAATTAAAGGACTTAGAGGATCTAATCCAATGGCTATTAGAGATGGTTTAAATTATGATAATTTAGTAGATGATGATCTATATACAATAGCTACAATTGATTATTTGTTTTATAAAGATTATCGCTTAGAAAATGGAGCAAATCCTGATTTTACTGGGGATTTATTTAGAGATTATTTAGTAGCCGCTGTAAAGCAAAGTGTTTTAGAAAACGGTTATTGGATATTATAATATTTTAAAAATAAAAGGAGGTTAGCGATGGGATATACAAAATTAAATATCTATAACATCAGTGATTTACATGGTGTTATTTTAGAATCAAGAAGATCAGCTGGCCTTCTAAGAACGGCTAGTTATTTAAGAGAAGAAATTCAAAAAAATCCTAATTCAATTATTATTGCAGGTGGGGATATTTATTCTGGAACTTATTTTTCTAAGTTAACGCAAGGTAAAGTAATTAATTTAATTTTCAATTCTTTAAATCTTACTTGTTTAGGTTTAGGAAATCATGAACTTGCCTTAGCTGATAAACTTAAAACTTTAGAAAAAGAAGCTTCATTTCCTTTTGTTTTAGCAAATGTATATAATAAGGATAACGAGTTAATGTTTGCTCCTTATACAGTTAAAGAAATAGGAAATTTAAAAGTAGGAATTATTGCTACTTTAGGTGAAAAACAGAAAGATGATCTTACAAGTGAAATAGCAAGCCAAATTGTTGTTACTGATGAGTTAGAGACAATTAGAGAATATAGTTATCGTTTAAGAAAAAAAGAAAAATGTGATTTAGTTATTGTTTCATCTCATAGTAGTGATGATAGTTTGAAGCAACAACTTTGTTATTTTAATAATAAAGAAAAAGTTGATGTTTTAATAACTTCTCATACTCATGAAGTATTTGCTTATACTTTTACTAAAAATAAGCATAAATTAATTAATTTATCTTCAGGTGGTTATGGAGAATATTTAGGAGTAATTGAGCTTGTTTTAAAAAGAAGGAAAATTGTTGATAGCAAGGTAAATAATCTTAATACTTTAGGACTTCCTCATAATATATATCATCAATATCAAGAGATAATCTCAGATTATATGAGAACTAATAAAGATTTATGGAAAGTTGTTGGGAGGGTTAAAAACAATTATTTTAAAGAAGAGTTTTTAAGACAAGTTACTAATTATATATTGAATAAAGAAGAAGCAGATTTTGTTTTATTAAACTATGGTTCAATTAGAAGTATAGCTTTTCCTTTAATTGAAGGTAGTGAAATTACTGAATCTGATTTGTATGAGATTAATCCTTTTTCTAACTATTTATATAAGATAGAAATAGATCGTAATACTTTAAATAATTATTTGAATCAATACTACTCTGCAACTTATTTGCATTCTAAGGATATTTTAAGAAAAGAGAAGTATAATGTTGTCATAAATGATTTTCTTAAAGATAAATATTTTACTTTTTCTTTAAAAGAAAAGAAATTAGTTAAAGTAACTGATTATATAAAAGAGATGTTAGCAAAGGAATTACTATGAGGTTAGAAAACTTTTATATTTTAATCGGTGAAACTATTGAATATTGTCAGCGTATTGAGTATGATCTGAAAATGATTTATGCTTATATGGAAGATGGGAGTTTTAGCGACAATTTAAAGAAAGTAGAAGTTTTACCTTTAGGAGAAATTATTTATTTGATTAGAGAGAGAGATAAGGAACAAAAACTTTTTAAAAAGGCAGATTATGATATTTTATTCACAATTACCAAAAGAAGAAATCATATTGTGCACCAATGTTTTAAAAATTACAATTATGCTTTAACTCAAGAAGAACAAGAGAGAAAATTTGAGATAGAGTATAAAAATTTAGAAGCTTTTCATGGAAGGCTAACTACTTTATGGAAAGCTATTGAAAATGTTAGGTATAACTTTTTAAGCAAAAAACTTTGATATTCCTCTAATTAAAGTTATAATTAAACTAGGCAAAGGAAGTAAAAAAATGAGGAAAATTAAATTAATTGTAGATAGTGCAAGTGATTTAGGTAAAGAGTATTATGAGAGATTAAATATTGATGTTGTTCCGATTTATGTAATTTTAGATGAAACTACTTATCAAGATTATTATGAAATAAATACAGAACAAATTTATGCTTTTACTGAAGAAACTGGCATTTATCCCAAAACTGCTGCAGCATCGCCTGCTTTAGTTTATGATGTTTTTAAGAAGTATTATGATGAAGGATATGATATCCTTTATATTGGCATTGGTAGTAAAATTTCTGCAACGTTTTCTGTAGCTCAATCAGCTGCTAAAGAAATTGATCCAAAGGGAGAAAGATTTTTCTTAGTTGATAGCGGTAACGTTTTGGTAGGAATTGGTATTTTAGTTTTAAAAGCTCAAAAACTAAAAGAAAAAGGTTTAAGTGCTAAAGAAATTCAAACACAAATTCAAGAGATGGCTAATAAGGTAAATACTCAATTCGTAATTAACACTTTAGAGTATTTACAAAAAGGTGGTAGATGTTCTGCTCTTGTAAGATATGCAGCAGCAACATTGAGATTAAAACTGATTATTAAAATTATTGATGGTGCTTTGGAAGTTATAAAAAAACCAATCGGTTATAAAAGAGCATTAAAAGCTATGCTTTTAGATAGTGAGAATGATTTTGAACGAGTAGATCCAGATATTGCATATGTAGCATATTCAACTCCTAGTCGTCATGTAGATTCTGTAGCAAAAAAACTAAAGAAAATAGGTTTTAAAAAAGTACTAACTGCTACTACTGGAGCGACAATTAGCACGCATTGTGGCCCAGAAACAATTGGTATAGTATACATATATAAATAAAAGTTGTGCTTTAAACACAACTTTTTATTCTTTGATTAAATATATAAGTAAAAATTTTTAAACAAAAGACTTTAATATTTTTTTAATTTTTGTTATAATACAATAAGTAATAAAAGAAAAGAGGGAGAAAATTGAGAAAAATAAAAATAATTATTGATAGTACTAGTGATTTAGGAAAAGAAGTTTATGAAAAACATGATATAGAAATTGTTCCTATCTATGTAATTTTAGGGGACAACACATATAAAGATTATTATGAAATGGATAGTACAAAAATGTTTGCTTATACTGAAGAGACAGGTATTTATCCAAAAACGGCAGCAGCATCACCTTTATGGATTTATAAAGTATTCAAGAAATATTACGATGAAGGATATGATATTATTTATACGGGGATTAGTAGTAAATTATCGAGCACCTATTCTACTGCTTTAACAGCTGCAAGAGAAATTGATCCTAATGAAGAAAGAATTTTCTTATTTGATAGCGAAAATTTATCAACTGGAGTTGGACTTTTAGTTTTAAAGATTATTAAGTATCGTGACCAAGGCTTAAGTGCTAAGGAAATAAGAGACAAAGTTAAAGAATTAGTTCCTAATGTTAAGACACGGTTCACTTTAAATACTTTAGAGTATATGCAAAAAGGGGGAAGATGTTCTGCTGTTGTAAGATATGCAGTTGCTGCGTTTAGATTTAAACCTGTTATTAAAGTTAATGATGGTCTTTTAGAAGTTGCTAGAAAACCAATTGGTTTTAAAAGATCAATTAACTCAATGTTATTAGATGCTGAGAATGCTTTTCCTACAGCTGACCAAGATGCCATCTTTGTAACTTATTCTTCATATGGTGATTGGGTAGATTACTTAGTAGCAGAGCTTAAGAAAATTGGTTATAAAAATGTTTATACTACACTTGCAGGGGCGACAATTTGTACTCACTGTGGTCCTCAATGTGTTGGTATTTTATATATTGATAATTAATAGTTGTGTTTAATACACAACTATTTTCATTTTTTTTCTTAAAACAGTGGAAATTAAAAGCGTTTTATAGTATAATATTAAAAGTGAAATAACTATAAGGAGGAAATATATGAAGCAATACAAAAGTGATCACATTCAAAATATTGCAATCTTAGGACACTTAAACTCAGGAAAAACTTCAGTAACTGAGGCAATGCTGTTTGAAGCAAAAGCTATTGGTAAAAAAGGTAGTGTTGATAAGAAAAATACAGTAAGTGATTATCTTTTAGAAGAACAAACGCGTCAAACTTCTTTAATCTCAAGTTTGTTGCCATTAGAGTGGAAAGACCATAAAATTAACTTTCTTGACACTCCAGGTTCTGAAGAATTTATCGGAGATTTAGAAAATGTATTATCGGTTGTAGAGGGAGCTATTTTACTAGTAGATGCATCAAGTGGTGTTGAAGTAGGAACTGAAGCATGTTGGAGTGAGTTAAGAAAGAGAAATATCCCAACATTAATTATCCTTACAAAGATGGACAAAGAAAATGTTAAGTTTGAAGATGTACTAGCAGAAATCAAAGGACAACTTTCTGATAATGCAATTCCATTTAGTTTACCTTTAGGTAAAAGTGCTAACTTTGATGGTTATATTAATGTAATTACAAAAAAAGCAAGAATTTTTAAAGATGGAAAATACCACGATGATGTAGCTTATGATGATAAAAAAGATCGTGTAGAAGAATTATATGAACAACTTTTAGAGAAAGTTGCGGAAAGTAGTGAAGAGTTATTAGAGAAATATTTCTCTGGTGAAGAATTAACTCCAGATGATGTTCGTAAAGGATTACTTTCTGGAACTAAAAAGGGAGATGTTTTCCCAGTAGGTGTTATTAGTGTTGAAAATCATGTAGGTATTAGTACATTACTTGATATGGTTGTTAAGTATTTACCATCTGCAGGGGGAAGAGAATATCAAGCTTTTGACCAAGATGGAAAAGAAATAGTAAGAAAATCACTAGAATCAGAACCATTCAGTGCACAAATTTTCAAAACGACAGTAGACCCATTTGCAGGTACGATTTCATTTATGAAAGTTAAGAGCGGAGTTTTAAAAGAAAACTCTGAAGTTAAAGTTGCTAACTTAAATGAAGATATTAAAATTTCTAACATCTTTTCAATGAGAGGTAATGTTCAAATTTCTGTAAGTGAAGCTCCAGCTGGGGATATCGTATGTGTTGCAAAAGTGGATGAGTTAAGAAACTCAATGACTTTATGCGATAAAAGAGTATTTACTAAATATCCAGCAGTTGAACATCCTACACCAATTCTATATATGGCAATTCAACCTAAGAATCGTCAAGATGAAGATAAATTATCATCATCATTAAATAAATTAAAGTTAGAAGATGAAACATTTGAAACTGTAAGAAATCCTGAAACTGCACAATTGTTAATTGGTGGTCAAGGAACTACTCATATTGGTTATATTTTAGAGCGTATGAAAAATACTTACAAAGTAGAAGTAGATACATATGACCAAAAAGTAGTTTATCGCGAAACAATTAGAGCTAAAGGCGAAGCTCAAGGTAGACATAAAAAACAATCAGGTGGAGCAGGACAATTTGGTGATGTATTCATTCGTTTTGAACCAACTGAAGAAGAATTTGTGTTCGCTGAAGAAATCTTTGGTGGAGCAGTTCCAAAGAACTACTTCCCAGCTGTAGAAAAAGGTTTAAGAGAAACATTTGAAAAAGGTCCTTTAGCAGGATTCCCAGTTGTAGGTGTTAAATGTACTTTATATGATGGTTCTTATCACCCAGTTGACTCAAATGAAATTTCATTTAGACTTGCTGCTAACTTAGCTTGGAGAAATGCTTTTCCTAATTTAAGACCGACTATTTTAGAACCTATTTATCGTGTAGATGTAACAGTTAAAGATGATTATGTAGGTGATATTATGGGAGATATTACTAAGAGAAGAGGAAGAGTATTAGGTCTAGAACAAAAAGAAGGTTTCCAAGTGATTATGGCTGAAGTACCAGAAGCAGAAATTACAAAATATGCAATTGACTTAAAAGCTATGACTCAAGGTAGTGGACGTTTTGCTCGTACATTCTTAAGATACGAAGCAGTACCTGAAAACTTAATTGATGGTATCGTAAAAGAATATAAAGCACAATAA
>ERZ795058.1560-NODE-1560-length-30223-cov-15.935362_pt1 | contig 30223 bp, 20 predicted proteins | sample MGYA00375142_ERZ795058 | MGnify/ENA primary metagenome ERZ795058 (study PRJEB30187, sample SAMN05720210) | activated sludge metagenome | isolation source: anaerobic digester from wastewater treatment plant | place: Japan | collected 2015-04-20 ... | reverse complement strand
ACGCCACCCTGGATGCCCTGGCCCCCTGTTTCGGCCACATCGAATGCGACGCCATAATCATGGACAGCGGCCGGAACGAAACGGTGCCCTCCCTAAAGGCCCGCCATCCCGATGCCGCCCTTACCCACGAGGCCTCCATCGGCAAGATCGCCAGCGACCAACTCATGAAGCTCATGAGTCTGGGGCTGACCTATGAAGAGGCGGTCAACCGCATCATCCAGGGATTTTTGAAGTAAGGTTGAGACCCCCCTCCCCTTCAAGGGGAGGGCCGGGGTGGGGATGGGTTTAAGCTAATCTTCCCCGCCATGGCCAGCCTTTACCCCATCCCCCAGAGGAGTAATAAATATGGCAATCGGTATTAAGAACCTTTTGGTAACCGGCGGCTGCGGATTCATCGGCAGCAATTTCATCCATTATCTTTTGGCGCGGGAGGATTTTCACGGGCGGATCATCAACGTCGACGCCCTCACCTATGCCGGCAATCCGGATAATCTCAAAGGAGTCGCGGCGGCCGATCCGGGACGCTATGTCTTTATCCGCGCCGACATCTGCGATCTCGAAACGATGAAGAAGATCTTCAATGATTACGAAATCGACGCGGTCAGCCATTTTGCCGCGGAATCCCACGTGGACCGTTCCATCAAGCGCCCCGACAGCTTCATCTTCAGCAACATCGTCGGGACCTTCAACCTCCTGGAGATTGCCCGGAGCCGGGGCGACTCCTTCAGGATCTTCCACCACATCAGCACCGACGAGGTTTACGGGAGCCTGGGTCCCACGGGGCTCTTCACCGAGGAGACCCCCTATCGCCCCAACAGCCCCTACTCGGCATCGAAGGCGGCTTCCGACCATCTGGTCCGGGCCTATCACGAGACCTTCGGCCTGCCCACCACCCTGTCCAACTGCTCCAACAATTACGGCCCCTACCAGTTTCCCGAGAAACTCATCCCCCTGATGGTCCTGAACGCCCTGGAGGAGAAGCCCCTGCCCATCTACGGCGACGGCAAAAACGTCCGCGACTGGCTCTACGTGACCGATCACTGCGACGCTATCTGGACGATCATGAACCGGGGGCGCCGGGGGGAGACCTACAATGTGGGTGGGGCCTCGGAGATGGAGAACATTGCCATCGTCGGGATGATCCTCGACATCCTCGACGAGATCCGGCCCCGGGACAACGGCCGTTCCCGCCGGGACCTCATCACCTACGTCAAGGACCGCCCCGGCCACGACCGACGTTACGCCATCGACTTTTCCAAGCTCCAGCAGCAACTGGGCTGGCAGCCCCAAGAGTCTTTTGCCTCGGGCCTGCGGAAAACCGTCTCCTGGTACGTGGAGAACCGGGACTGGACGGAACGGGTCCGGTCGGGGGAGTATCAAAAGTGGATCGACGAGCAGTATGGGGGGAAGAAGTAAATATCCTGCCTCAGATGGAAAATGCCCGGGCGGCACGGGCGGCGTCTGCACTCATGCCGACGGGGCGTTAATTTTATCGCAGCAAGATCAACGGAGGTATTTTATGAGCAAAGTGTTTCAATTGCAGGTGGCGGATGGCATCGGGGTGGTGACTTTCAACGTGGTCGGCGACGCCATGAACACCTGGACCGAGGCGGCCTTTACGAGCTTCGACGAATTGATGGGGGAACTGGCCAAGGCGGCGGGCCTCAAGGGGATCATCTTCATCTCCGGGAAACCGGATAATTTCTTTGCCGGGGCGAATCTCAAGATGATCGCCGATATCGACACGCCCGCGGCGGTGCGGGAGGTGCTTGAACTCTTCCACGGTGCTTTCCGGAAACTCAACAATCTCAACCTGCCGGTCCTGGCGGCCATTCACGGCCACTGCCTCGGCGGCGGCCTGGAATTCGCCCTGGCCTGCACGGCCCGGATCGCCAAAGAGGGGAAGACCACCCTCATCGGTTTGCCGGAGTGCAACGTCGGTCTCTTTCCCGGCGGGGGCGGCACCCAGCGCCTCCCCCGGCTGATCGGCTATCCCGCCATCGAACTGATCCTCAAAGGGACGATGCTCCCCGCCGCCAAGGCGATGGAACTGGGGATCGTGGACCGCCTCATCCCGGCGGACGGCGACCTTCTCGCCGCGGCAAAGGGGTTCATGGGGGAGATAATCACCGGGACGGCGGCGCTGAAAAGACCGGCCCATGATTTCTCCCAGCTTGACGATGTGGCCGCGCTGGCCCGGAAGGGAATCCTCAAGGCCACCCGGGGACGGGAGCTTCCGGCCCCCATGCTGGCCCTGAAATCCATTCAGGAAGGCCTGAAGGTTTCTCTGGAAGCAGGTCTGGAGATCGAAAAGGCGAACTTCGTGGAAGTAGTCATGTCCAAAGAGTCGAAGGGGAGCATCAACACCTTCTTCATCAAGACCCTGACGGACAAGCCCAAGGCGATGATGACCAGAGGTTTCGTTCCCAAACCGCTGAAAAAGGCCGCGGTCCTCGGCTTCGGCACCATGGGGCGGGGGATCGTTATCGACATCATCCGGAACATGCAGGTCCCCGTGGTGATCAAGGACATTCCCGAAGCGCTGGAGCCGGGGAAGGAATTCGTCCGGAAGGTCCTGGAGGGAATGGCGGAAAAGAAGCGCCTCAAGGGCGCCGTGGACGATTACCTGAAGTTGATCATTACCACGGCGGAGTACGGCCCGGAATTCCGGGACGTGGATATCGTCGTGGAGGCGGTCTTCGAAGACCTGAAGATCAAGCAGCAGGTCTATCAGGAGCTCTGCGCGGTGATCCCCGGGGATTGCGTCGTGGCGAGCAACACCTCTTCCCTGCCCATCAAGTCCATGGCCGGCCTGGTGAAAAATCCGGAGCGCTTCGGCGGTCTCCATTTCTTCTCCCCGGTCTGGCTCATGCAGTTGGTGGAGGTCATCCGGGGCGAACAGACCAGCCGGGAGACGGTGGACAACCTCCTGAATTTCGCCGCCGCCATCCGCAAGCGTCCCATCGTCTGCCGGGACAACGCCGGCTTTGTCGTCAATGCCCTTCTGTTTCCCATGCTCCTCGAGACCTTCAAGTATATTGAAGAGGGCAACGCCATCGAGAAGGTGGATGGGGCGATGACGTCCTTCGGGATGCCCGTGGGACCCATCCGCCTCACCGACGAGGTGGGCATCGACGTGCCGTACAAGATCTTCAAGGGAATGGGCGTCCGCCAGGAGACCCTGGCCAATGTCGTCGAGTCCGGCCGTATGGGCCTGAAGAAATCGGGAAAGGGCTTCTTCCTGAAGGACGGGAGCGTCGATCCGGAAATCCTGTCCCTGATTGCCCGGAAAGGGACCAAGGAACTTACGGAAGCGCAAATCCAGGACGGTCTTCTCGCAGCCATGGTGAAAACGGGTAAGGACCTGCTGGACCGGAAGGTGGTGGAGGACGTGCGGATGATCGACGTGGGCATGATTTGGGGTGTCGGCTTCCCCGCCGACAAAGGCGGCCCGATGAAATGGGCGGATCTTACCGGCATGAGCGACCGCCTCTTTGGCAAGAAGTTCTATCGATAACCGAAAAGAATTGCCGGAAGCAGTCTTTGCCGGAAGTCTGTTATGAATGATCAGGACAAATCGCCACAGGCGCTGATTGAGGAGCTGTCTGCTTTAAGACGGAAAGTGGCGGCTTATGAACAGGAAGTGTTGGATCGCCGCCAGGCCGAAGAAGCACTGCGGGAGAGCAAACTGCGTTTTCGCGCCCTCTTTGAAAGCAATATCGACGGGATGATGATTACGATCACCGACGGCACGATAATCTCGGCCAACAAGAGGATGGAGGAAATGCTCGGCATGAGCGAAGCGGAGATCGTAAAGGTGGGAAGAGCCGGCATCGTCGTCCATGACGAACGGCTCACGGCCGGCCTCGCGGAACGGGCCCGCACGGGGCGGTTCCAGGGCGAGTTGACCATGCGTCGCAAGGACGGCTCTCTCCTGCCGGTGGAGTTGTCGTCAAGCACTTTTCTGGACCACGATGGAATAGAAAAGACGGGGCAGGTGGTAAGGGATATTACGGAACGCAAGATAATGGAGCAGTTGCTGAAGCAGGACCGTGAGTACCTGGAGCGGCGGGTCGAAGAACGGACGAGGGAAATCAGGAAACAGGCGGAACTGCTCAATCTGGCCCACGACGCCATCATCGTGAGAAATGAAAGCGAGTCGATCACTTTCTGGAATATCGGCGCCCAGGAAATCTACGGCTGGACTAAAGAGGAAGCGCTGGGACAGCCCGTGCATTACCTTCTCCAAACCGTCTTCCCCCTGCCGGCGCCGGTTATCGTGGATAAAGTGCAGCGGGATGGACGCTGGGAGGGCGAACTGTTTCAGACCTGCCGGGACGGCAGGAAAATCGTGGTGTTGAGCCGCTGGGCCTTGCACCGCAGCGCGCCGGGCGGGATGAGGGAAATCATGGAGGTAAACCGGGATATCACGGTGCGCAAAAAGGCCGAGGAGGCCCTCAAAAAGGCCGGGGAATACAACCGTATCCTGATCGAGGTCAGCCTCGATCCCCTTGTGACGATCGGTCCCGACGGCAGGATCACCGACGTGAACACCGCCACCGAGGCGGCGACGGGTTTTTCCAGAAATGAACTTGTCGGAACTGATTTCTCCGGTTATTTTACCAATTATGAAAAAGCGAGCGCGGGCTACAAGCAGGTATTCCAGGACGGCTTTGTCCGGGACTACGAACTCGAAATCAGACACAAGAGCGGACATATAACACCCGTTTTTTACAACGCTTCCGTTTATAAGGACGCCATGGGGAACATCGTCGGGGTTTTTGCCGCCGCCCGGGATGTAACGGAACGTAAACTGGCGGAGAAGGAATTGTCGGAAAAGACCAAGGCCCTGGAAGAATTGAATACAGCCTTGAAGGTCTTAATCGATCACTACAAGAATGACCAGCGGGAATTCGAAGAAAGGATCGTATCCAATATCAGGATGCGGATCATTCCCTACCTGGAAAAACTTGCCCGCACCCGCCTGGAAATCGGCCAGGCGGCACTGGTGGAGATTTTGGAGAGGAGTTTCCGAGATATCGCCTCGCCGTTTTTGAAAGCGATAACATCGGAGCATTTTCGCTTTTCCCCCAAGGAGATCGATATCATCTCCCTGATCAAGGAGGGCAAAACGACCAAAGAAATCGCCCAAATCCTCAACATCGGCAAACGCACCGTCGATTCATACCGGGACAACATCCGGGGCAAACTTGGCCTCGCCAGCAAAAAGGTAAATCTCCGGACATATCTGCTCTCCCTCGATAAAAGCTGAAATACTGAATATTAATCCATCTAAATGCCGTATTATATCCGTATTGCGTCTTTTGCTTTTTTTGTAGTAATAGATTCCTGGATTTATATGCCTATTTTACCCCGTCGGAGTGGAAGTGAACCTGAGAGAGCAACTGCCCCTTATCGGCGTTATCGCCACATCCGCCTTATGCATCGGGATCAGCATCCTGGCGCTCAAAGCCGGCATCATCATTATTTTCCAGAACTTATTCTATATTCCCATTGTCATCGCCTGCTTCTATTTCCGAAAATGGGGCTTGGCCATTGCCGCCGCCTTGGCGGTCATTTATTTCCTCCTCTTCATCTCTTTTACGAGCGATCAGGTTATGATCTGGGATGCCTTAATCAGGGTGCTCCTCTTTATCCTCATAGCGGCGGTCATCACGTCTTTGTCGGCGGCCCGCGCCAGGGCGGAAGCGGCCCTGGCGGAGGAGCGGGAGAAGTTCCGGACCGTGGCCGATTACACTTACGATTGGGAATACTGGACAGATCCGCAACGGAACATCTCCTATATCTCTCCGTCCTGTGAGCGGATAACCGGTTACCGGCCGGAGGAATTCCTGGCCGATGCCGGGTTGCTCGCAAATGTCGTCCATGTTGCGGATCGGCAAATTTTCCAGGACCACGCAGATCGCTGTAATGATAATAACAAAAATGGCGCGGACGAACTCGATTTTCGCATCGTGACCCGGGCGGGCGAGGTACGCTGGATAGCGCACACCTGTCAGCCCGTTTACGGCAGCGACGGACGGTTCCGGGGACGGCGGGCCAGCAATCGCAATGTCACCGTGCGCAAAGAGGCGGAAGAGGATCTAAGGCACAGCGAGGAAAGATACCGGACAATTCTGGAAGACATCGAAGAAGGTTATCAGGAGATGGATCCGAAAGGCAATTTCACCTTTTGCAATGAATCGTTCTGCAAGATCTTCGGGTACGGCCGCGAGGAACTGCTGAACTCCAACATCCGTCATTATGCCGCCGACGAAGAAACCGCCGACCGGATCTATCGCGCCTACCAGCAGATTTACCGGACGGGAGATCCCCTGAAAAGATTTGAAGGGGAGATCGTTACCAGACAAGGCGAGCGCCGCTTGATCGAATTCTCCGCCTCCCTGCTGCGGGACCGGGAAGGCCGTCGCCGGGGATTCCGGGGCATCGTCCGGGACGTCACCGAGAGAAAAAACATGGGAGATCAATACCGGATGATCGCGAACAGTTCCCAGACCGGGGTGTATATCGTGCAGGACGGGCGGCTCCGCTTCGTCAATCCCCATATTTTGAAATACTCCGGCTATCGGGAAGAAGAACTGATCGGCAGACAGGTCCTTCATTTTGTCCATCCGGCAGATTGGGAGATGGTGCGGGAAAAGGCCGGGAAGATGCTGGCGGGGTTATTGAAGTCACCTTATGAATACCGGATGGTGGACAAGGACGGCCGGGTGCGATGGCTGACGGAAACGGTGACGCCGATAACCTATCGGGGCAGATCGGCGGTCCTGGGCAACACGATGGACACCACCGATCGCAAGGAGGCGGAGAAAAAGCTTCAGGACCTGCTCGAGAATCTCAGGAAGGCGGTCGGGGCGACCGTTCAGGTCATGGTGGCGGCGGTGGAGGCGCGAGATCCCTATACGGCCGGTCATCAGGCCCGGTCCGCCGATCTGGCCCGGGCCATCGCCCGGGAGATGGGGCTTCCCCAGGATAGAATCGACGGCATCCGCATGGCGGGAAGCATTCATGACATCGGGAAGCTGTCCGTGCCGGCGGAGATATTGTCCAAACCCTCGAAACTGTCCGATATCGAGTTTTCCCTGATCCGGGAGCACGCCTGCAAAGGATACAAAATGCTCAAAGACGTGGCATCTCCCTGGCCCCTGGCCGAGATAGTCTATCAGCATCATGAGCGCCTGGATGGTTCCGGTTATCCCCGCGGCCTGAAGGGGGAGGAAATCATCATCGAGGCCCGCATTCTGGCGGTAGCCGATGTGGTGGAGTCCATGGCCTCAAATCGTCCCTACCGGCCGGCCCTGGGATTGGAAGAGGCGCTGGCGGAGATCGAGCGCCATCAAGGTAAACTGTACGATGCGGATGTCGTGGCTGCCTGTCTGCGATTATTCCGGGAAAAATCTTTTCAATTTGAAGGGACCAGGTCATAAACGGCGCTGCGCTGATTGCGACGAAGCCGAAAACAATTGCTTCACCGGCGGATTGCCGCTATGAAAACAGATAACTGCGCTTCTATTCCGGAATTATCCCGTCCCGGCAATGACCACCCCGGCCACTGGGCGGCCAGGTATTATTCCGACGCCTTCATGGCGTTGCTCCTGTTCGCTTTAATCTTCGGCGTCACCGTTATCCTTGGGTACCGGCAATTTGCGACGGCACGGAACAACGCCCTGGTCGCGGACAAAACGGCGGCCAATCTCCTTGCGGAAATCCTGCTGGAGCGCAACAGGGCGACGATAGGCGTCCTCCAGTCCTATGCGCGCCGGCCGCTTTTTGTCGCGGCCGTGCAAGGGAGAGACCTGGCCGGCGTTCAGCGGCACCTTATGGAGCTCAAAAAGAACGCCGAGATCGACCTGACCTTCGTAACGGATCCGCGGGGCGTTCTCTGGGCTAATTTCCCCGTGTTTCCCGAGTCTATCGGGCAGGATCTATCCTATCGCGACTGGTATCGAGGCGTCAGCGCCCATTGGCAGCCCTATATCTCCGCTGTCTTTAAACTAATTATCGGGGACAGGCCACCGGCGGCAGCCGTCTGTGTCCCCATCTTCGCTGCCAGGGAAAGACCGATCGGGATCCTCGCCACTTCACAACGGCTCGACTATCTGGCGGCGGTGATCCGAAAGGCGCCTTTCAGTCCGTTTACCAAGGTGAGCGTGATCGACCGGCGGGAGCAAATCCTTTACAGCAATAGATACCCTTACCGGGAAAAAGTTGCAGAGTATCGCTTTTCGTCCATCGTGGCAGCGGCGTTGAAGGATAAAAAGCAGCAGGTGGAAATTGGCGATCCGCAGCATGATGGGGGAAAAAGTTATCTGACCATCGTGCCGGTGGGAGACATCGGCTGGACGGTAGTGACGGAACGGTTACGCAGCGATATCCATCGATCGGAACTGTCGCGTTTTATCGAAATCGGGGGCATTTTCTTCCTGTTGTTTATCCTGATCGCCTTTTCTCTGGGGTACCTGAGGAAAATGGCTTTAATTGGAAGTGCTGACAACCTCCGGCTTGCGGAGATGAAACTCCGGAGAAGTGAAGAAGCGGAACGGGAGACACGGGAGTACCTCGAAAACCTGATCGATTACGCCAACGCCCCCATCATCGTTTGGGACCCTCAATTCCGGATCACCCGTTTCAACCATGCCTTTGAGACGCTGACGGGTTTGCCGGCGGCAGAGGTGCTGGGCAAGGAAATCGATCTACTCTTTCCGGAAGACAGACGGGAAGAATGTCTCGGACACATCAGACAGACGACCGGCGGCCAACGCTGGGAGGTCATAGAAATCCCCATCCTTCACCGGAACGGATCGGTGCGCACCTTGTTGTGGAACTCCGCCACCATTTATGTCCCCAACGGCAATACGGCGATCGCGACTATTGCCCAAGGACAGGACATTACCGACCGCAAGCGGGCGGAGGCGGAGATCCAGGCGTCCCTACGGGAGAAGGAAACCCTGCTCAAGGAGATTCATCACCGGGTGAAGAACAACTTGCAGATTATCTCCAGTCTCCTCAGGCTGCAAATGCAATACGTCAACGATTGTAAAATGGAGACAATTTTCCGGGAATGTCAGGACCGGATCATGGCCATGGCTTCCGTCCATTCCCTACTGTACAAGTCGCGGAACTTCTCCGAGATAGAATTTGGGGAATATGTGCAGGAGATGGTCGCCGAACTGCTCCGGTCGTACCAGCCGAATACCGCCGCCGTTTCGCTGACCGTAAACATGAGAAATATCATGTTGAGCATCGAAACCGCCATTCCCTGCGGTCTGATCATCAACGAGCTGGTTACGAACGCCCTGAAATACGCCTTTCCGGGAGTTCCACGGGGAGAGATCGTCGTCGAGATGAAGCGGACGGAAAAGGAATTGCTGGTTCTTGTCGCGGACAATGGCATCGGTTTCCCCAGGGATATTGATTTCCGCAATACGGGCACCTTCGGATTGAAACTGGTTCATCTCCTCGTCAAACAACTGGGCGGCAGTATCGATCAATATCTCGACGGGGGGACAAGATACGTAATTATAATTAAACAGGAAACATCTCAGGAGGGATAACATGCGGAGCCATCAAATCATGATCGTCGAGGACGAAGAGATCGTGGTCGCAGATGTCCGGGCAAGCGTCGAAAAAATGGGCTATGGCATATGCGCCACTGCGGCGTCGGGGGAGGAAGCGATAAGAATGGCGGGATCCGGCCGACCTGATCTGGTGCTCATGGACATCGTGCTGAAAGGCGGCATGGATGGCATCGCTGCCGCTACCCGGATCAAAGAGCTTTACGGAATACCCGTCGTTTACCTCACGGCGTTCGGCGATGACGAATTGCTTCAACGGGCGAAGGTATCGGAACCTTCCGGATACATCATGAAGCCGTATCGAGACCGGGAGCTGCAAATAGCCATCGAGATAGCCATCTACAAGAAACGGGCAGAGGAAAGAATAGCAAAGGTAGAACGCTGGCTGGCTACCGTGCTCAAGAGCATCGGCGATGCCGTCATCGCTTCGGACCAGGAACGCCGGGTCACCTTTATGAACAGTGTGGCGGAGAGCCTGACCGGATGGAAACACGACGACGCCCTGGGAAGGAAAATAACGGAGATTCTCAATATCAAGGACCAGGATGCCCATGATCTGGAAAGCCATATCGCAGAAAAGGTGATTACGGAGGGTCTGATCATCAATCTGCTGGAAGATCGCTTGCTCGTTGCCAAGGATGGAAAGGAAATACCCATTTCCGACAGCGTGGCGCCGATCAAGGGAGAAAACAATAGTAATCCCGGCTTCGTTCTAATCTTTCGAGACATTACGGAACGTATGCGGGTAGAAGAGCGGCTGAGAGAGGCGTTGGCCAGTCTCCGGAAGGCCTTGAACGCGACCATTCAAGTGTTGGTGTCTGCCGTGGAGAGTAGAGATCCCTATACGGCCGGTCATCAGGCCCGGTCCGCCGATCTGGCCCGGGCCATCGCCCGGGAGATGGGGCTTCCCCAGGATAGAATCGACGGCATCCGCATGGCGGGAAGCATTCATGACATCGGGAAGCTGTCCGTGCCGGCGGAGATATTGTCCAAACCCTCGAAACTGTCCGATATCGAGTTTTCCCTGATCCGGGAGCACGCCTGCAAAGGATACAAAATGCTCAAAGACGTGGCATCTCCCTGGCCCCTGGCCGAGATAGTCTATCAGCATCATGAGCGCCTGGATGGTTCCGGTTATCCCCGCGGCCTGAAGGGGGAGGAAATCATCATCGAGGCCCGCATTCTGGCGGTAGCCGATGTGGTGGAGTCCATGGCCTCAAATCGTCCCTACCGGCCGGCCCTGGGATTGGAAGAGGCGCTGGCGGAGATCGAGCGCCATCAAGGTAAACTGTACGATGCGGATGTCGTGGCTGCCTGTCTGAATCTGTTCAAGGCAAAGGGATATCGAATGCCAAATGCCTGATCATTGCCTATCTGATGAGGAAAATCTCCGGATTTTCTCAATAGAGCCAGTGACGCTATTTTGCTTGCCGACCGGGCGGGAAAGCTGCTAAAGACCAATAAAAGAGCGGAAGAAATGCCTGGATGTGCGAAGGAGAAATCATTGGGGTGCATAATGCCAGGATCCTTCCCCGGTATCAGTTGGATAGAATTGAAAATACATTCCTAATCTCGTTCCTCGCCTGAGGCGAAACAGGTTGCGGGTGGTGATGTGGAGAAACTCCGTTCTGTAAATCTCAAATACCATTTCCTGGCGCTGGTTGCCGTCTGGACCACCGGCGTCCTGGGATCGTTGGGCTGGAACATCTACCAGTTGCAGCAATCAACCCTGGCGATGGCTTACACCACCGCCGGGATTTCCTACAATAAAGACATCCTCTACCGCAGATGGGTGGCCAATCAAGGAGGGGTATATGTCCCCGTATCGGGAAAGACTCCCGCCAATCCTTATCTCACCGTTCCCAATCGTGATCTCAAGGCTGCCGGGGGGTTGTCTCTCACCCTGGTGAATCCGGCCTACATGACCCGTCAGGTTAATGAACTGGCTGCGGAAATGCACGAATTTCAAGGACATATAACCAGCCTCAAGCCGCTCCGTCCGGAAAATCGCCCGGACCAATGGGAGGTTGAGTCTCTGAAAGCTTTCGAACAGGGAGTCAAAGAGTCGCATGCCATCGAGCATCTTGCCGGGGAAGAATATTTTCGCTTCATGCGCCCCTTTTTGACGGAAAAGTCCTGCTTGAAATGCCACGCCGCTCAGGGATATCGGGAGGGAGATGTCCGGGGGGGAATAAGCGTCTCTATCCCCATGAAACAATTACGGGATATTGAGAAGGAACGCCGGGGGGAATTGATGCTGGCCCACGCCTTTTTATGGCTGATCGGTCTGGCGGGGATCGCTGCCGGCACATCCAGTTTGCGGAATCAGACCTTGAAAAGGGAAAAACTGGAGGAAGAACTGATCAACCTTTCGATAACCGATCCCCTTACGGGTCTTTACAACCGGCGAGGGTTCCTAACTTTAGCGGAGCAACAGATGAAGCTGTCGTTGCGGACGCGGGGGAGGTTGATCCTGTTCTTTGCCGATCTGGACGGCATGAAACGGATTAACGATAGTCTGGGTCACGAAGAAGGAGACAAGGCGCTTATCGAAGCGTCCGCCGTGCTCCGGGAGAGTTTGCGGTCCTCCGACATCGTTGCCCGTATGGGCGGGGATGAATTTGTCGCCCTGGCCATCGATCCGGAGGTCATCGATCCGGAAATAATTATCAGTCGGTTGCAGGAGCGGATCGACAGTCAAAACCGTCGGCCGGAACGGAAATTCACCCTGTCCATGAGCGTCGGCTACGCGTGTTATGACCCGGAGGATCCCGTTCCCCTCGATACTTTGATGACCAGGGCCGACAATGCCATGTATGCTCAGAAAAAAGCAAAGGCATGAAGGCGCCGTGTTGAGCCGGTCACGCCGGCGAAGAAGAGGGGGCCTGTCAATCCCGCCATTTCATATTCCGGAATGATTTTAAAAGGATAAATATTCTGCGGGCTACTTCGCCAGGAATTTGGCCGCGGCGGGGGCGAGGATGTTGATGTAGTCGTCCGTCCAGGCCGTCCCCGGCGGCAGGCCGTCCTTTTCTCCCAGACCTGTCCAGCCCTGTGCCAGGAAAGGCTTCAGATCGCCGGCGTCCGGTGCGACGACGAGATACAGGGTGGCGATGGGCATATAGGTGTCGCTGCTGCTCAGGGTGGAGAGTTTCATGGCCCCGGCGAGTTTCAGCTCCGCCAGGATGGCCTTGACCACGGGGCGGAGGTCGTAATAGCGATTCGTCAGGTGCAGGACGATCAGACCGTGGGGACGGAGGCGCTGCCGGTAGATTTCGATGGCTTCCCGGGTGATGAGGTGGGTGGGGATGCCGTCGCCGCTGAAGGCGTCCACGAAAACGAGATCATAGCTGTCCTTAGTCTGCCGGAGGTTCAGGCGTCCGTCGCCGACGATGACCCGGAGCGCCGCCGGCGTGTTTTTCAGGAAGGTGAACCAGCGCCGGGCCAGTCCCTCCATGTCGGGGTCGATTTCATAGAAATCAAGGACGTCTCCCGGCCGGGTCAGCCCGCCCACGGTTCCGGCCCCGAGCCCCACGGCGGCGATGCGCCGGGGCGGCGGCAGGGCGGCGAAGACATCCCCCAGCCCCCCCTTGACGTGATAATACATGGTGGTCATCTTTTCCCGGGCCGGATCGCGGAATTGGAGGCCGTGCATGGTCGAACCGTGGATGAGAACGCGGACCCCAGCCGGGGCGTCCTTGTCGGCGGGAAAGTCGTAGATCCGGCTGACGCCGTAGTAATTGCGGTGGGAGGCCTGCTTGTCGCCGTAAAAATTTACCCCCGAAAGAAGGATGAGCACCAGGTATATCGCTCCGGCTGTCCCGATCCTGCTGATCATGACCGCGACGGACTTCGCGGACCAGGAGAGGGAGGCAAACTTTCGGTATTTCCAGCCAAAGAAGATCGTCAGCATCCCCAGCATCAGCGGATATTCATAAATTCCCGGAAAGACAAGCGGGGCGGCCAGGGTGATTGCCGCGCCGCCCAGAAAGCCGCCACCGGCAATGGCCAGGTAAAAGCCGGTGAGACGGGAAAGGGCGGGGCGGCGCCGGTAGAGATCGCCGTGAATCATGACGCAAAGGACAAAGAGGACCAGCAGGAGCAGGACGTGAAACAGCCAGTGACTGGCGGGGATGACAAACAGGATGACCCCGAGGATGATCACCTCCGGCCAGAGATACATGCTGGTCAGGGAAAATTGGTCGCCGTCCCGGAAGGTGATGATGAAGCTGGCGAGATAAAGGGCCAGCGGGAGCACCCAGACCAGGGGGAAGGACCCGATTTCCATGGCGATCAGATTGGTGACCGTGACCAGCAGCGCGGAAGAGAGAAAACTCAGCAGGAGCCAGAAGGCATAGCCCCTGTCCCGGTCGGCTTCGTCCCCGCCGGCCGCCGCCCCGGCCATGGCGCCGGTCGATCCCGCTTTCCGCGAACGATCAGGGGATGCACCCGGATTTGCCTTTGCTTCCCCGTCGTCATCCTCCGGCATGATCCTCCCCCCAGTTGTCGCTGAGTTTGCCGCCTCTTGCTCCCCGGCGGGGGAAGAGTCCGGGCCCGTGACGAGCCGGGGGCGGAGAAAACTCCAGACGCCCGCGGCGGCGAGAAGATAGCTGAGATACCCGCCGCTCCAGATCAGGCTCTGCACGTGGAGTCCCAGGAACGGTTCCGCCAGGAGGGGGTAGCCCAGCAGGGCCGCCAGGGAGCCGGCGTTGGAGGTGGCGTAAAGGGTATAGGGGTTGAAGGAGCGGGGAAGGGAAGCCCGGGTCACCCAGAGCTGGACGACGACCACCGTGGTGGACAGCACGGCGAAGGGCAGGGCGATATGCCGGGTCAGAGTGAGCAGCAGCGGCCAGACATCACCGCTCGGGGCGACCTCGGTGATCATCGCCAGGGGGAGGTTGGCCAGCGGCAGCAGGAGGAGGGCCAGATGCCAGCGTCCCAGGCGTTTGGCCAGGAGATGGGCGTAGAGGTAGCCCAGCAGCAGGAGAAACTGGAAATACATCAGGCAGACCAGCCAGATATGCACGGCGCCGCCGAAATAGGGGACCAGGAGGCGGCCGGTCAAAGGCTCCAGGCCGAACAGCAGGAAAGCCCCCAAAAAGACCATGATGTGAAGAAGCGGCAAGCCCATGGGGATGGTATATGTCTTGGCGGTGGGAAAAAATCAAGAGGATTTGGCTGATGTCGTGCCTTTATTGTCTAAGGGGACGGAAATAAGATCAATTGAGGATTGATTTTTCCGCCGGTTTCCTGTAAAGTCGCCAGAAATTTTAATTTTATCGTCTTCTCCGAGTATCAACGCCTGCGGGAGGGGTTATGAGGATGAGGTTCAAAAAATCCGCGTCATTGTGTGACGGCGGATTTTTTTATTTTCATAATGGATCATTTTTTAATAAGGAGGTGTTGTTATGTTAAGAAAGCTTGCTTCATTTTTTACCTATTTAATGCGTCATTACCTGCCTGACGCCTACCTGTTCGCCATCCTGCTGACGTTTATCTCGGCGGTTTTGGCCCTGATCTTCACACCGTCGGACATCATGAAGGTGATCACGACCTGGGGAGGCGGTTTCTACGGGATCATCGCCTTTGCCATGCAGATGATCCTCGTCCTGGTGACGGGATATATCCTGGCCCTGACGCCCCCCATGAAGAAGGTCCTCGACTGGGTGGCGGCAAGGGCGGATACCCCCGTCAAGGGTGCGATGATCGTCGCCTTTGTCGGTGGCGTCGGCTCGTGGATCAACTGGGGCTTCGGCCTGATCTTCGCGGGGCTCCTTGCCCTCGAGGTGGCCCGGCGGACCCGGAAAGCGGACTTTCCCGTTCTCATCGGCGCCGCCTACAGCGGGTTTATCTGCTGGCACATGGGCTTCTCAAGCTCCATCGGCCTCCTTCTGGCAACGCCCAAGGCGCCCCAGAATTTCATCGAAAAGATTACCGGTCAGGTCGTTCCCGTTGCCGATACGATCTTTGCCTCCTGGAACCTGATTCCCGCGGCGATTATCATTTTGGGCCTGCCCGTCCTCTTTTATCTGATCCATCCCAAGGAAGAGGATACGATCAGCATCTCCGCTGATCGTTTGAAGGAGATGGAGGACCAGACCGTCAAGGTTGAGATGCCGGCTAATCCCACCCTGGCGGAGCGCATCGACCACAGTTACGTCATCAACATGATCTTTGCCGCCATGGGCGTATTCTATCTCTTTCTCCACTTTTCCAGTAAAGGCCTCGATCTCAACCTGAATATCGTCATCTTCATCTTCTTCATCGCCGGCGTCATCCTCCACGGCAAACCCATCAACTACGTGAGCGCCATGAATATCGCCATCCGTTCCGCCGGCGGCATCGCCCTGCAGTTCCCCCTCTACGGCGGCATCATGGGTATCCTCATCGGAACGGGACTGGCCAAGGTCATCGCCGGCTGGTTTGTCGCCGTCTCCACCCCGGAAACCTTCTACATGATGCAATTTTGGGGAGCCGGCTTGGTCAACCTCTTCGTCCCCTCCGGCGGCGGTCAGTGGGCCGTCCAGGGACCGATTACCATCGAGGCGGCCAAGATGATGAGCATCGATCCCGTCAAGTCGGCGATGATGGTAGCCTGGGGCGACCAGTGGACGAACATGATCCAGCCCTTCTGGGCCCTGCCGCTCCTGGGTCTGGCGGGACTTTCGGCCAAGGACATCATGGGCTATACAACCATGACCCTCCTCTGGGCCGGCTTTGTGCTGAGCGGTTTTGCCCTCCTTGTCGGCTTTGGGGTGATGTAATTATTTCCAACCTATTTGTTCACAGGCCGCCTTTCCCTGCGAGAGGCGGCCTGTCTAATTCCCGCCCCGTCCTGCCTTTGCGTATTTTTCGAAACAAACAAACATTCACATTGACACCTCTGCCGCGATTCTTTAATAGGCCGGGAAAAAACGTGAGGAAGGATATCCGATGAGCGAAAAGTATCGGGGAAGAACAACCGGAATGCACCTCATGAAGTTTTTATTGTTTATTGCCGCCCTGGCGATGGCGACGGTGGGAATGGTCGGAACCGTGGGCGCGGAAGGGTGTCTCATCAAGGAAATAAGATTGGAGAAACAAGAAAACGACGGAGATTCCGTCGTCATCGCCATGACGGGATGTCATGCCCCCAGGGTAACCGGATTGGAAGGGAAGACGCCGCGGATCGTCCTCGATTTTCCTGAAGGCCGTTTCCAGGGGCGCCGGACATTGCAGATGAATGTTGACGGCGGCAGTGTCTTCAGAATCCGGGGGGCAAAACACGAACGGCCCTTGGACATGCTGCGTATCGTCCTTGATTTGAAACCGGGACGTTCCTACGGCGCCGAACAGACCTGGTACCAAGGCGAAGGCAATTATGTCGTCACCATAAAACCGGCGCCGGCCATTTCACCGCGGACCAGTGACACCGGCGTCGCGAAAGAGAAATGAACGCTGTTTATCCGACTGCTCCGGCGATCTTGTCAGCATGAATTTTCAGGACTATTGCGAAAAATATTTCGCACCGCAAAGATAATTATCCGGTTTTACCTTCACCTACCACCGTCTTATCCGTGGACGAAATCACTGCATCCTGAATAAAGTCAATATTTATAAATAGTTTCATGTTTGTAGCCGGATTGAAGGCTTTGGCATGTATCCTGCTGTAGGGCGGGTGATTCATTTTTTTCCAAGGAGAAAGAAACATGCCGAATACCGAGAAAACCGTCGCGGTCGTCTTTCCCGGTCAAGGTGCGCAACGTCCGGGAATGGGGAAGGATTTCTACACCGAACTCAGCATTTGCCGCCGGACCTATGAGGAGGCCGCCGACGCCCTGGGATGGGATGTCGGCGCGATCTGTTTCGGAGCCGATGATCGTCTGGACAGGACGGAATATACCCAGCCTTGCCTCCTGGTCACGGAAATCGCCATGTTCCGGGGCCTCCAGGCAAGGTACGGCCTGGACCCCGCTTACTTCGGCGGTCACAGTCTTGGGGAGTTCTCCGCCCTGGTGGCGGCCGGGGTCATGCCGCTGGTTGATGCCGTACGGGTCGTACATGCCCGGGGGCGCCTCATGCAGGAAGCAGTTCCGCCGGGACTGGGAGGCATGGCGGCGGTTATTGCCGATGATCTCGATGCCGAGGAGTTGGAGGATGCCCTGACGGACCTGCCGGTGGACATCGCCAACGTCAATTCGGCCCGCCAGATCGTCATCAGCGGCCATACCGGAGCCCTGCCCGACGCGGCGGTGCGGATCACCGACATCCTGGGAGCGGATGCCGCCTGCCGCTTCGTTCCCCTCAACGTCAGCGCCCCTTTTCACAGCCGCTTCATGCGACCCGTGGAACGGGAGTTTTCCAATGTTCTCAAGGGCATCCGTGATGATGTGGACGCCCGGAAGGCGGTGGCGGTGACGTCCAATTACACGGGCCGTTTCCATACCCGCTACCCCGAAGATCTCTTCTGTTACCTTACCTATCAGTTGGGAAGCCGGGTCCGCTGGCGGGAGAACATGGAACTCATCGCCGCCGAAGCCGACACGATCTACGAGATAGGCCCGGGTCGGCCATTGCGGGAGTTCTTCAAGACCCTGGGGGTCAACTGCCTCTCCGTGCTCACCCTTTCCGGAGCCGAGCGGATTTTCGGGAGCAACTGAAAATATGGACTTCAATTTATCATCTCAGCAGCGTTCCTATGTGGAGACGGTGCAAAGGTTCGTCAAGACGGAGATCATTCCCCGTTGCCTGGAAATGGACCGCCGGCATGAGTTTCCTTTCGAGATCATCCGCCGGGCCTGGGAATTGGGAATCCTCAATCTGAGCATCCCCGGCCGGTTGAAAGGCTATGATCTGGATGCAGTTTCCTCCGCCCTCATCATCGCGGAACTCTCCTTCGGGGATTCCGGAATCGCCACCTCGGCCATGTGCAACGACCTGGCCAATGCCGTCATCGCCCAACACGGCACCGCCGCCCAGCAGGATTCCTTCCTCGCTCCTTTCGTGGCCGCGCCGCTTTTGGCCTCCTTCTGCCTGACCGAACCGGGGGCCGGTTCGGACAACAGCGCCATGACCACGTTCATGAGCCGCCGGGAAGACGGCTCTTATCTGTTGAACGGCGCCAAGTGCTTCATCACTAACGCCTCCTTCGCCTCCCAATTCACCGTTTTCTGCAAGGTCGGCAAGCCGACGGGAAATTTCATGGCCTGCGTCATCGTCCCCGTGCCGGCGCCGTCGGTGGAGGAGATTGCCGGGGGATTCGCCGCGGGACGGCAAATCGAGCTTCCTGCCGGCGGCCTCATCACGGTGGGCAAACCGGAAGACAAACTGGGGCAGCGTCTTTCGAATACCGCGGCGGTAACATTCGAGGATGTGATCGTCACCCCGGAGCAGATCATAGGTGACCGGCGGCGGGGATTTCAATATGTCATCGACGTCCTCGATTATGCCCGCCCCATGGTGGCGGCCATAGGCGTCGGCCTGTCCCGCCGGGCCCTAACGGTGACCCTGAGCTACACTCGGGAGCGCCGGCAGTTCGGTCAGCGGCTCTGCGATCTGCCGGTCGCCCGGGAGACCCTGACGGCGATGTGGAAGAAATTGGAACTGGCGGAACTTTCCCTGATGAAAGCCGCCTGTTGCCTCCAGGAGCAGCGGGAAGACCGGGGCGTGTACGCCTCCCTGGCCAAGAACACCGCCGCCGAGGCGGCCCTCTTTTGCGCCAATGAAGGTCTTCATCTCCACGGCGGCTATGGGTTCATGAACGAATACGAGATCGCGAAACTCGTCCGGGACGCCCATATCATCGACATCTACGAAGGCGTCCGGGAGGTGCAGAACATGATCATCGGCCGGGAGATATGCTGAATATGCTGTACCTCCACGGTTTAGGCCACTTCCATCCGGAAAACGTGATCGACAATCGCTTTCTCGAAGAACTGGATATCGGGACGAGTGACGACTGGATCCTGGAGCGAGTGGGAATCCGGGAGCGCCGCACCTCTCTGGATCTGTCCTACATCCGGGAGACGAGGAACAAGGATCTGCGGGCGGCGGCGGAAGCGAGCCGCTACACCAACGCCCAGGCCGGGGCGGCGGCGGCGAAGCAGGCCCTGGCCCAAACCGGGATTGCTCCGGCGGATGTCGGTCTCGTAATCTCCGGCAGTTCCGCGCCCGATCACGTCACTCCTTCCGAGGCGGCAACCGTGGCGGCGGAACTGGGCATCGAGGCGCCGTGTTTCGACATCAACGCGGCCTGTGCCACCTTCGGAGTCCAGTTGACCTATTTGGACCGGATGAAACCGGAAGCCCTGCCCCCCTTCATCCTGCTGGTGAACCCGGAGAACCTTACGCGATGCATCGATTATTCGGATCGCAATACGGCGGTCCTTTTCGGAGACGGCAGCGCCGCCGCCGTGGTTTCGGCGACGGAACCGGCGCCGTTGCGCCTGACGTCCGTTGATTGCGACTCTCAACCGGCGTCCTGGCAGAAGGCAGTCATTCCCCGGGCAGGATATTTCCAGCAGGATGGAAGTGCCGTCCAGGGTTTCGCCATCAGGAAGATGACGGAGGAGATCCGGCGCTTTCATGACTTTCGTAAGGGATGTTCCATTTTTCCATCCGCCGGCGGTTGCCGACCCCTTGGGCCAGGGAAGGAAGGAATTGTTCGGATGGCGAATTGCGTGACCGGGGCCGAAAGAGTTTCCGGATCGGCGCCGGAAATGGCGGTGGGGGCGACGGAACGGACGCCTCGCCTTGGCGTTAACGGCCATCGTCTTCTTTTCATTGGTCATCAGGCGAACTTGAGCGTGCTGAATACCGTTTGCGAGCGCTCGGCAATTCCCGATGACTGTCACTGGCGGAATGTGGTCATGTACGGCAATACGGGCTGCTCCGGCGCCCCCGCCGTGATGAGCCAGCGTAGGAAAGAGCTGCGGCCGCGGGATGTCCTGATCATGGCCCTGGTCGGAGCGGGTCTTACCTGGGCGACCCTGGTCTGGCAGGTAGGCGAGTGTTGAAATCTGTGCTTTCCTTAAGACAGTGCGGAAAAATGATGACTTCACAATAAATGATGAAGCGCGATGCCGTATTTGGACTTTTTACGATGTCGTCCAATACGGGACGGGATCTACCGCCGCGACCGGGAAGACTCGAAACCGGGACAAGCGGTGAGGATGGGGAGGAATGATGTTGTCGTACCGGGAGTTCATGGAGAAGAGCGAATTTTCTCTGCCGGAGCTGATCGCTTTTTCGTACGGTAAGCTCGTGACCGATCCGCCCGCCGGTTTCGAGGCCCGCCTGCCTGCCCCGCCTTTTTTGATGATCGACCGGATTCTGCTTATGGAAGCTGACGGCCGGCGGGGACGGATCGCGGCGGAAAAGGATATCCGTGTCGATGCCTGGTATTTCCAGTGCCACATGCCCGGCGATCCCGTCCAGCCCGGATGCCTGGGCCTCGATGCCATCTGGCAGTTGATGGGCTTCTATGGAGCCTGGCGAGGCGGCCTGGGGGCCGGGAGGGCCCTGGGCTGCGATGGGGTGCATTTCACCGGACAGGTGCGTCCACATCATCGTGTCGTCCATTATGACATCGCGGTGCGGCGATTTTCCGCCCTGGCCGAATCCGGGGCCAGCGTCATCATCGGCGACGGGACCATATCGGTGGACGGCGAGACGATCGCCGAGATCCATCAGGCCCGGACCGGCCTCTTTCGGGGCATTGTCTATGGCGATTATCCAAAATTAAAATAGAAATAGCGGAGAAATAGAGGGACACTTACCTGATTTTGTTCTTCGGTGGTGATGATGAGGTGATGAAAAGTTTGGGAGGCGTCCCCCTATTAATTACTGGCGGGGATGGGAGGTAACATCAATTGATAACGGACAAGAAAGTGGCCCTGGTAACCGGGGGCGGCACGGGAATCGGTGCCGCCTGCGTCCGGGCCCTGACGGCAAAGGGTCTGCGGGTGGGCATCCATTACCGGCGGAGTGAGGCGCCGGCTAAGGCGCTCTTGGCCGAGGTGGGGGAAGGTTTCCTCTTGTCCGGGGATCTTGCCCGGAGTGAAGATATCGACGCCCTGGTGGATCAGCTCCATGCCGTTGCCGGCCGCCTCGACGTCCTTGTCCATAACGCCGGCAATTCCCTGAATGCCGACATCAATGCCATGCGTCTGGAACAGTACGACGAACAGCGCCTCATCTCCCGGGGGGTGTGGTATCTGACCAAGCGGGTCCTCCGCAGATTCATGCTGCGCCGCAATGAGGGACGGATCATCGTGATTTCCAGCGTGGTCGGTTCCACGGGCAATGCGGGCCAGATTCCCTACACCATGGAAAAGGCCGCCCTGGAGACCTTTTCCAAATCCCTGGCCAAAGAGCTTGCGGGGCGCAATATCCTCGTCAATGCCGTCGCCCCTGGCTTCATCGCCACGGAGATGACGGCGGCCTTGTCCGATGAGGTTCGGGAACGGATCATGGCCAATATCCCCCTGGAGCGCATGGGGAGGCCGGAAGAGGTGGCGGAGGTCGTGTCCTTTCTCGCCACGGCCGGCGCCTATATCACCGGTTCCGTTATCCATGTCAACGGAGGCCTTTATGGCGGCTGATGCCATCATGCGGGAGAAGATACTGGCCGCCGTTCCCCAGCAGCCGCCCTTTCGCTTCATCGAGACGATTCGGGAACTTGACGAAGAAGGAATTGTCGGGTCCTACCGTTTCCGTCGGGACGAGTATTTCTACCGGGGCCACTTCCCCGGTCGGCCGGTGACTCCGGGGGTCATCCTCATCGAGGCCATGGCCCAGACGGGGGTAGTGGCCCACGGGCTGTATCTGTCCCTGCTCAGATCCGGGGCGGAAGGCGGCGATTTGAAAAAGATCATCACCCTGTTCACCCTGGCCGAAGAGGTGGAGTTTCTGGATATTGTAGCCCCGGGTGAGGAGATCGTTTTTCGGGGACGGAAGATCTATTTCCGTCAGGGCAGCCTGAAGGCGGCAGTGACGGCGGAGCGGGAAAATGGAAGGATCGTCTGCCGGGGGATCCTGGCTGGTATGGGTATCGGGTGATTCGTCAGGGATGAGCCACTCGTAAGAGTTTTAAAACTCCATCCCCTTCCAGGGGAGGGCCGGGATGGGGATGGGTTGTCTGTGGGGGAGGAAGAAAATTACTTTGTATGAGTTCGTCAAGGATAAGTTTGGTGGAAAGATGAAAAAGAAAGTGGTGATTACGGGGATGGGGGTGGCCGCACCTAATGCCCATGGCCTGGATGCCTTTTCGGCCGCCCTCCGGATGGGACGTTCGGGTATCCGCCATATCAAGGAACTGGAGGATTTGAACTTCGCCTGTCAGGTCGGCGGTGTTCCGGAAAACTTCGAGGCCGTTCGCCGGAGCTATTTCGATCACGAAAAGCTCATGTCCATCAACGACAATATCGGTTACGCCTCCGTGGCGGCTATGGATGCCTGGCGGGATGCCGGGTTTGATGTCCCCGACGGCGAAAGCGAGGACGTGGATTGGGATACCGGGGTAATTCTCGGTTCGGGCATCGGTGGAATGGATACCATTGCCCGGACGGTGGTGCCCATGGTCAACGCCGGCCGGGTCCGCCGCATGGGGAGCCGCATTGTGGAGCAGGTAATGAACAGCGGGACAAGTGCCCGGATTGCAGGCCTTCTGGCTTTGGGTAATCAGGTCACCTCCAACTCGTCAGCCTGCTCGACGGGCAACGAGGCCATCATCGACGCCATGTGGCGGATCCGCATGGGTTTGGCGAAACGGATGCTGGCCGGGGGGTCCGAGGGCGCCTCACCCTATATCTGGTCCGGTTTCGACGCCATGCGGGTCATCTGCAGGAAGTTCAATGACGATCCGGAACGGGCCTCCCGCCCCCTGAGCGCCAGTGCGGCGGGTTTCGTCCCCGGTGCCGGGGGCGCCGTTCTGGTCCTTGAGGATTTGGAGACGGCCCAAAGGCGCGGGGCGCGGATTTATGCCGAAGTCGCCGGGGGTGCCGTTAATTGCGGCGGCCAGCGCTGGAGCGGTTCCATGACCGCCCCCAATCCGGAAGGAGTGCGGCGCTGCATCCGCCAGGCCTTAACCGATGCCGCCATTTCTCCCTGGGAGATCCAGGCGATCAACGGGCATCTCACGGCTACCTATGCCGATCCCATGGAGGTGAAGAACTGGGCTGAGGCCTTGGAGCGGACCCCGTCGGATTTCCCGTTCATCAATTCCACCAAATCCATGATCGGCCATTGCCTCGGTGCGGCCGGGGCCATCGAATCCGTGGCCGTGGTGCTGCAGCTCTACGGCGGCTTTCTCCACCCTTCGGTCAACAGTGAAGACATTCATCCCGAGATCGAGGCCTTTACGGACAAGATCCCCCGGCAGGCACTGGAAATGCCGGAATTGCGTGTTATCGCCAAGGCCGGCTTTGGCTTCGGCGACGTGAACAGTTGTCTGATCTTCAAGAAATTGGAATGAATCAATAATAAGGATTATAAGGAGAAGAGTATGGAAGAGAAGGAAATATTCAAGGAAATGATCGATATTTTAAGACTTTACGCCAAGGACAAGGGAGGTCTGGATTCAGCGACGATGACCACCCACATCCTCGACGATCTGAAGGTCAACTCGGCGCGTCTGGTGGATGTCATCATCAAGTGCGAGGACGTCTTCGGGATCACCATCGAAGACGATGAAGCCGACAAGATCCGCACCGTCGGCGACGCCGTGAGCCTGATCAGGAAAAAGCTTGCCTGATCCGTCCCGAATGGTCGGCGGTCATTGTATTATCCGGACGGGTGCGGGAAGAAAAATTGAGCAAGTTAAGCTATCTCCGCCACCCGGGGAGATCAGGAGGGAGAAGGGCATGTGCCGGGCCGAGAGCGAAGCTTATTATGTTCATAAAGCGCCTATTTGGTGGCGCCTTTGGCAGTGGAAAAAATGAATGAAGTAAGATTATCCCTTATCCGGCAGGCTTTCTTTGCCCGTATCACCGTCGGGATTGTGGCGCCGCTGTATTTTCTCTTCCTGAAATACCGGAGATACCGGGTTCGGAATCCGTCTATGACGCGCCGCCGCTGGGGGGAGCTGCTGAAAGAGCATCCCGGGCCCTGGCTGATCTGTGGGAATCACCTGACCCTAATCGATTCCATGCTCATGATTTATTCCCTCATGTCCCTGATAAGTCATTGGCGCGATTTCAGGGCCGTTCCGTGGAACCTTCCCGAACGGACAAATTTCCAGCGGCAGTTGTGGAAGGCGGTGCTGTGCTATCTGGCGAAATGCATTCCCGTCCGCCGGGGCGGGAGCCGGGAGGAGATGCAGGAGACGATGGAGAAATGCAACCAGGTGCTGCTGAACCGGCAGGCTTTGATGATCTTTCCCGAGGGTGGCCGTTCCCGCTCGGGACGGGTGGATAAAGAGAATTTCTCTTACGGCGTCGGCCGTTTCATCCAGGATCATCCTTCCTGCCGGGTGCTCTGCGTCTATCTCCGGGGAGACCGGCAGGATAGCTACTCTGATCTGCCTGCCCGGGGAGAGACATTTACCGTCCATATTGAAGCCTTTCAGCCCCGGCGGCCGGAAAGGGATGGACTGCGGGGACAGCGGGAACTGGCGGGGCAGGTCATATCCCGTCTCGTAAAAATGGAGGAGGAATATTTTGCTGGTCATCGGCAACGACATCGTCGATTTGGCGGATCATGGCAACAAGGGGAAATTCCGGGACCGGCGCTTCCGGGACCGGGTCTTCACGACGGAGGAAGGGCGGCGAATTGATGCGGCACCGGATCCCGACGCGATGCTCTGGACGCTCTGGGCGGCTAAGGAGGCGGCCTTCAAGGCGGCGGTCAAGTTACGGCCGGGATTGGGATTTATTCCCAGGTCATACCGCGTCTTGACCCTCAGGGGAAATGCCTCGACCGGCGGTTCGTCAAAGGCCGCAAACAGCGGCAATCCTTGGGAAGTCCTGCTTTCGGACGACGGGATTGAAGTCCGGAATCGGGATGACCGGAGGTACCAGTATCCCCTGTTCCATAATAAAGGTGAAGGGAATACGGAGGCGGGATGGAATACTCCGCCGCTCTTGAGCCAGGAATCGGCGGAAGGAGCAGCGGCCTCTGCTGAGCAGTACGGATCGATCGATACCCCGGCGGGCTGCCTGGATCTGGTGTCCTGGATTTCGTCAAAACGTGCCCATTGTCTGGCCGCGGGAAGCAGGGGGCATAACGGCCGCGGCGCCTCTCCGTCCCCAAGTATCCAGGTCCGTGAGGAAGAAAGAACCGCCTCTTTTGATCCGTCCGCGGCGGTCCGCCGGGCGGCGATTCATCATCTGGCCGGCACCTTGCGAACCTCGCCATACTACCTGGATATCCGCCGGGTCGGCACTTCTCGCGACCCTCATGGTCCTCCCCGGGTATTTCTCTACGGCCGCCAAACGGACATCGACATCAGTCTTTCCCATGACGGCGCCTACATTGCCTTTGCGGTGAATATTAATCAACCCTGTTCGTGACTCATCCGACTATGAACGGGGCCGATGACCGACTGCTCAATTCGATCTGCAAGGTCTGTCTTGCCACCTGGGCGCCCATGAAAGCCTTATCTAATCAAGTTTTTATCATGCATGCACCCTTTTGTTTGCTGGATCGTCTGTTACAAGACATATTGCCCATTGACTTCTTGGTTTACGCACGTTACTCAAAAGTCAATACGGGATAACTTAACTTGACTGTTTCCTAATAGAATTATTGGAAGCTAAAGATTGAAAGATAACGGTATAAAATCTTTTCCCCCGCCATTGTTTTACAAAAATCCGGTGCCATTGAACATACAGGTTCATTCCGGGCTGATTATCGGTCCGGGAAGGCGAGGTTTTGGTTTTGCCGAAGACATGCGGTCGGTGGCACTATGCACGGTTGAATTCTTTGATTCTGCCCGCTTTTACCCGATTTTGTTCACCGCTGTCAATGATGGTCATTACATGCCTGTTGTGCTGATGGGCCTGAAGGAAAACGAAAATCTTTTTGTTGATGAGCGGGGTATATGGCGTGCCCCGTACATACCGGCCTGCCTTAGATGTTACCCCTTTACGGCCACCAGAGAAAAAGATGGTGGATTGACGATAATTATTGACGAGGCTTTTGAAGGCTTTAATCGCGAAGGTGGCTCATTGCTCTTTAAGAATGGTGAACCTACTCCCCAGTTGATTGATATTCGGACTTTTCTCGATAACTACGATAACGAGTTGCGCCGGACTGCGCAACTGTGCGCAGAACTCTCGAGCACCGGACTGCTGAAGCAGATCAGCTCCCCGTCTATAACCCATGGCGGATACGGCTACAGACTTGAAGGACTGTACGTGGTTGATGAAGAGAAGCTGAACAAAATGCCGGCAAGGGAGATTGTTGTCCTTTTCCGGAGAGGCATATTGACATTGATCCAGACCCATCTTTTATCACTTGGAAATTTTGAAAGACTCAGGCAAATGATCTCAAGGACAGGGTCTTTTAACGGGAGGTATGTTCGATATAATGAGATAGTCACATGTCATACGGGGTGTTTCCGGCATCAATTCAGCCAAACGGTACGAAAAATCAGTATGGTTCTCGACTGTCCCGAAGATATCAACGTTGTTTCCCTTGATAAATGGCTTAAATCGGCTTTGGAAATTGATGTGAAGCCTTGCGTCTGTTTACTTACAGAACCTGATCTGGCAACCGGGTCTGCTTCGGTTATTGATTTAGTTCACCGCTGTATGCTTACAATACAAAATTTGTTCCAGGCTGCCGGTATCCCTGCATTTGATCCTGGCGCCATACTTTCAATTGAACGTGACAGAATAAAACCCTCACGATGGCAGGTAGTTGTAGCGCTGGCCAATATCGATGAGACTGATGAGACGACGGAAATCTGCTATCGGCTGGCTGTTGATGGGGCACTCAAAATAGTGCAAACGATTTTGAGCGGCACAACCGATCCGCAGCAGATCAAACAACTGTATGGCGATATCGAAGATCAGGCAATTCGACCATTACGAAATATTATCGTTTCCGGAAAATCTACAATCCCGTTGCTCCGTGCCGCACACCATAAGGGCATCCCCTTTTTCCACATCGGCGGCGGGGTGTACCAGCTCGGTTGGGGCTGCAAGGCAAGGCGCCTTGACCGGAGTATCTGTGAAAACGACAGCCTCATCGGCGCTAAATTCGCCCAGGATAAAATATTGACAGCGGCGTTACTCCGCATGGCAGGTCTTCCTGCCCCCGATCACGGGATTGCCCAATCTGAAGATGATGCCCTTCGCCTATTCCGTCGATTTGGCTGCCCCGTGGTAGTAAAGCCGGCAGACCTTGACCGGGGCGAGGGGGTGACAACAGGCGTACAGGATAAGGCAAGGCTTCTCACATCGTTCAGATTGGCTCGAAATCTCTCAAGAATAAAGAAGGTCATCATAGAGATAGAAGCGCCGGGCGTGTGTCATCGTGTCCTGGTTGCGAACGGACGGGTTCTTTACGTGCATAAGAGACTTCCCGTTGGAGTAACCGGCGACGGCAAGCAGACGGTGGCCGAACTAATCAGATCGGCGAACCTGGCCGAAAACGCCAAAGTCCCATGGATGGGAACAAGGTTTTTTCCAGACGATGCGATGGCTGTGGAATCTATCCGTAAGGCTGGATACTCCCTTGAATCGGTCCTGGGTGCTGGGGTACGGATTCCCCTGAGGCCGAGGGAGTCTACGGAGTGGGGCGGCGATGATGAGGATTGTACCCACAGCATCCATCCGGCGAATATAGCCGTTGCGCTGCAGGCCGCCTCATTATTAGGCCTGTCGATTGCCGGCATCGATATGATCAGCACGGACATTACAGAACCATGGTACATGAACGGTGCCATCATCAACGAGATGAACTTCTCGCCAACTCTGGGGGACAGTGAGATGTCAGGGACCTACATCCCTTCATTCTTTGCTGATTTTATCGAAGGAGACGGACGCATACCGATTGATGTCTATGTGGGCGCAAAACATGGAATAGATAAGGCAAAAGAGCGGCACCGGAAGGGCATTTGTCAGGGTGTTCGGTGTTTTCTCACATCTGAAAGCCTTACCATTGACTCTTCAGGTTCTGAAGTCTCCTTCCCTTACCACAGCCTCTTCAGGCGGTGCCGGGCGCTTCTCATGAACCGGGATGTTGAAGAGCTGATTCTCGTTGTGCAGACCGATGAATTTCTCCAAACCGGCCTGCCTGCTGACCGCTTTAACAGCGTTACGGCTGTTGATGACGAAATCACGTCGTGGAAGGACCACACAAAGCGCATCCCTCACGACAGGGCGAACGATCTTTTGGACTATCTCTCAGTTCCTCACAAACAGGGCCGATGACAGGCTGCTCAACTCGACCTGCAGGGCCTGTCTTGCCACCTGGGCGCCCATGAGGATGGCTTGCTGGACATCCACATGACCGGCGGTATCCGGGGCAGAGACGACCAGGACACCGTCAGGTGTGACCGTGGCCGTCATCTGGAGGGTAATGCCGTTTTCCAGGGAGAGAGTGAAGGGCGCGGACTTGCCGGTGGAGATGTCCGTGCCGGGAGCGGCTGAAGTCTGTCCGGTCGTAGTTGTCGGCGTGAGCGACACGGCGGCTCCATTTTGGTGTACCACGAAGTTGCCCTGGAGTGCGGGCGGTGCCCCGCCGCTTTGGGTAAACACCGGCAGGGCGCCCACTTCGTTCATGGGACCGGCGGATGTAGCGCCCGTGACCGTAATGGTGGTCGTCTGCCCTGAGGTGCTCAGGGTAACGGGGGAGGCGAAGTTGGTGGACGAAAGCACCGCGCCGGTAGTTGCCGGGGGATTAAGGACCGGCGGCGGAACGACGTTGCCGCTCCCCGCGCCGGGTCCCATGCCCGCCGCACGGGGCGTGCCGGGATTGTTGCCCTGACCCTCCTGGGTGCCGTTGATGCTGTTTTGGTTACTGATCTGGTAAGCTTCCACGGCCTCCGCCTCTTTCTGCACCGGGTTTCCCTTGATGGTCAAAACGCCTTGGGCAAAGCTGATCTGATAGTTGTTAGAGGTAAGGCCGCCGGGAACGATGTTGTAGTTGCCGGCGCTGATTGCCCCCTGGCTCGTTCCCCCGTAGGTCAGGGCGCCGCCCAGGACATCGCCGGCCTCACCATTGACGAAACCGGTATAGGCAACGCCGTTGCCGCCGGAATAGGCAATGCCGGTGTAGTATTTCGTGTCACTGTTGGCCGTAACGGTCAGGGCTGCCCTGCTGACCGCAAGGGCACCGTCCTTATAGGTGATGGTGTAATTTCCAGGGCTGAAGGTTCCGCCGCCGGCGTCGCTGGCCACAATGTCATACGGACTGTCCGCCACGCCCGCGGACGCCGGCGCCCCGGCGCTGGCCAGGGTCACCATGCCGATGGCTTCGCCGCCTATCAGTCCGTTACTGATGAACTCCGTTCCGGAGAAAGTGATCGTCTGCCCATAGGTCTTGGATGCATCGTTCGCCGTCACCGTCAGAGGGGCCGGGGTGATGTCGGCCGTGGTCGCCGCCTGGTCGGTGATCGTGTAGTTGCCCTTGTCTGCGCCGCTGTAGCTGCTGCTTAACGTGACGGTCTTGTTCGTTCCCACGTTCTTCGTATCGAAGGTCCC
>ERZ795058.1549-NODE-1549-length-30336-cov-4.761137_pt1 | contig 30336 bp, 28 predicted proteins | sample MGYA00375142_ERZ795058 | MGnify/ENA primary metagenome ERZ795058 (study PRJEB30187, sample SAMN05720210) | activated sludge metagenome | isolation source: anaerobic digester from wastewater treatment plant | place: Japan | collected 2015-04-20 ... | reverse complement strand
GCGGATCACGGCGAAGAATCGGCTAACGACCGAGACGGTGATCACGACTTCCGGGCCGATCTGGGTCTTCAGCACGGGCGTTCCCGACCTGGCCATCGAGGCGGGCAGTCTGGTCGCCGAACCGGCGTTCGTCGAACAGGGCGATCCGTTTCTGGTGCGCTGGACCGAAACGAACCCCGGCAGCAGCACCGGCGACGGGCACTGGTCGCGGGTTGTGGCGAGCCCCGACGCCGAGATCACCGGTTCGGGCAACGACATCGTCCTGGGCGAAGCTTGGACCAATCCGATCGGCCCGGGCACCTCGGTGCCGCAGCAGATCCAGGCCGATTCCAGCGGATTGGACCTGGGCAGCTACACGCTGGCCGTGCTCGTGGACTTCTACGATCACGAGAAGGATGAATCCAACGAGAACAACATCTTTACCGCGGACAAGCCGCTTGTGATCATCGAACAGAACGCCGTGGGCAACTGGCACTTGTTCCAGTAACGACGTTGGAAGATCATTCGGGATACAGGCCGGCGTCGCGCGACGCCGGCCTTTTTGTGACCTTGCCCGACGCCGGGCGCCCAGGAACGCAGCCGACACATTGCGTGGAGACCCGACGTGCCGGAGCCGATCCGCAGCATCTGCCTGACCTTGCCGGCCTACAATGAGGAAGCGGCGATCGAACCGTTGCTGATTCGCGCCGAGCAGGCCCTGCGGCCCGAGCCGCTGGAATGGTCGGTGATCGTCGTCGATGACGGCTCGCGCGACGCCACGGCGGCGATTGTCGAACGGCTGGCGGCCGCGCGCCCCTGGCTGCGGCTGGTGCGCCACGATCGGAATCGCGGCCTGGGGCCGGCGATCCTGACGGGCATCCAATCCGCGCTGGAGGGCCCGTGGGCGGCGGACCGGCTGATTGTCTGCATGGACGCCGACATGACGCACCCGCCCGAGACGATCCCCCTGATGCGGGCCCGCGCCGACGCGACGGGGGCCGACGTCGTGATCGCGTCGCGCTACCAGCCCGGCAGCCGGCAGCACGGCGTGCCGCTCTTCCGCCGCACGCTCAGCTTTGGGGCGCGGCTCCTGTTCCGGCACTATCTGGCGCTGCCGGGCGTGCGCGACTACACCTGCGGCTTCCGGGCGATGCGCGCCAGCCTGCTCCGGCGCGCGCTGGCGCGGTTCGGTCCCGGGGGCCTGATCACGCGCACCGGGTTTGCCTGCACCGATGAACTGCTCGTGCATCTGGCGATGGTGGGCGCCCGGATCGAGGAGGTGCCGTTCATCCTGCGCTACGACCTGAAGCAGGGTGCCAGCAAGATGAACCTGGGCCTGACGATCCGCGAGACGCTCAAGTTACTGCGGTCGCATCGCGCGCAGTTGCGCGCCGGCCGCGACGGTGAATAGCTGCGGCGGCGGTCCGGCCGCGCGCCGGCAACGGCTCGCGGCCTCCGCGATGCCACCGATTCGGAGGCTTCGCTTCCACCCGCGCGGTCTGGTATGATCGGATTCGCGTGCGCGATAGCGCGACCGATCGATGCGCGAGAGGGGCGGCATGTCGTTTACCACCGATAGCGGTCAGGAGCTGGCGCCGGGAGCCCTGGCGCGGACCAACCCGACGCAGCTTTACCTGATCCGCCACGGCGAGCCCGAAGCCTGCTACCTGAATTGCTATTACGGTCAGGATGACGTGCCGCTGAGCGAGCGCGGACGCGACCAGTCGCGCCGGCTGGCCGAGCGGCTCGCGGCGGTGCCCTTCGACGCGGTTTATTCCAGCGATCTGCGCCGGGCGGGCTATCTGGCCGAGCTGATCGCGGAGGGGCGCGGCCTGCCGGTCCGCCGGCTGGCGGTCTTTCGCGAGCGGCATATGGGCATCCTGCAGGGGCTGGATGTGAAGCTCCTCGAGACGGCGCACGAACACACCGAGATTTACCGGCAATGGCGGTTGGATCGGGTCAATTTCCGGGTGCCCGAAGCAGAAAATTTTGTCGATCTGCGCGACCGCGTGCTGCCGGCGATCGAGGAACTGACCCAGTCGTTCAAGGGGATGCGCATCGCGCTGGTCTGCCACGCGGGGCCGATCCGCGTCGCGCTGGCCGACGCACTCGGCATGCCGCTCGACAACTGTTTCCGCTTCTCGTTGAATCATTGTTCGGTCAGCGTCATCGAATACCCGCATGAGGGGACTCCACGCGTCACGTTGATCAATGGCTGACCCGTCCCACGCAAATTCGCCACCCGATCCGGCCGGCCCGGCGCCGGCGGCCGGTCCGCAGAAGCACCGACTTCCCGCGCGGTATCGCGCGCGGGCGCGCGGCGCCGGGTGCTCCCCGCCATGGTGGATCGGCTTGCTGCTGGGCGCCGCCCTGGCGGCCGTTACGGTGCTGGCCATCGTGATCAGCGCCGTAGGTTTGGCGGGGGGGATCGTCGGGGGTTGTCTGGCGGCGGCGGCGTATTGGGCCGCGTTCGACCGCGCCAGTCCGCCGCTGGTGGGCCTGGTGCTGATCGGCGTCGTCCTCGCTACCTATTATGTTCTGCCGGAGCTGGCCGTTCTTTGGGTGATGGCCTCGGCCCTGGCGGGGGCGACGGGCGTCTGGCTGAACCGGGCCGGTGGGCGCGAAGACGACTACTTTTTCCTGCCGGCGGCCGCAACGCTGGCGGCGTTCGCCATCCTGGTCTGGCTCGGCCAGGGCGGCCGGCTGGATGGGCCGCTGGAGGCGTTGCGCGAGAGCCCGACACAGCTGTTGAACCTGATCGAGCAGGAGAACGCGCGGCTGATCGAGCAGCGCCAGGCGCCGCTGTTCAACCCAACCCAGCTGGAGCAGTTGCGCGAATATCTGCCGCGGGCCTGGGTGCCGACGCTCGTGGCGCTGTGGGTTCTGGCGCTCTGGTTGACGGGCCGGGTTGTGCGGCGGGCCATCGGGCGGTTCCAGCCGTCGCGCTCGCTGCTGGTGCTGTTCCGGTTGAGCCAGCGCTATATTTTTGTCTTGATCGCCGGGCTGTTTTTCGCGATCTTGGGTAGCTTGTACGCATGGCCGACAGCGTGGCGGATTGCTCTGCCCCTGCTCGCGGTCATGTATGTCGCGGCGCTGGTGCAGGGGATTGCGGTGTTGTTGTTTACCGCCGCGCTGCGCCGCAAGATGGGGCAGCCGGGTCTGGCCGCCGCCATGACGTGGGGCGGACTGATCCTGTTCATCGGCTTTATCCGGGTGCCGATCGGCGCCCTGCTGGGGCTGATGGATGTCTGGTTGGATTTTCGCCGGCTGGAACGGCGCGGGGCCTCCTGAGCGTCCCCGGGCGCCAGGAGCCGTCAATCAGGCCCGCGGTTTGCGCGCGGCCATGTCAACAGCGAGTGAGGCAGATGCAGGTAATTCTTTTTCGGAGCATTGACAAGCTGGGGATGCAGGGCGACGTGGTGAATGTCGCCAACGGCTACTTCCGCAATTACCTTGGTCCGCGGGGGCTGGCCGTCGAAGCCAGCGAGGCGACGCTGCGCCGGCTTGAGGCCAAGCGCAAGAAGTTGCAGCTCGAGGCGGAGAAGGATCGGACCGACGCCGAATCGGTCGCCGAACGGCTCGCCGGCGTGCGCCTGCACTTCACGATGAAGACGATCGACGGCAAGAAGCTGTTCGGCTCGGTCACGGCCCAGAACATCCTGGAGCAGCTCAACGAGCAGGGCTATGCCTTCGAGCGGCGCCAGATCACGCTGCACGAACCGCTGAAGACGACCGGCGAGCATGACGTGCGGATCAAGCTCGTGGGTCACATCGAGGGCCATATCAAGGTGCAGATCGACGCCGAGACGACGGTGAGCGAAAGCGAGCAGACCGATATGGACCTGGCGGCGGCGGCGCAGGCCGCGTCGGACCGCCGGCGCGCGCTGCGCGAGCAGCAGGAAGCGCAGGAATCGGGTGAAGTCGCGGCGCCGGCGGTGGCCGAGGAAAATGCGGCCGAAGCCGAGGACGGAAATTCCTGATCCAGCTGCGCGGCGAGGGCTGAATCGACTGGATTTTCATCTGCAGCGGGCGTTCCCGGGAGGGGGCGCCCGCGCCTTTGTTTGCGACTAAGTCAAATAAAATCAAGTTAATACAAATCCTTGCAAGGGGCTGGGCGCTGGGCGATATTAGGGGCCTCCTCCCGCCCTCGAGGCGGAACTACCCCTTACCCAAGTCGGCCCCGTCGCCATGTCGGACGACCTCCTGCAGGACTCTCCCACGCTCTCGCTCCCGCATAACCTGCAGGTTGAGCGCGCCCTGCTGGGCAGTCTGATCCTGGACAATCGCCAGATCGATCTGGTCCTGGAGATCTTCCATCCCGAGGCGGTCAGCATGGCGCGCCAGGGGAACGCCGCGCGCCGCCGCGGGCAAAACCACCTCGAGCCGCTCTTTTTCAGCCAGGCGCATCAGCGCGTGTTCGGATCAATCTGCCGGCTCTATGACGCCGGTACGGGGATCGATCTGACGACCCTGGCCGAGGAATTGAACCGCCAGGGTGACCTGGAACTGGTCGGCGGCGCGCCGTATCTGGCCAGCCTGGAGGACGACGTCTTCTCGCTGACCCAGGTTCCCGAGTATGCCCGGATCATCATGGAGAAGTGGAAACTGCGCTCGCTGATCCGGGCGACGCAATTGATTTCGGAAGTCGCCGCGAGCTCCGACGCCCGCGCCGACGAGGTGATCGAGCAGGCCGAGAAGCGGATCTTCGAAATCGCACTGGATCGGGTGCAGCGCGACTTCGTCCAGATCGGCGAGCCGCTGGCCGAGCAGTTGATCGAAATTGAAAACCGCAAGAAAGGCGTGGCGGAACTGCCGGGGCTGCCGACCGGCTTCCGCGTGCTGGACCGGATGACGACCGGGCTGCGGCCATCGCAATTGATCATCCTGGCGGCGCGGCCGTCGATGGGCAAGACGGCGCTAGCGTTGAACATCGCGGCGCATGTGGCCTTCCGGCGCGGCCAGACGGTGGGGATCTTCTCCCTGGAGATGTCGGCCAGCGAGCTGATCACGCGCCTGATGTGCACCGAGGCGCGCGTTTCGATGGGACGCGTGCGCGGGAACTTCGGCCTGCGGCGCGATGAACTGGACGCGATCCACGAAGCGGCCGAGCGGATCGAAAAGGCGCCGCTTTACATCGACGACGCCTCGAGCCTGAGTGCGATGGAGCTGCGCGCCAAGGCGCGCCGGCTCAAGTCGCGCTGTCCGGAGCTGGCGCTGATTATCGTCGACTACCTGCAACTGATGACCGGCGGCGGGGCGCGCTACGACAACCGCCAGCAGGAGGTCAGCGAGATTTCGCGGTCGCTCAAGCAGATCGCGCGGGAACTGAACATCCCGGTAATCGCGCTCAGCCAGCTCAGCCGCCAGAGCGAGCAGCGCCAGGGGCGCGGCGTCAAGGACAAGCTGCCGCGACTGAGCGACCTGCGCGAATCGGGCGCGATCGAACAGGATGCCGACATCGTCCTGTTTATCCATCGCGAACGCAACATGGCGACCGACGAGGACGGCTCGCACGAGCCCGAACTGGCGACGCTGCGCATCGGCAAGCAACGCAACGGCCCGATCGGCGACACCCAGCTTCTGTTTCGCGGGGAATTCACCAGGTTCGTCGATCTGGCGCTGGACAGCGATTGATTGTCGGAGCCCCCGAGCGCCAGACGAAGGACGGGAAGCTTTTCAGAACGGTTCGCCGGCGGCATCGGCCACGCCAGACGCGGTTTGCCGCTTGATCTTTTCCGGCGCGAACCGTAGCATACCAACTTTGCGCCTGTCCGATGAAGCCGGCGCAGATGGGATCGCCGGTCCTCCTAGCCGGGCCGCCCGCCCAATCCTGAGATCAGCGAGGCACGCATGGGTAGCGTTGTCAAGAAACGCCGCAAAAAGATTCGCAAACACAAGTACCGCAAGCTGCGCAAGAGGATGCGGCATAAGCGCTGAGTGAACGGCGGGCAGGCCGCCCGTTCGGCCGCGCAGCATCCATCACGGCAGGCATCTTGCCGGGCGGCTGGTCGACACCCTTTCCTGAACGTCGCCGGCCGCCCGCCGCTTCCGTCTCTCGCCACAATCCGACGCAATCCCGCCCTCTCGGAGCCCGCTCCATGTCCGAGGCTGACTCGTCTGCCGGTTCCCGGCCGGCGCCTCATATCAGTCGCTACCGCGTCACGTATCGGATGACCGATCAGATGGGGGTGGTGTATTACGGACACTATCTGGAGCTGTTTGAGATCGGCCGGACGGAGATGCTGCGCGACGCCGGTTTCGAATACCGCTTGCTGGAGCGCGACGGCTACTATCTGCCGGTCGTGCATGTGAGCGCCGACTACCTGTCGCCGGCGCGATACGACGACCTTTTATTGATCCACACCTGGCTGGAGCACCTGGGCAAGGTGCGCTTCGATTTCCGCTACGAACTGTGCCGCGAGGGAGACGATCGCGCGCTTTGCCGCGGCCGGACGCGCCATGTTCTGGTCGGAGCCGACGGCCGCCCGCGGCGTCTGGAGGGGACATGGCTCGAGCGTCTCAAACCGTTCGTCGCCCAAAGCGAAGATTCCGGCGATTCGTCTCCCGCTTAAGAATCCGTCCCTCGTCCTCGTGATTCCCCATAGGTCCGCCCCAATCTATCTTTCCTCGTTTTGAAGCTCCGGCTCACGAGCATCTCGTCATCCGCGGCATTCTTCCGCGGCGAATTTCGGTGCTTTCCCGCCCGCCGATGTGGGGACGTCCCCACGCTCCCAGTCGTTGCCCGGCACGGTTCGTGTTCAGCCATGTCCTATCTTCGCAAGGAGGCCAGGACCATGCCATCGTGGAGCAACAAGGACGAACGGATGTATGAACACATCAAGGAGAGCAATCGGGAGCGGGGCATCAAGGGGAAGCGCGCCAGGGAGATCGCCGCCCGCACCGTGAACAAGCAGCGTCGCGAAGAAGGCCGCACGCCGAACAAGACGACTCAGGGAACCGGCAATCCGCGCCGTTCGCTCGATGAGCGGTCCAGGGATGAACTGTATAACATTGCCCGCGACCGCAAGATCCGCGGACGCAGCCGCATGAGCAAGGGGGAACTGATTCAGGCAATCCGGCACTGATCGGTCGGGGCCGTGGTGCGCGGCTAGCCGCCGTTGAACTCACGGACGGCTTCGAACATCGCCACCACGTTTTCCGGCGGTACTTCGGGCGTCACGTTGTGCACTTGGTTGAAGACATAGCCGCCGCCCTTGCTGAAGATCTCCAGCCGCTCCAGCACGCAGCGACGGACATCCTGAACCGTGCCGCGCGGCAGGACGTGTGCAGTGTCGCAGCCGCCGCCCCAGAACGTCACGTCGCGGCCGAACTCGCGCTTCAGTTCCGCCGGATCCATGCCGTGGGCCGAAGTCTGCACGGGATTGAGCACTTCCACGCCGGCATCAATCAGGTCCCCAATGATTTCCCGAATCGAACCGCAGCTATGCAGGAAGACATGCGGCCCGCCGCGTTCGCGCACGTAACCGAACAACTTCTTCTGGCGAGGCTTGAAGAAGCGCCGATACATCTCCGGACTCATCTGCAACGCGGCGCCAGTCCCCAGGTCGTCGCCGAACTGGATCAGATCGACCGCGTCGCCGAAGGCATCCAGGATCTTGCGCAGGTTCTCCAGATGGAGTTCCACCAGCCGATCCAGCAGGCGCTCCAGGGCCGCCGGTTCGGCCATCAAGTCAAACAGCAGGTTGCCGAAACCGCGCAGGAACTGGCCCCACTCCAGCAGGTTGCCGCCGAAGGCGACCATGATCGCCCGGTCGGTCTGACCATGGAAGGCTTTCGCCGTTTCGGCGATCCGCGCCAGCCCCGCGTCGTCCAGCGGGATGTGATACGGGGGCGAGGGGAGCGCCGCCCAGGAGACTTTGGCCATCGCCGCCGGCAGGCTATCGGCCCATTTATCCGGCGGCACGTCCTCAAGCGGATGGATCTCCTGATTGAAGTAGAAGGCGCCGTGATACATCCGCGCGACGATATCGCCGTCGGCATCGCGCGCGACCCAGTCGCCGTTTTCCTGCCGTTCGGGGTTGAAGTAGGCCGGCACGAGGCAGGGGGCGTCATCGGGAAGCGTCCACGGGCGCCATTCGGCCGGATCAGTGAGAAAGGCACGCCCCAGATCGACCGCGTCGATGCCGAAGCGATCCAGGATTTCGTCCTCGGGCTGCGCCAGTTGCTGCACCAGATCGTAGACCTGAACCGGCCCCGCCAGGCCCAGGTGGCGCTTGAGCCGAACGTGCGCCAGCGCGGTGATGCCGGTGGACCGCATGGCGCCGAAATCGACCGGAACCCTGTCGGGTTCCTTGTGACGGATGGCGGCAAGAACACGCTCGCGTGAGTTCATGGCGAACTCCTTTGGAGAGAAGTCAGGTCAAGACAGCAAGGCCGACGGCCCTGTTCACCGAGGCTGAGGCAAGTATAAGATAATAAGATCTATTTGCAATTTGGTTTGACGCTCTCCGGTCACATCGCATGGGCGGCGGGGAACATCAGGACGGAACGGGGTCGGTCACTTAAAGGGTGGCGCGGCGAATGATCAGCGTCACGGTACGCGTGTGGCGGCCGTCGGTGCTGGTCGCGACGACATCGATCACCTGCTCTCCCTCCGGCAGGCTGAAGCGCAGCGTAAACGTCCCATCCGGCCGCAACGTGATGGGCCGGCCCTGCACGGTCAGTCGGGCATCGGGCTCGGTGGCCCCATAAACCGTCAGATCGGCATCGACGCTTAAGCGGAAAGCATCAACCGGCAGCGCGGCGGATTGCCCGGCGCCGTGGAATCCCGCGCCCGAAGCCTGCGCGACGTGATCGAGAGCGGGGGCTTCGGCGCGCGGCGCTCCGGACGGACCGGCCGGGGCCGCAAAACCCAGCCTCGGCTGGGAAGCTGCGACCTGGGGCAGGGGAGCGCCGAGGGCATCCACCGGCGCCGGGGCGACGTCCTTCGCCTGCGCCCCCTGGACCCTTTGGCTGGCCGGATGCGCTCCCGGCCGATGGGCGGTATCATCCGCGGTTGTCGTGGCCGCCGGCGTCGGCGTGGACGGGTCAGGCCCGGTCGGTTGTGGCGGGGGGATTTCGGCCAGCCACTCGGGCAATCCTTCCGGAGGCCGGGCTGTGGGCCGCGAATCTTCGGCGGCGAGCCGAACATCGGCGTGTCGCGGCGCCGGCGCGGGCGACCGCGGCTGACCCGTAACCCAATCCGGGACGGCCCGGCGCGTCACCCGCGCCTCGTGGGGGAGCTCGGCCGGTTGGCCGTGCGGGCTGATCACCCGGTTGGAGCGCGCAATGGTCCTGAACCGGCCGTCACGGTCGACATAACCCAGCTCGACGCTCCAGTGGCGTTCGCCACGCGGGATGCGCAGCGTATGGTCCCGCGTTTCGATGCCAACCACCCATTCCTGCACGAACCCGCCGGTGATGGGCCCGTCGGCCGCGGCAAGGCGCAGCATCAGCAGCGGTCGCCCGACCCGCCGGTCCAGCCCGTGCCGCTGCAGGTCTTCATTCTCCAGGGTCCAGTGAATGTAGAGCGTCTCCGGGTCTCGCACCATCAGCACGATCTGACTGGCGGAGGCGGATGGCATCGTCGTGATCTGCTCGGCGCGCGCGGGCGCGCTCCGGGTGTCGCCGGCCGGGACGGCGGCGGGCGGGGGGAGGGGAGCCCGGGGCGTCGCCGCCGGCGGCGCGCCCGGTGGAGGTTCCGTTGACTTGCCGGCCGTCGTCCGCGGCAGGTCGGAAGGAAGGTCAGCCGCTGCCGGCTTCGAAGCCGCCCGCCCGCGCGACGGCGGCGCGACCGGTGGTTCGGCGCGATGCGCCGCCAACGAACGGGGGCTGCCGGCGGGGAGGACGACGCGGCGGGGCGCCGGCCAGCGGTCATCGCGCACCGCTTCGTCGGCCTCCGGCCATTCCGATCGGGTCGGCCGGCGCGGGGAGGACGGCTTTGCGCCGGCGACGGCCTTCGTCTTGGGTTCTTTCTTCGCCCGGGTCTTTTTCGCCGACGATGGGCTGGCCAGCGGTGGGGCGGGGAGAGCAGCCGGCGCGGCTTGCCTGGTCGTGTTGGATACCTTGGCGGCGGCTTGTTTGGCCGGCTTGTCGGCCGCCTGGGCCTTGGCGGCCCTGGATCGCCTGGTCGCCGGGGCCTTCGCCGTCTCGGTGGAAGGCGTCTTCGAGTCCTTTTTCGCGGCCTTCCGCGCTGATTTCGGCGCGGCAGCCTCCCTCTTGGCAGCTCTCGCGGGGGGCTTTTTCTTCGCCGCCGCGTCCTCACCTGCGGGGCGCGAAGCCGGAACCGAGTCGGCGGTTTGGTCCGAAGGGTCGGGTCGTTTCCGCGCCATGCTGCAACCCCCGCGCTGAACGCGGCTGCCTCGGGAGGAACCGCGCCGTGCGCTGAATCTGACATTGTTTGGCAAACGCCGGGCCGCTGCAACCCTTTTGGGCCGATTCGCGGCCGACGAACGACAATCCACAGCACGTTCACGACCGGTCAGCGGCGGAAGCCACGGCCGCCTTGCAGAACCGGCCGGATGAACCTAGTGTGTCGAGGCGGGACGACGCCGCGGCGCGCCGCTTGCCGCCCGTCCCGGATCGAACGGATGGCCATCCTGACTGGAGCGGAACCCAATGGCCGAAGCCCCCGCGCAGCCCGTCAGCTCCCGTCCGCGCGTCGTGATCCTGACCTCCGGGCTGGATAATCTGCCCGCCCGGCTCCTGCTGCGCGAATGCGGGCGGCGGTCGTTTCGGCCCGCGGCGGTGGTCGTTGACCCGATCATCCGCCGGCGGCGCGCGCCGGAGCCTTCGCTGCTGGCCCGATACGGCCGCATGCTGCGGGCCAGGATGGGGGTTTACGCCGCGAGAAAGCTGGCTCGCGGCCTGCGCCGGCGGTTCGAACGGCCGGACAATCCGCGGTTGCCCTGGCTCGATATCCTGGCTGAACGGCAGGGCGTGCCGCTGATCCAGACGACCAATGTCAACCGTGATGAGGGACTGCGGCGCCTGCGGGAGACCGCGCCGGAAATCCTCGTCATGATGGGGTGCCGCATCCTGCGGCCCGAGGCGCTGGCGGTCGCGCCGCTCGCGCTCAACTTCCATACCGGCCTGCTACCCGACTATCGCGGCGCCGACACGCTTTACTGGGCGCTGGCGCGCGGCGATCATGAACGGATCGGCTTCACGATCCACCGGGCGGTCGAAGCCGTCGATGCCGGAGAAGTGTATTATGAGGAAGCCGTGGCGCCGCTTCGCGGCGAACTGATCGAGGACCTGTTCCGGCGCTGTTGTGAACGAGCCGCCCCGCACTGGTTCGATCTGTTCGCCGCCTTCGCGCGTGACGGCAAGCTGGAGGGGCGGGCGCTCGACCTGACGCGCGGGACGCGCTACTGGGGCGTGGACTGGTGGGCCGTCGCGCACGCGGAGCATGCCTGGATGAAGGGCCGCCAACCGGCCTGGGTTCCGGAAAACGCGCCGCCGGCCGAGTCGGCACAAGGGCCAAATGCATGAGGGAACTGCCGTTTCGACTCCTCGACCGGCTCTACATGGGCCTCTCCCGACCGTTCGGGCGGGAGCTGCGCGCGCGCGCGCTGCTGGACTGGCGTGCGGCGCAATCGCCCGCGCGGGTTGAGCCGCCCGAGGGCTCGCTCCTCGTCCTCGCGCCTCACCCGGATGACGAATCGATCGGCTGCGGCGGACTGATCCTGCTCAAGCCGGACCGCGCCGAGCGGGTGCGGATCGTCCTGATGACGGGCGGGGAGCAGGGCCGCCCCGACTGGACCGAAACGGCGACGGCGCGGACGCGCCGGGAGGAGATGGAGGCGTGCCGCCGGCTGCTGGGCGTTGCGCAGGTGCATTCCCTGCCCGGCGAGGATCAGCGCCTGTCGTCCCAGCCCGAACTGGCCGCCCCGCTGCGCGAGCTGCTCGACGGCCTGCTGCCCGATGCCGTCCTGCTGCCCTTCTTCATGGATGCGCATCCCGATCACATCGCGACCAACCGCATCTTTCTGGAGGCCGCGCACGATGTGCTGCCCGAAGGGTTGCCGGTCTGGGGCTATGAAGTCTGGTCGCACTGCCCGGCCAACGTCGCGGTGGATATCTCGGCCGTGATCGATCAGAAACGCGCGGCGATTGCCGTGCACGCCTCGCAGGACCGCCGGATGAACTATGCCGAAGCGATCGCCGGGCTGAACCGTTACCGCGCGATGCAGATCAACTGGCGAGGGGAGAGCGACCTGACGCACGCCGAGGCCTACGTCCGCATGGCGCTGCGCGAATACCGGCGCGCGGCCGAAGCCTGGTTCAGCCGGACGGGCGTTCCGGCTGAGCCCGCGAAGAGCGAAGGCGCGCCATGAACTGGATCGTGCGGCCCATCACCGGCATCCTGCGGAGCCTCTGGCGGGCCTATCTGCGCCATGAAACGGAACGGATCCCGTTCGCCGCCCGCGGCGTCCACGTGGAAATCGTGCCGCGCTCGCGATTTGAGAATCCTGAACGGATCCGGATCGGGAACTATGTCTACATCGGGCACGGCGCTGCCTTCCATGGCATCGGCGGCATCACCATCGGCGACAACATTTCGTTCTCACCCCACGTCCAGATCCACACGTCCAATCACCGGTACGAACAGGCCGATGCGCTGCCCTACGACCATGTCTCGTATCTGAAGCCGGTCCGGGTGGAATCGCATGCCTGGATCGGGGCAAACGTTCTGATCTGTCCAGGGGTCACCATTGGCGAGGGGGCGGTGGTGGCGATGGGTTCGGTCGTGACGCGCGACGTGCCGCCCTGCACCGTGGTCGGCGGCAATCCGGCCCGGGTAATCAAGGAGCGCGACCGGGCGCGGTTCGAGAAGTTGAAGGCCGAGGGGCGGTTCTACATGCGCATCAAGCATGAACCGGGCTACCGGGGCACCGTCTTCGTGGGACCGGGAGTGGAGCCCGGGATCGCCACAGACTCCAGCCGCGAGGCCGAGCGGTAGACCGGTCCGGCGCCGCCGACGGACGAAAGGGCGGAAATCTCTATGGAGGACCACGACTGAATGGCGACGCGTCCAACGGACATTCAGAAAGAACTGGATCGCCGCTATGAGGCCGCCCTGGCCGCCGCCGCCGGGCAGGTGACCGACCAGTTTGATGCGCCGCCGGAGGTCGTCGACGCCTGGCGCCGGGCGATACGGGTCGTGCGCCAGGCGCTGGCCGAGCTGTGCTGGCCGCAACCGACCTGGGGCGCGACCCTGCGCCAATGGCGCGGGCACTGCCGAATCCAACTGGGCGACTTGCTGCCCCACCCTGGGATCGACACGATCGAAGGGCTGATGAGCGCCATGGGACTGGGCCGGCACCTGCGGGCAGATTATGTCGAGTTCACGGATCTGCACTCCATCTGCCGCTGGCTGCGCAAAGTCTATACGGCGTTGCGACAGGAGCAGCCGCCGCTGAAGCACCCTCCCGACCGCGTGCGGTTGAACATTCCCGGCTATTCGCGGAATCTGGCTGATCGCTGGCGGGCCGAACGGCGCTTGGCCACGCTGCCGCGCCTGATTCGGAGGCTGCGCAAGGGAACGCCGCGCAGTATCGACCCGATCCTGTTCGGCAGCCTGGCGCGCGAGGAAGCCTGGCCGCGGTTCTCCGATGTCGATCTCTGCCTGATCTTCGATGATGACGCGATCACGGCCACGAGCAGCCTGACGCGGACCGTCAGAACCTGCCGTCAGATCGCCCCGCTGCTGGCCGCGGCCGATGCGCTTCATCATCATGGCCCCTATGTTCTGTTCGAAAGCGACTGGGACGCCTACAGCGAGTCGCTGCTTCCCCTGGCCACGCTGGGTCGGGCAATGACCATGGAGAGCCGCCCTTACGTTCAGTTCGTCCGCGTCTACGGGGACCGGCATCAGGGGCTATCCAATCTGGCGCAGGCGCGGCGGGGGATCCTGGACCTTCTCGGCCGACCGGACAAACTGGCCGATCGTTACACGGCCAAATATCTCGTCTCGCTGGTTCTGCTGCTGCCGGCGCTGGTCTGTTCGGCCCGCGGTATCCCGTTCGATAAGGCTGATGCGTTCGACTTCCTCAAGCCGCTGCTGAACGATCCGGCCCGGCAGACGCTCGAGGCCGTCGAAGCGATCCGGCGCGAGTGGCGCGAGACGATTCAGCCGCCGGCCGTGCTGCTGCGGGGATGCGGAGCGCTGGCCGGTTGTGTGGGCCGGCAGGTCAACCGTTGGCCTTCCCGGTCGCTCCAGCAGCGGCTGATCAAACTGGGCGGCGGGATCCGCCATCTGGCCGATGCGTGCCTGGAACTGGGCATCCTGGAGTTGGTCTGATCGCCGCGCCAGGATGGCGGAAACTTGATCGATCCAGATTGACACAAAACGCCAATCCGCGCAGAATGTTGCGTTCGGGTCCGGCGGAAGCGACCGATACGCCGCCGGCCGCCCGGAGCATCCATTTTCGACCCGGAGGGAGGTGAATCCGTCTTGAGCCTGATCTTCGTCGACAACAACGAGCCGATTGACAAGGCGCTTCGACGTTTCAAGAAGGAGTGCCAGAAATCGGGCATTCTGGCGGAACTGCGCCGACGCGAGTACTATGAAAAGCCCAGCGTCCGCCGCCGCCGCAAACACGAAGCCGCCAAGCGCAAACAGCGGCGTCGCATGTTGAAGATGCTGCGCAAGATGGAACGCTACTAGCCCCCTTCCAGGCGAACGAGTTCTTTCGATCGTCCCCCGGTTGGTCCTCGGATCGGCCGGGGGATTTTGCTTGGGCCGGGCCGGCGATCCGCCCGGCGCGCTCCCGTCGGCGGAGCGGCCGGCCGGGAGAGTGCTCCGCGCGGCGAGGTGAGCGGCGCGCGGAAGGGATGGAATTCCGAAAAGCCCGTCGCACGACGCCTGCCCTCGCTCTGAAAACGTCGCTCGTCCCTCATCCTCAAACGTCGCTCGTCCCTCATCCTCGCCGTCGAGCCCAGGGAGTTCCCTGAGATTTCGGCTCTCGTCCACCGTCCCTCGTCCTCGGGAGTCGGCAGCCGCCCTATTTTCCGAACGGACTGAACCGCCGGTTCATAGGCCGCCCAAGAGAAGGCTGGCAGCCCTCTTTTTTTCGACCCAAGTCGATGTTCGTTAAATGGTAATTTAACGAAGTTATGGATCGATTGTGCGATCTGATCCGTTTCGTCCTCATTCTACATTGTTTACGGCTGCCAGCCGCATGTGAAGGTTCGGGGCGAAAGGGGGTTTCCATGACGGATAATAACGGCCCGAGGGGCCGCAAAAACCCCCGTCCCCTCGGCTTGACAATCCCCCTCGTCCCCCGCTAGGCTTAAATCCCGTGGCTGGGGGACCGACCAGGTCTTCCTGGCGACGGGTTTTTTATTTTGGGCCCGTTTTTCCCCGCGCGGCCCCCCAAAGCGAGCCAGCCATGGCTTCCATCAAGACCACCTTCACCACGATCCTGATCCTCCTGATCCTGGTCGCCCTGGGCGTCGTCGGCGTTTTCGGCTACCACTGGTGGCAGGTGAGAGCCGTCCAAGGGGAAATTGCGCAAGCGCGCACGCTGCTCGACACCGGCTCGCCCCAGGAAGCCGAACAGATTCTGGCGACCCGGATGGAACGGAGCAAACCGGGCCAGCCGTGGGTGGCGCAGATCATCTCCATGCGATTCGAGGCGATGGAAGCCTACGGCGATGACGCCGCCGCTCAGCGGCTGGCGGCCCTGGTCCTGTCGGAAGGCCAACCTTGGGTCCGACCGCCGCAGGAAGCCTGGGCGCAGGCGACGCTCCGTCTGGCGCAGGCGGAGCTGGCGCGGAACAACATCCAAGGCGCCCAGGGCTATGTCGAAGCCGTTCTGGCCCAACCGGCCAGCCAGCCGGTGAAGGATGAGGCGGAACTGGCCCAGGCGCGGATCGAGCTGGCCCAAGGCAAGGCCGAGGAAGCCAAGGCCCGGCTGGAGGCGCTGCTGGCGCGGGTGCCGGAGGGCTCGCCCGTCCGTCGGGGGGTTGAACACAACCTCGGCCTGCTCAATACGCGCATGCTCCTCTCGCCGCAGCCCTTCGGTGAGGACGAGCTGTATGTGGTCGCGAAAGGCGACACGATCGCCGGCATCGCCAAGCGGTTCGGCGTCTCCCCTGACCTGATCATGCGCGTCAATGGGATTGAAAACCCGCGCATGCTCAGCATCGGCCGGCGCCTGAAAATTCCCAAACTCGACCTGGAACTGGTCGTCAACAAGACCGACAACACGCTGACCGTTTACAACGGAGGGAAGTTCTTCAAGCGCTACGATGTCCGCACGGGCGAATACGACTATCAGACGCCGCCCGGGGAGTACCGCATTCAGAACAAGAAGGAGAACCCCGCCTGGACCGATCCCAAGACGAACGAGCACTATGAACCCAACGCGCCGGGCAACCAGTTGGGATCGCGTTGGATGGGCTTTTCGGGCAGCCTGGGAATCCACGAGGCGATCGATGCGGAGTCCATCGGCACCTATTCCTCGAACGGCTGCGTCGGGCTGGTGAAGCAGGATGTTGAGGAGCTGTATGATCTGGTCCGCGTCGGCACGCCGGTCCGGATTGTCGGCCAGAAATCGACCCCATCTCTGTGAAAGGCAGTACCGCGTCATGGCCCCCCTGATCAAGCTGGGTTTGCCCAAGGGCAGCCTGCAGGAGGCAACCTTGCAGCTCTTCCGCAAGGCCGGGTTCTATTTTTCGGTCTCCGGCCGCTCCTACTTTGTCGATAGCGACGACCCCGAAATCGAAGCCGTGTTGATCCGCGCCCAGGAGATGGCGCGCTACGTCGCGTCGGGCGCCTTCGACGCCGGCCTGACCGGCCACGACTGGGTTATGGAGACCGGCGCCGACGTTCACGAGGTGTGCGAGCTGATCTACGCCAAGGTCTCGGCGCGGCCGGTCCGCTGGGTTCTGGCCGTGCCGGAAAACAGCTCAATCCAGTCGGTCAAGGATCTGGAGGGCAAGCGCATCGCCACCGAGGTCGTCGGGCTCACGCGCCGGTATCTGGAACAGCACGGCGTCCAGGCGGACGTGGAGTTCAGTTGGGGGGCCACCGAAATCAAGGCGCCGCAGTTCGTCGATGCGATCGTCGAAGTGACGGAAACCGGCAGTTCGCTGCGGGCGAACAAGCTGCGCATCGTCGAGACCCTCCTGGAAAGCACCACGCGGTTTATTGCCAATAAGCAGGCCTGGCAGGATCCCCAGAAACGCGAAAAGCTGGAAAACATGGCCTTACTGCTTCAATCGGCCATCGCGGCGGAAGGGAAAGTGGGCCTGAAGATGAACGTCCCCAAGCGCAATCTGGAGCAGGTGACCCGGATTCTGCCGGCGCTTACCTCGCCGACGATTTCGCATCTGGCCGATTCGGACTGGGTGGCGATCGAAATCATTACCGAGGAGGCCGAGGTGAAACGGATCATCCCGGCACTGCGCCGGGCCGGCGCTCGCGGGATTATCGAATATCCGCTGAATAAAGTCATTGATTAGAAGGCTTTGCGGCTCAGCAGAACGCAGGGCGGCGTGAAGGACGCTTGCAGATGGGACCGAGAATCGCTGGAGTCATACCCGCCCGTTACGGCGCCACCCGTTTCCCGGGGAAACCGTTGGCGCTGCTGCACGGCCGGCCCCTGATCGTCCACGTCTGCGAGAACGTCGCGCGCGCCCGGATGCTTGAGCGGCTTTGGGTTGCGACCGATGATGAAAGAATTGCCTCCGCGGTCGAAGAGGCCGGGTTCGAGGCCCGGATGACCCCGAGCGACTGTGCGTCGGGGACGGACCGGATCGCCGCTTCGCTCCGAGCCGACGAGGAATGGGAGATTCTTGTCAACATCCAGGGGGACGAACCGCGGATCGATCCGCAGGTGATTGATTCCGTGGCGATTGCGCTGGCGGAAGCAAAGGATTGCGGCGTCGCGACGGCGGCCGTCCCGATCCGGAACGAAGCCGATTTCCGGTCGCCGCACGTGGTCAAGGTCGTGCTGACGCCCGAGGGGCGCGCGCTGTATTTTTCCCGCTCGCCGCTCCCCTCGCCCGACCGGCTGACGGCCGCCGAGCGCGAAGCCCCAGGCTTCTGTTGGGGGCTGAAACATCTGGGCTTGTATGCGTTCCGGCGCGCGGTTCTGAGCCAGTTCGCCGCCTGGTTGCCGACGCCGCTCGAACAGCGCGAGCGGCTTGAGCAACTGCGGTTTCTGGAGAATGGCGTCGGCATCCGCGTCGTGGAGGTCGAACACGACTCGATCGGGGTCGACACACCCGAGGAACTGGCCCTCCTGCAGACCAGAGGCGCATGAGGGCGGCGATGCTTTCTCATCAAGACCATCAAATCATGCTGGATTTCCGCCGTCGGTTGGAGGCGCTGGAAGTCCCTTTGCATCGGAGGGTGGTGTATGGATCGCGCGCGCGCGGCGACGCTCGTCCCGATTCCGACGATGACGTGCTGCTGGTGCTGGAGAACGATAACAGTCAGTCGCGCAAGTCAATCCATCACCTGGCGACCGAATTCGGATTGGAATACGATCTGTCGATCTTCCCGGTTGTCATGACCCGCGCCCAGTTCGAAAAGGAGCACGTGCGCTACAACCTGTTCATGATGAACGTGGACCGGGATGGGGTGGCAATATGACTTTGGAGCCGTCCGATTGCCAACCCGCCCAGGGCTATTCGCTCGATCCGCTTACTCCACTCCCCTCTCCCGATACCGCATAAGGAGACCCGTTCATGACCAAGTTCATCTTCATCACCGGCGGCGTGATCAGTTCGCTCGGCAAGGGCATCGCCTCGGCGTCGGTCGGCACGTTGCTGAAGTCTCACGGCTATAATATTACGATGATGAAGCTTGACCCTTACTTGAATGTCGACCCCGGCACGATGAGCCCGTTTCAGCACGGGGAGGTCTTCGTGACCGACGACGGCGCGGAAACCGACCTCGACCTGGGGCACTACGAGCGGTTCACCGGCGTCACGATGAGCCGGCTGAACAACGTCACCACCGGCCAGATCTACTACTCGGTGATCAGCAAGGAACGGCGCGGCGACTACCTCGGCTCCACCGTCCAGGTCATCCCGCACATCACCGACGAGATCAAGGGCTCGATCCTCCGGCTGGCCGACCAGGACAGCTATGACGCGATCCTGTGCGAGATCGGCGGCACCGTCGGCGACATCGAGTCCCAGCCGTTCCTCGAAGCGATCCGCCAGATTCCCTACGACATCGGCCGCGAGCACTGCATGTATATTCACCTGGTGCTGGTGCCGTACCTCGCCGCGGCGGGGGAACTGAAAACCAAACCGAGCCAGCACAGCGTGCGCGCCCTGCGCGAAATCGGCATCCAGGCCGACGTCCTGCTCTGCCGCACCGAGCACCCGCTGGGGGAGAGCCAGCGCCAGAAGATCGCCCTGTTCTGCGACGTCCGGCCCGACATGGTGTTTGAGGCACGCGACGCCGACGACATCTACCGCATCCCGCTGCTCTACGCCGAGCAGGGGATCGACCGCGCCATCATCAAGCGGCTGGGCCTGAACCGGACCGAGGCCCAGATCGACCGCTGGCGCAGTCTGATGCAGCGCGTCGACAGCATCCCCGACACGCTGCGCATCGGCGTGGCCGGCAAATACGTCGAATTGCAGGACGCCTACAAGAGCATCTACGAGGCGCTGCGTCATGGCGCGATCGCCAACAACGTCCATCTGGAGATCGATCGGATCGACAGCGAGCAACTGACGGCCGAGAACGTCGCCGGGCGCCTGAGCGACCTCGCCGGCATCCTGATCCCCGGCGGATTCGGCCAGCGCGGGATCGAGGGCAAGCTGCTCGCCGCCCAGTATGCCCGCGAGAACGGCGTCCCCTACTTCGGCATCTGCCTGGGCATGCAGTGCGCGCTGATCGAGTTCGCCCGCAACGTCTGCAAGCTGGAGGGGGCCAACAGCCGCGAATTCGACGAGGACACCCCCTACCCCGTGGTCGATCTGCTCGCGACCCAGAAGACGATCACGACAATGGGCGGCACGATGCGGCTGGGCGCCTACACCTGCCGGCTGCACGAGGAGAGCCTGGCGGCGCAGCTCTACGGCACCACGCAGATCTCCGAGCGCCACCGTCATCGGTACGAGGTCAACAACAAGTACCGCGCGCTATTCGAGGAGCATGGGCTGCGGCTGGCCGGGACAACGCTCGACACCAAGCTCGTCGAGATGATCGAGATCCCCGGCCATCCGTTTTACGTCGGCTGCCAGTTCCATCCCGAATTCAAGTCGCGGCCGCTGGACCCGCACCCGCTGTTCCGCGGATTCATCGCCGCGGCCAAGGCGCGAGCGGAGGCGAAAGGGGAACTGGTGGCGGCGGCGCAACCGAGCGCGAGAGGAAGCTGATCATGGAACCCGGCGTCCCGCGCACCGATATACAGCGGCTCTACGAAGACAAGATCCGCCAGATGCCGCCGCACGAGCGAGTGGAGCGAGCAACGCGGATGCATGAACTGGTCGTGAGTATCCTCCGGCAGCAACTGCGCGCGAAACATCCTGAACTTTCGGAGCGGGAGATTTCGTGGAAGATTGCGGAACGGATGAACTGGCGTAAAAAACGCGCGCTGGAGTTGAACCGTCAAGTGGCTGAACATGAGCCATGAGCCCGACAACGAATAGATGCTTCGGCGCCTGATCCCCGTAGTCGAGAAATCCGAGATTCCCTATCATCTGAGGGGCGGTATCGTCTCGGCATTTTACGGCGAACCACGCTCCACGCAGGACATCGACGTGGTTGTTCCGCGGTTGCCCGGTCCCAAGATTTTCCTTCTGCACGGAGATCTCGCTCCGCAGTTTCAAGGAAGGCTTTGCCCAGGGGAGCATGTTTCAGGCCTTCGATCTCGAGAATATCATCCTTCCCACGCTTCCACCGGCGGGCAGGTGCAGACGACGTTGCGGTCGCCCCAGGCGTTGTCGACGCGGCCGACGGCCGGCCAGAACTTCGCCTCGCGCAGCCACGGCGCGGGATACACCGCCCGCTCACGACTGTAAGGGTGCGGCCACTCATCGGCGGCGACGGCCTGGATCGAGTGCGGCGCGTTCTTCAGGAGATTGTTCTCGCGGTCGGCCCGCCCCTCCTCGATTTCGCGGATCTCTTGCCGGATCGCAATCATCGCGTCGCAGAACCGGTCCAGTTCCGCCCGCGGTTCGCTCTCGGTCGGTTCGATCATCAGCGTGCCGGCCACCGGCCACGACATCGTCGGCGCGTGAAAGCCATAGTCGATCAGCCGTTTGGCCACGTCTTCCGGGTCGATGCCCGCTGACTTCTTCAGCGGACGCAGATCGAGGATGAACTCGTGCGCGACGCGCCCCTTGCGGTTCGTAAACAGCAATGGATAGTGCTCGCGCAGGCGGTTGGCCATGTAGTTGGCGTTGAGGAGCGCCACTTCGCTGGCGCGCGTCAACCCCTCATCGCCCATCAGCGCGATATACATCCACGCGATCGGCAAGATGCCGGCGCTGCCCTGCGGCGCCGCGCTGACGGGGCCGACGGCGCTCCCCTCGCCCGCGGTGAAGGGATGGCCGGGCAGGAAGGGGGCCAGATGCGCCGCGACGCAGATCGGTCCCACGCCGGGACCGCCGCCGCCGTGCGGAATGCAGAACGTCTTGTGCAGGTTCAGATGGCACACGTCGGCGCCATACTCGCCCGGCCGGCAGAGTCCCACCTGCGCATTGATGTTCGCGCCATCCAGGTAAACCTGACCGCCGTGACGGTGAATCACAGCGCACACCTCGCGCACGCTCTCCTCGAAGACCCCATGGGTCGAGGGGTAGGTGATCATGATCGCGCCGAGCCGCTCGGCATGTTCCTCGGCCCGCGCCTGTAGATCAGCCAGGTCAATGTTGCCCTGATCGTCGCAGGCGACCGGCACCACCCGGAAGCCCGCCATCACCGCGCTGGCGGGGTTGGTGCCGTGCGCCGAGACCGGGATCAGGCAGACATTGCGGCGCCCCTCGCCGCGCGAGGCATGCCACGCGCGAATCGCCATCAATCCGGCGTATTCGCCCTGCGAGCCGGCGTTGGGTTGCAGCGAGGTCGCCGCGAAACCCGTGATGGAGGCAAGCCACTGCTCGAGTTGCCGGACGAGGACGCCGTAGCCCTCGGCCTGTTCCGACGGGCAGAACGGGTGCAGATTCGCGATTTCGGGCCACGTGATCGGCAGCATCTCCGCCGTCGCGTTGAGTTTCATGGTGCACGAGCCGAGCGGGATCATCGAATGGACGAGCGAAAGATCGCGCGACTGCAGGCGGTGAATGTAGCGCAGCATCTCGTGCTCGGAGTGATGCGTGTTGAACACCGGATGGGTGAGGAAGGGCGACGTGCGCGCGAGCGCGTCGGGGATCAGGTCGTCGGCGGCGCCGACCAATTCGGCGGCGTCGGGCGGCACCTCCCCGTCGGCGGCGAAAATCCACAGCAGAACCGACAGGTCGTCGAGCGTCACCGTTTCATCCAGCGAAACCCCGAGCGACCCATCGTGCCAGATGCGCAAATTGATGCCGGCGCCGGCGGCGCGGCTCAGTCGGCGCGCCTGTGCCTCAGGATCCAGCCGCACCCGCAGCGTATCGAACACGGGGCCCGGATCAATCGTGTGGCCCAGCCGACGCAGGCCCGCGGCCAGCGCGGCGGTAAACCGATGCGTGCGCAGCGCAATGGCCTTCAGCCCCTGAGGGCCGTGATAGATCGCATACATCGACGCCATCACCGCCAGCAGCACCTGGGCGGTGCAGATGTTGGAGGTGGCCCGATCGCGGCGGATATGCTGCTCGCGCGTCTGGAGCGCCAGCCGCAGCGCCGGTTTGCCGGCTGCATCGCGCGACACGCCGACCAGCCGCCCCGGCAACTGGCGCTTGAACTCCTCGCGCGTCGCCAGAAACGCCGCATGCGGGCCGCCATAGCCCATCGGCACGCCGAAACGTTGCGACGAGCCGATGGCGATGTCGGCCCCCCACTCGCCCGGCGGACGCAGCAGCGTCAACGCGAGCAGGTCGGTCGCGCACGCCACCAACGCGCCGGCGTCGTGAACCCGCCCCGTCAGCGGCGCGTAATCCTCGACGGCGCCATCGGTCGCGGGGTATTGCACCAGCACGCCGCAGACATCCGCCGCCAGTTCCATCTGGTCGACCGCGCCCACCTCGATGCGCATGCCGACGGCGTCGGCGCGGGCCTTCAGCAGCGCGATCGTTTGCGGATGACATCCGCGATCGACCAGGAACCGGTTGCGGGTACTCTCCCCGCGCCCGGGGTTGGCGATCGCGCGGCACATCACCGCCGCCTCCCACGCCGCCGTCGCTTCATCCAGCAGCGAGGCGTTCGCGATGGGCAGCGCGGTCAGATCGCTCACCATCGTCTGGAAGTTGAGCAGCGCCTCCAGCCGCCCCTGCGCGATCTCCGATTGATACGGCGTGTATTGCGTATACCACGCCGGGTTTTCGAGGATGTTGCGCTGGATCACCGGCGGCGTATGGCAGCCGTAGTACCCCATGCCGATATACGAGCGAGCGACGCGGTTGCGGCCGGCGATCGCGCGCAGTTCGGCCAGCACCTCCTGTTCGCCGCGCGCCGGCCCAATCCCCAGCGGCTCGCGCGTGCGGATCGAATCGGGGATGACGGCCGCCACCAGTTCCGCCAGCGACTCGAAGCCGAGGGTCGCCAGCATCGCGGCGATATCCTCCGCGCGCGGTCCGATATGGCGTTCCACCAGCCGATCCAGCGGCTGCAGCGATACGGAGGGAAGCGGGGCGACCGTCATGAACGAACTCCTTCGGGGGATGCAGCGGGAACAATGCGACCGGAGCGAATCGCTACCCTTCCGCCTCGCAAAGGCGGCGGTAGCCTTCGGCATCGAGCAGTTCGGATTCGTCGGCGCCGGGCGCGACCTCCAGCGTGAACAGCCAGCCTTCGCCGGTCGGGTCCTGATTGACGCGCTCGGGATGGTCGGCCAGCCGTTGATTGACGCCGGTGACGCGGCCGGCCAGCGGCGCGTAGACCGACGAGGTGGCCTTGCAGGACTCGATCACCAGCACTTCGTCCCCCGCCGCCACGTCGCGCGGCAGGTCGGTCGGCAGTTCCACAAAGACGATGTCGCCCAGTTGTTCCTGAGCGAACGAGCTGATGCCGACGCGGCGCTCGGCGCCGGAGGCTTCAATCCACTCGTGCGTTGCGCGGTATCTCAGCGTCTCGGGCTGCATGAACGGGTCCTTTCACAGGGGTTGCGCCCGCAGGAAGGGCAGCGGCGTGATGACGGCCGGGACCGTCGCGCCCCGACCCAGATCGATTTCCAGCGGTTCTTCCGATTTGACCATCTGACTCTGGAGCAGGCCCAGCGCGATCGGGCGGTCGAGCGTCGGGGAGAAGCCGCCGCTGGTGACGACGCCGACCTGTTTCCCCTGGTGCAGGACCCTCGCGCCATGACGCGGGATTCTCCGGCCCTCGGGCAGCAGGCCGCACTGCTGCCGCGGACAGACGCCGGCGCGGATCGCGCGCAAGGCCTCCCGCCCGCAGAAGTCGGGTTTGTCCAGATCAACGACCCAACCCAGCCGCACCTCGAACGGATGGTTTTGCGCGGTAAAGTCCTGTCCCGACAGATTGAATGCCTGTTCCAGGCGCAGCGTGTCGCGCGCGGCCAGCCCGACGGGTCGCGCGCCGGCCGCCATCAGAGCGTCCCACAGGTCGCGCGCCATCTCGACCGGGGCGATCAGTTCGGCGCCACGCTCGCCGGTGTAGCCCGTCGTTGAGAGCCAGAAGGCCTGCCCGCGCCATTCGACGGAAATCATCCGCATCGCGGGCGGGTCGAGGCCGCCGCCAAGCACGCGCGCCAGCACCGCGGGGGCTTCGGGGCCCTGAACGGCCAGCATCGCCCAGTCATCGCGACAGCCGTCGATCCGGGCATCGAACGGGCCGAATTCGCGCTCGACCGCGTGCATCTGCGCCAGGTCCCCCTCATACGTCCCGGCGTTGACCACAAGCAGGTAATCGCCCATCGCCAGCCGCGAGACGATCAGATCGTCCAGCAGCCCGCCCGCGCGGTTGCACATCGCGCAGTAGGCCGATCGCCCGTCGCCCAGATGGGCCACGTCGCGCGTGACGATCGCCTGCACCAGCTTCAGCGCGTCGCAACCGGTGATGCGCACCTGGCCCATATGCGAGACATCAAACAGGCCGCAGGCCTTGCGCGTGGCGTGATGCTCGTCGATCTGCGAGCCGTAGTGCAGCGGCATTTCCCAACCGGCGAAGGGCGCCATGCGGGCCCCGGCCGCGATGTGCGCGGCGTGCAGGGGCGTGCGGAGGAGACTCGGCGTGGTCATGCGTGGATCCCCGCTTTCCCGCCGGGCCGCTCGGCCTCGGCGAAATATGAGCTGCGTGTGAACGGCGACGCCATCACCCACCGGATGCCGCGCCGGCGGGCTTCGTCGGCCAGCCGGTGGAACCGGTCGGGGTGAATGTATTCGACCACCGGCAACTGCGCGGGCGTCGGCCGCAGATACTGCCCCAGTGTCAGCCGTTCGATCCCGACCCGCGCCAGATCGTCGAGCACGCGCAGCACCTCCTCTTCCCGTTCGCCCAGGCCGAGCATCAGCGAGCTTTTCGCCGCCACGCCCGGCAGGAGGGCGACGCGGCGCAGGAGATCCAGCGAGTGTTGATAATTGGAGCCGGGCCGGACAGCGGCGTAGAGCCGCGGCGTCGTCTCCACGTTGTGCCCCCAGACCAGCGGGGCCTCGGAGGCCAGCGTGGCGAGGGCTTCGCCGGCGCAACGTCGGAAGTCGGGCGTGAGCAGTTCGATGCGAATGCCGGGAACGGCGGCGCGGATCGCGCGGATGCAGTCGCGGAAATGCGCGGCGCCGCCGTCGGGCAGATCATCGCGATTGACCGACGTGAGCACCACATAGCCGAGCCGCATGTGCGCGACCGCTTCCGCCAGCCGGCGCGGTTCGTCGCCATCGACGCGCCCGCGCGGCCGGCCCGGCTTGACGCTGCAGAAGCCGCAGCGGCGCGTGCAGCGATCGCCGAGGATCAGAAACGTCGCCGTGCCGCGGCTCCAGCACTCGCCCCGATTGGGACAGCGCGCTTCCTCGCAGATCGTATGGAGTCGGCCTGAATCGACGGCCCCGCGCGTGCGGGCGTAGAGCGGTCCGCCGCCCAGCGGCCGCTTCAACCAGTGCGGCAGGCGTGCGGATTCCATGGGCGAGTGATGGGAGTTGGGACTGAATGAAACCTGCGCGTCCATGGGCCTCTCAAGTGGAACGGGCGGGATGCGGAAACACATCGGAACACCGTTAGCTAAACGTGTTCCGGTTTCCGCCCCTCTGTCCGCTTACCTGAGAGATTCAGCCGCCGGCCGTCTCGCGGCCGCGCGGCCTCCCCGTCGGTGGGATCGCCCGGCTTGCCGGCTGCCGGCGCCATGCGATCCGCTCTCCAGAGTTCTGTCCGTTCGCGGTCCTTGAGCCTGAAAGTTTCCTGGGCGGTTTTGCTTCTTCGGCGGCTCCGGCAAGGGAGCACTCTCCCGCGAACATCCACCAGATGTGCTGAATTCTCTGGATCTGACTCCTTTCGGAAGGCGACCAGCCATGCTCGTGAGGCGTCCATTCTACCACTCGACAGGAGCTTGTCAATTTTTCGGAGCACGTGAGCGAGATCTTTCCTTAAGATCCGGCGCCGCATCCGTAAATGAAGTCGCGCCTCCCAGAGATCGCACGGGAGGCGCCTGACTGAAAACCGACATCACATTTGTGGCATCTGCATCACCGGGCTGGGAATTGCGCGGCACGAATCCAGAACCGCGCCAAAGCAATGATCTCAGAATGGCGAGCTAAGCCGTTGCACTTCAAGCGTCGATGCCCTTCCCAAGCTTTGCTCGGGGCGGGCGGCTTCGGCGGCCGTTCTGGTGCGCTGCATGCGTGAGGGGAGAGGGGGCATCGCGTCCACATGCCCTCGCCCCAATTCAACCAAGGATGTTTCCCATGAACCGACCGCTTGCCCTCCTGGCCGCGCTGTGGCTGTTGCTCTCTACCGCGATTCCCGCCGGCGTCGCCGTGGCCGAGGATTCCCAGCCCGCAACGCCCGAAGCCGCCGCCGCGCCAACGGAATCATCCCCCAAGGCGAAAAAAGGCAACCCGTACCCGCTGACCACCTGCCCTGTCTCCGGCGAGCCGCTCGGCGCGATGGGCGATCCGGTGGTGATCGAATACGAAGGGCGCGAGATCCGATTCTGCTGCCCCTCGTGCGAGGCGCCGTTCAAGGAGGATCCGACGTCGTTTCTGATCAAGATCAACGAGCAGCTCATCGAGCAACAGAAGCCGACCTATCCGCTGGAGACGTGCGTCGTCAGCGGCGAGAAGCTGGGCGGCATGGGCGAACCGTTCGACTATGTGCACGACAACCGCCTGGTGCGGTTCTGCTGCCGGGCCTGCGTCGCTGAATTTCAAAGTGATCCGGCTCAGTACTTCGAGCAGATCGATCAGGCGGTCATCGAAGCGCAGCGGGCCGATTATCCCCTCGCCACTTGCATCGTCAGCGGCGAAACGCTGGGCGATCACGGTGAACCGGTGGATTACGTTCTCGGCACGCAACTGATCCGGCTGTGCTGCCCGGCGTGCGTCGCCGAACTGGAGAAAAACCCCGCCAAGTACCTGAAGCAACTGCGGCCTGACGAGGAAGGGACGGAAGCGACGGAACCGGCGGAAGGCGCGGAGACGATGGAAGGGTCGGCCGGGGCATAAGACCTGGCACGCGACCGGTGATTGCGGCATCCGCGCCGGCGGGCTACGATGGATGAGCCCGCGTCCGCCCCCGGGGCCGACGCGCATCCAGTTCCCCCGCGGCCGCCATGCATCACGCCAGCCTGCCCCCGCTCAACCTCGACGATCTCCGGGTTCGCTGGCGTGAGCGGGGGGGCTATCGCGATATCTTCTGGATCGCCGGGCCGCTGATCCTCAGCACCAGTTCGCTGACGATCCAGCAGTTCATCGATCGCCTGTTCCTCTCCTGGCACAGCGAAGCCGAGTTCGCGGCGTCCCTCCCCGCAAGCTGGTTTTCCTTCGTCATCATCGGTTTCTTCATGGGGACGGCGGGCTACGCCAACGCCTTCGTCGCGCAGTACAACGGCGCGGGCCGGCCCGACCGGGTGGGCGCGGCCGTCTGGCAGGCGGTCTACTTCTCGATCGCCGCCGGCGTCATCATCATTGCGGCCATCCCGCTGACCAGCCGCGTCCTGGTCTGGGCCGATCATCCGCCTGATGTCCTGGCCCACGAACTCACCTATTTCAGAATCACCTGCTACACGGGGGGATTCATCACGCTGTCGAGCGCCGTCTCGGCCCTGTACACCGGCCTGGGACGCACCTGGACCGTCCTGCTCGTCAACGTCGCCAGCACGCTGGTCAACATCGTGCTGGACTACGCGATGATATTCGGTCACTGGGGCTTTCCCGAATGGGGCATTGCCGGCGCGGCCTGGGCGACGTTCGTCTCCGCGGCGGTCAACTCCGCCGTCTATCTCGTCCTGTTCCTGAACGCCTACAACCGGCGGCGCTACGCCACCGGCCGGCGCTGGCGCCTGGAGTGGGCGCTCCTCAAGCGACTGCTGCGCTTCGGCGCACCCAGCGGCGGCCAGATTATGATCGACATCCTCAGTTTCGCCGCGTTCACGCTCCTCGTCGGCCGGCTCGGCATGACCGAACTGACCGCCACCAACCTCGCCTTTCAGATCAACATGATCGCGTTCATGCCGATGATCGGCCTGGGGATTGCCGTCACGACGCTCGTCGGCCAGCACCTGGGCGAGAATCACCCCGAACGCGCGGCGCGCGCCACCTGGGCGGCGTTCCACGTCGCATTCTGCTACATGGGGCTGTGCGCCCTGCTGTTCGTGCTCATTCCCAACGTGTTCATTCGCTGGTTCGCGGGCGAGGCGCCGGCGGCCGAGTTCCTTCAGGTCAGTCGCGTGGCGGTGGTGCTGTTGCGGTTCGTCGCCGCCTACTGCCTGTTCGATGTGATGGTCATCATCTTCTCCTCCGCGCTGAAGGGGGCGGGCGACACGCGCTTCGTGCTCCTGGTCCACCTCACGCTGGCGTGGACGATCATGGTCATTCCCACCTGGCTGTTTATTGAACGGGGCTGGGGGGGCGTGTATTGGGCCTGGATCTTCGCCACGACGTTCGTCAACGTCGCCGGCCTGGTGATGCTGCGCCGGTTCCTGAAAAACCACTGGGTCACGATGCGCGTCATCGAAACCGCGCCGGCGCCGGTTTGACGTCAGGTTTGTGAAACCCCGTCCGGCGGGGAGAGTCGGCGAGGCGGTGCGGAAGGAAGCGAAAATGTCCTTTGCGATGCTCTCGCGGCGGCTATGCCCGCAACCGTGCAAGCCCCTCTTCCGTTCCGGTCCGGATGCCCGTTGCCTCTCTTCCGCGCCGGCCCAAAACCGCCACGGAAGCAGTGGAGACAACGCAGATCCTTGACAGGCGGGGGTAGGTTGGCTATTAAATGGTGGTTTGTGCTGAGCGCCGGAAACCCGTTCTTGGCCTCAGAGGCTCCCGGGAGACCCCGCGCCAATCGGACCAGCAAAGGACCAATGATGAAAAAGGGCATTCACCCCGAGTACAAACTGACGACGATTCGCTGCGCCTGCGGCGCCGAATACAAAGTCCGCTCCACGCGCGAGAACCAGCGGCTGGAGATCTGCGCTTCCTGCCATCCGTTCTTCACCGGCCGCCAGAAGCTCGTCGATACGGCCGGCCGCGTCGAGAAATTCAACCGCCGCTACTCCAAGTTCCAGAACGCGCCCAAGTAACCCCCCCCACCGAGACAAGGCAAGCCGGGGCGAAGCCGACCGCGACTTCGCCCCGATTTGATTTTTCCGCCGCTATTCCTCCAGCGGGCTCGATCCGTCGTCCGTTGCATCGGGCACGCTGCTGATCCGCTGGCTGGAGCCCTTGAGCCACACGCGCACGGTCGGCGAGGGCAACTGTGTGCCGCGCACCAGGTCGCGCCGCGGATCGAACTCCCAGAGGAGCGTCGCGATCCCGCTCGTGCCCCCGGCGATCTGGTTCAGCATCACCTCGCCCAGTTCGTTTTCCTCGGTCTGGATCGCGCTGCGGTAGAAGCTTACGACGACGCCGCGGGCGGCCGTTTCGCCCGTGTTTTTCACTTCGGCCAGCAGGCGCATCCGGTTGTCGTCGATCTCGTCGGGGGTCGCCTCGGCCCACACGCGGCCGACCTGCAGCCTGGCCTTCGTCCGGATGTTGACCGGCACCGCCAGCAGTCGGCCTTCGTTCGACGTCCCGCGGTCGTTGAAGTTGTTCATCAGGTGGACCCACACCTGCTTGACGCCGGCATTCTGAAAGGGGTCCCAGCGC
>ERZ795058.1544-NODE-1544-length-30398-cov-4.636885_pt1 | contig 30398 bp, 28 predicted proteins | sample MGYA00375142_ERZ795058 | MGnify/ENA primary metagenome ERZ795058 (study PRJEB30187, sample SAMN05720210) | activated sludge metagenome | isolation source: anaerobic digester from wastewater treatment plant | place: Japan | collected 2015-04-20 ... | reverse complement strand
ATATTATCAATCAAATATTTATTTTGATTTTCAAAAAATACGGGGTCAATGGAAGCATCCCATCAACCCCGTAAAATTTTCTATTTTTAAATGCTTATTTCTTTATCATCTTTTCAATAAATCGGTCTCCATTCTCGGTATCAACTTGAATAACATATAATCCTGAAGGGAAATAAGATACATCTACCACACTTGATTTATCAGACCATATTTGTTTTCCATTAATATCTTGAATGCTCACATTTTTGATGGCATCTTCGCTTGCTATGTACATCTCTGTAGAGGCAGGATTTGGGTAACATCGAACTGTGGATGCTGTATTTTCTGCGATAGCTGTGGGAGTACATGCAGTATTTAAACTTACGTTATATTTCCCTTCAGTGTCGGTTGTTGTTAATGCATCCCAACATGCATTGGATGATGTTGTCAAATCTACGGTTTGCAAAGTTCCTGTACTTGCTCCATTATTAAACAATAATCCGATAGTTGTAGCCGTCAAATTAGATATTGTATATGAATAGTAGCCATCAGACCCCAATGTCATTGTAGCATTTCCTGGCCAAGAAGAACCGCCAGCAATTTTGGCGCCGGATGCCGGATCCCATGCCCATAAATTACATTGAGTCCATGAGCTAGGAGCTTTAAATTTCAGAGTTATTGTGGAGGACTCTGTACGGTATGTCTTTGATATTACAGATGTTTGGTTTCCATTATTGTCAATTGCGATGGCTTTAACAGTTGTTGTTGAACTGATGGATAGAGGTGATGTGTACTTTGTGCTAGATGAAGTAGGGGTTGTTCCATTTGTAGTATAATATATAGAAATAGGCGTATTATTGCCTGTAGCATAAAGGGTTACAGTGGTTCCCCCTGAGTATACCCCTGCTTCGGGATTCATTGTAAGAGAAACAGCTGTTTTGGGAGGAACATTAGCATCTACATCAAAATCTGAAGGTACATAAAATGCCCAACCTGTTCCCGAAGCTGCCACTTTATATCCACTTGGTGTGCCTGTAGAACCGATTTTACATATTAATTTTGCTCGTGTTCCTTGTGTTTCACTATAATATCCGTTGTTTGCATTTGCACTACATACCGATTCGTTGTGAATGCCACATGCCTTACGTACTTTAATCATATTGTTAATCGCTGACTTGTTAGTTGTCCAATGAGGCCAAAATACGCAAGGAATACCTGGTGATGATAAGATAAAAGCATATGCTTTTTGTACATCTCCTGTGTATTTACTCCCATCACGGTATGTGTCGTGATTGTCTACAAAAGTAGTGGAATAGCGACTATACGCTGGTTTATGAATAAGTCCTGCAGGACCACCTGACCAAATCATCTTACCATAATTACCTGCTGCCAATCCATCATTCAGAGCCTCGTATTTCATCGGAAAGTCAAAAGCTGTTGAGTTGTAGTTAGCATCCTTTACCCAATTCCAGCAAGCATTAAAGTCCCTATCCCAATACTCACCCACAGAATAGTAAGCTCCAGCAGCTAAATTATACATATTGGTATATCCGCCATTGTATCCTTTCGTTAAATCGTATCTCCATCCATCGTAGCCAAATTCTCCTTTAAGCCATTTTAGATATGCTTTAATGTCATTTTGTACATATGGATTTGCATGGTCTAAATCGCGAGCAGCGCAATATCCCCCCCGCGCACCACATTCTACGTTGTATCCAGTATCATTGGCTCCAGTAGCAGCGTATCCTTTGCCTACACACTCGTCATCTTTGCAGATATGAGCAGAAGTAAGTTGAAATTTACCATACGAGCCAAAATCATCCTCATAAAAATCATTCCATGTGGTTTTACCGCCTCTATGGTTTACTACAATGTCGGCAATAGCTCTACACCCTCCCGCTTTTAAGGTGCTAATAAGGGTTTTTAGTTCAGTAGCACTACCCCATGTGCTATTTTGGTTATTCCATTGTCTTGGATGGTATCCTACGCCACCCTCTGATAAAGAAGATGGGGGTAACCAAACCATATCAAAATTGGTAGCTATTTCGCTAGCCATTGTGGTGAGTTTTGTCCAGCTTGTTTCCGATTGAGAGTCCCAATAGAAACCCTGTAGCATAACAGCATCACTTTGGCTTGGAGCTTGAGCTTGCAGCCAAGTGAAATTCAGGACACTCAAAACTACTAAAATAGTCATTTTAAGTTTGTTGATTGTTTTCATAAAAATTAGTTTAAGGTTTGTAATTTACTACTAAAACAATTGGTTATACCTTCAGCCCAACCCTATGGGGTGTTAATTAGTGTTAAATCTTGAGATAATTGTTTTTGCTTATAAATGAAGCAGATGACTATTTGTTTTATTTATAATGTGAGTTGGATAGGTTACGTGGAGTAAATATTAAATATTGTTATATATTTTTCATCAAGGTTGGGTTTTTCTTACTATGCTTGTTCTTAATTTTTTATATGTTATTTAACTTAAATATTCTTTATTTATATGAAGGCTACTGTACTCTAAATCCAACGAGTACATCTTTTGATAATTCTTTTTTTTTGTTACAGGGGGTATATCTGCTGCTGATTTAATCACTTTGTCCGTTAATGAGAATCCAATTATTACCGGTTTTGTAGAAGATAGCCAATTGGCAGGGGCTGGTCAGGTCGTATACACAAAAGGAACTTCTCCGTATGAATTTTTCTTGCAAGATCAGAATAAATATTCATATACTGGCTATTTTGACGGAATAGAAATAGGTAATCATACTGTGCAAGTAGTAGATGCAAACATGTGTAAGGCTACTTTTAGTTTTTATCTTGATATTCCCATTATCCCAGATTTATTTTTTACTCCCAATGGCGATGGTGTAAATGATGTGTGGACAATAAAAAACATTCACCTTGTATCTCATTCGGTTTATATTTATGATCGTTTTGGTAAATTACTGTATACTTACGAAGATGATTTTGATGGATGGGATGGTACTTATCAAGGAAATCCATTACCAAATACCGATTATTGGTTTTTGAATAAAATAAAGCCTATCAATAAACAGCTGACAGGTCATTTTACTTTAAAAAGGTAGTTGGGTTCTAAGTATTATCAGGGACTATTGTCAACATAGTCTCTGATAATTATATCAACAACCGATATACATCAGGATTGTCTTTAAGAAGTTGATAACGGATTCCTTTTTTATTCATCCTGTCGATAAGTCCATTATAATCTTCTTTTTGTTGTATCTCTATACCTACCAATGCAGGTCCATCTTCTCTGTTTATTTTTTTTGTGTATTCAAATGTGGTGATATCATCTGTAGGGCTTAACACATCGTTCAAAAACTCACGTAAGGCTCCTGCACGTTGCGGAAAATTGATAATGAAATAATGTTTCAGACCTTCGTATAAGAGTGAACGTTCTTTAATTTCTTCCATTCGGGTAATGTCGTTATTGCTCCCTGATAGAATACATACGACTGTTTTTCCTTTTATTTGCTCGCGGTATTGGTCGAGTACGGCTATCGATAATACGCCCGATGGCTCTACTACAATGGCTTCTTCGTTGTAGAGTTTTAAAATACACGAACACACTTTCCCTTCGGGAACCAGAGCAACCTCTTTGAGGACTTCTTTGCAAATAGGAAAATTCAGGTGACCAACTTTCTTAACCGCCGCTCCATCTACAAATTTATCAATTGTGCCAAGTGTTACCACATTATCCGTGCGTAGCGATTCGTACATAGCAGGAGCCCCCAAAGGCTCTACGCCAATGATTTGAGTGTGTGGGCTCACTTGTTTAAAATAGGCTCCAACCCCCGATGATAAACCTCCTCCTCCAACCGGAATAAACATAAAATCAATTTCTTGATCAGCATCTTCTAGTATTTCAATAGCAATGGTGCCTTGTCCTTCTATAATTTTTTTGCTGTTGAAAGGCGGAATATATACCATATTATTGGCTCTGCAAAATACATCTGCTTCAAATTGTGCATCATCAAATGTATCGCCAGTTAGAACTATTTCTACATATTCTTTTCCAAACATACGTACTTGACGCACTTTTTGTTTGGGTGTGGGTGCAGGCATAAAGATGGTTCCTTTAATGCGTAATTTATTGCAAGCATATGCCAAGCCTTGAGCATGGTTCCCCGCACTTGCACATACCACGCCTCTTTCTAATTCCTCCTGCGATAAGCACGACATTTTATTGTAGGCACCACGAATTTTGTAGGAACGTACAATTTGTAAATCCTCCCGTTTCAGATAAATTTGAGCTTGGTATTCTTCCGACAAATTGGCATTGTACTCCAAAGGTGTACGTTTTACCACATTTTTTACTCGTTGATAAGCTTTCGAAATGTCAGCTATTTGTGGAAAATAAGAATTTCTTGATTCATTCATACTTCTGTAGCGTTTGAATTTTGGATGCAAATATAGGGATTTTGTGTTATGTAACCAAAAACGCACTATTAACAATGTAAATCATTACAAAATTCATCTTTTTGTAGATAGTTTGTAAGATTTGATTGTGTAAAATAGGCAGGTTATTAGTTGTTGGCTGAATTACATAACGATTCGGTAGAAAGTCTCTGTTTATCGGCTATGCAGCGATATAGACTCATTTTATTTTGTGAATCGGTATTTTGTAATACAATGGTAATATTTAACTTAAAAATCACTAAATAGAAATGTCTTTTTGCTAAAATAATATGTTGTACAACATAAATACAGTAGTTTTGTGGCATCAAATTACCAGCATAATTATATATAATACTCTAAATACTTTACACTATGAATTTTAAAAACGGAAAATGGAACAATGCGGTTGATGTAAGAGATTTTGTTTCCTTAAATATTACTCCATACGATGGAGATAGTGGCTTTTTGTGTTCACCTACACAACGTACACTCGATTTGTGGCAAATATGTAAAGATGCCATTTCAGAAGAGCGTGCCAATAATGGCGTTCGCTCCATTGACAATGAATTAGTGTCTACAATTACTTCGCATGCTCCAGGGTATATTGATAAGGAAAAAGAGTTAATTGTAGGGCTTCAAACAGACCAACTACTTCGCAGAGCTATGAAACCCTATGGAGGTATTGCCGTAGTAGAAAAAGCATGTAGCGAAAATGGTGTTGAGGTGAGTCCATTTGTAAAAGAAGTATTTACTAAATATGCAAAAACGCACAATGATGGCGTATTTGATGTGTATACGCCTGAAATTAGAACATTTCGTTCGTTAGGTGTGCTTACGGGTTTGCCCGATAATTATGCTCGTGGTCGTATAATAGGCGATTATCGTCGTGTGGCATTATATGGTGTTAATTTTCTTATTCAACAAAAGAAAAAAGATTTAGAAAGCTTGCTAGGACCTATGAGCGATGAAAGAATTCGCTTGCGTGAAGAGGTTTCTGAGCAAATCAAAGCCCTGTATGCCATTATCGAAATGGGTAAATCCTATGGATTTGATTTGTCTCGTCCAGCACAAAATGCGATAGAAGCTGTACAATGGGTATATATGGGTTATTTAGCTGCCGTAAAAGAACAAGACGGTGCAGCTATGTCGTTGGGTAATGTGTCGTCGTTTTTAGATATTTACATTGAACAAGATATTGCTGAAGGAAAAATTTCAGAAGAGTTTGCTCAAGAGCTTATCGACCAGTTTGTGATGAAATTGCGTATGGTACGTCATTTGCGTATGGATGCGTATAACGAAATTTTTGCTGGCGACCCAACTTGGGTAACTGAGTCTATTGGGGGGGCATTGGCTGACGGACGCCACAAGGTAACCAAAACATCATACCGTTTCTTACAAACATTATATAACCTCGGACCATCACCCGAGCCTAATATGACCTTGTTATGGTCAGAAAAATTACCCGAAAACTTTAAAAAATTCTGTGCTCAAGTATCTATTGACACATCTTCTATACAGTACGAAAATGATGATTTGATGCAAAGTACACGTTGCAGTGATGATTATGGTATTGCTTGTTGTGTATCGTACCAAGAAATTGGCAAACAAATTCAATTCTTTGGTGCTCGTACCAATTTAGCAAAAACATTATTGTTGGCTATCAACGAAGGTCGTTGCGAACTTTCTGGTCAACAAGTGCTAACAGGTATTCCAAAGTTGAAATCAGAAGTGCTTGATTATGAGGAGGTAATGGAAGTATTTAAACTTACCATGAAAGAAGTGGCACGTGTGTATAGCGAAACAATGAACATTATCCACTACATGCACGATAAATATTATTACGAAAAAGCACAAATGGCTTTGATTGATACCAATCCAAAAATTAATTTAGCCTATGGTGTAGCTGGTTTAAGTATTGTAGCCGATTCATTATCTGCCATCAAACATGCTAAAGTAACCCCTATACGTGATGAACATGGAGTGGCAAAAAGTTTTAAAATTGAAGGAGAATTTCCTTTTTATGGCAATGATGACGACCGTGTAGATGCCATTGCTGTAGAAGTACCTGCATATTTCAATCAATTATTGAAAAAATTGCCAACGTATAAAAATGCTGAACCTACCTTGTCCATTCTTACCATTACATCCAATGTAGTGTATGGTAAAAAAACAGGAGCTACGCCTGATGGACGTGCTCATGGGGTGCCTTTTGCTCCTGGAGCTAATCCTATGCACGGACGCGACCATAGTGGAGCGATTGCCTCACTCAGTTCGGTATCTAAATTAGATTATTCTGAGGCTCTTGATGGTATATCAAACACATTCTCCATTGTTCCAAAATCATTAGGACCAACAGACGAAGAACGTGCAGATAACTTAGTGTCAATTATTGATGGTTATTTTAACAAAGAAGCTCATCACTTAAATGTGAATGTGTTGAATCGTGAGATGCTGGAAGATGCTATGGAGCATCCAGAAAATTACCCACAGCTAACCATTCGTGTTTCGGGATATGCTGTAAATTTTGTTCGTTTAACACGAGCACAACAACAAGAAGTAATTTCGAGAAGTTTCTTCGAATCACTCTAATTTTATAAATACACTACATGATTAATGTACATTCGGTTGAGTCGTTAGGTACGTACGATGGACCTGGTATTCGCTTGGTGCTTTTTTTACAAGGATGTAATTTCAAGTGCCTCTATTGTGCTAATCCAGACACTATCGAGCCTAAAACAGGACGACCTTATGGTGCAGACGATATACTCAAAATGGCTCGTAATCAGCGTCCTTTCTTCGGAAAGAAAGGCGGGGTTACGGTGTCGGGAGGTGAACCTTTGCTACAAGCTCGTGCATTGATACCGATATTTAAAGCCCTCAAAGAAGATGGTTTTAACACATGCATCGATACCAATGGGAGTGTGTTGACTGATGCGGTAAAAGAATTATTGACCTATACCGATTTGGTATTGCTCGATATCAAACAGATGGATGAAGAAGCTCATCAGGCAATTACTGGGGTTAAAAATCATCTTACCTTGCGTTTTGCTACTTATTTGGCAGAAATTGGCAAGCCTACATGGATTCGCTATGTACTTGTGCCTGGTTATACCGACCAACAAGAACATTTGCATCAACTTGGAGCATTTGTAAAAGACATGAAAAACGTAGAAAAAATCGAGATACAGCCCTATCACAAACTTGGTAAACACAAATACGAAGCACTTGGGTGGCAATACCAGCTCGAAGATGTAGAGATGAATACAGCCGAACAATTAACCAAGGCTAAAAAAATATTATCCACATACGGAAAAGAAGTAGTAGTAAACTAACACAACAAATACGAATAGGAAATAGAACTATGAATTATTTACTTCCCAAGCAATTAGTGTCTGTGGCGAGCGATGCTGCTGAGATGCGAGCAAAAACAACAGTATCAAAAACCTTAGTATTGGCTTTTTTAGCAGGTGCATATATTGCCATTGGCGGTTTGCTTGCTGTAATGATTGGTGCAGGTGTACCGGGTATAGCCGAACATAATCCGGGTATTCCAAAGTTCTTAATGGGTGCGGTATTCCCTATCGGACTGATAATGTGTGCTATTGCAGGTGCTGATTTGTTTACAGGAAATACAGCCTATTTTATTCCGCCTGTTATGTCGGGTAAATTGCAAATTACTGATTTGCTACGCAATTGGACACTGGTGTATGTTGGCAACTTTATGGGGGCTCTTTTTGTAGCGTATGCCATGACATACCTTACTGGCTTATTCGATAACGATCCATGGAATGCAGGCATTATGCATATTGCCGAAGTAAAAACAGCGAACCCATTTTATAAAACCTTTCTCAAAGGTATTGGAGCTAATTGGTTGGTAGCATTAGCCATGTGGTTGTCTTTTGCCTCCAAAGATGTAGTTGGAAAAATAGTGGCTATTTGGTTTCCTGTAATGGCTTTTGTAACGCTTGGTTTTGAACACAGCATTGCCAATATGTTTTTTATCCCTACAGCTATCTTGTATGGAGCTGATGTATCTTGGGCATCCTTTATCTTCGATAACCTTATTCCTGCTACCCTTGGCAATATCGTTGGTGGCGGCTTGCTTGTAGGCATGGCCTATTGGTATGTGTACGAAAAAGAGGAAAAATAGTATAAAAAAGACCTCTTAATCAATCAATTAAGAGGTCCTTTCGTACCCAGAGCCGGGATCGAACCGGCATGGAAGTGAATCCACTGGTGTTTGAGACCAGCGCGTCTACCAATTCCGCCATCTGGGCAATTGGAGAGTGCAAAAGTACATAAAATTTTTATTTGAGCAATACAGAAACTTCTTTTTTCTGAAAATATTTTTTTATTACCTTGCTTTCCGTATCTTTGCCTTCAAATTAAGTAGATGGGTTTTATAAAGTGAGATATCTAAAATAAATAACCCTGATGTTTTCTATTTTTTTACAAAAATGTAATTTCACAACACCAATTAAACTATCAATCGTATGAATTACAACAACTATTGTGTTATTATGGCAGGTGGGGTAGGAAGTCGCTTTTGGCCCTTCAGTAAAAATTCAATGCCAAAACAATTTTTGGATTTTTTTGGTACAGGTCGTACCTTGCTTCAGATGACTTTTGACCGTTTTGCAAAAGTAGTACCAGCATCAAATATACTCATTGTAAGCAACAAAGATTACAAAGATATCATTCTAGAACAATTACCTCTCATCAAACCATCTCAAGTGTTGTTAGAGCCAAACCGCAGAAATACAGCCCCTTGTGTAGCCTATGCAGTTAGTCGCATCAAAGCAATTAATCCAAAAGCCAACATGGTAGTGGCTCCAGCTGACCACTTGATTATAAAAGAGATAGATTTTTTGAACGTAATAGAGCGTAGTTTAAATTTTGTAAATGAGCATCCTAATTTGCTTACTCTGGGCATTAAGCCAAATCGTCCTGAAACGGGCTATGGGTATATCCAAATAAGCGATCAGGCTATGGGCGATTTTAAAAAAGTGAAAACGTTTACTGAAAAACCAAACCTTGAATTAGCAAAAGTTTTTGTCGAAAGTGGCGAATTCTTTTGGAACTCAGGTGTATTTGTATGGAGTGTGGAAGCAATTTGGAAAGCATTCAACGAGTTCTTACCCGAAATGGTAGCCAAGTTCGAAGCAGGTAGCGATAAATTTAATACAGACTTAGAACAAGATTTTATCAACGAAATTTTCCCATCGTGTCAAAACATTTCTATTGACTATGGTATTATGGAAAATGCCAAGAATGTGTATGTATTGTGTGGTGATTTTGGGTGGTCTGATCTTGGTACATGGGGTTCATTGTACGATATGTCAGAAAAAGATGAGCATCAAAATGTAACACTTAAATGCAAAACTCAATTTTACGAAAGTAACGACAATATTGTGGTATTGCCCGAAAATAAATTAGCGGTTATTCAAAACCTTTCTGGTTATATTGTGGTAGAGTCTGACAATGTGTTGTTGATTTGTAAAAAAGAAGACGAACAACGCATACGTCATTTTGTAACGGATGTAAATCTTAAATACGGCGAGGGATATATTTAATCTATGTTATCAGAAAATCAAATGGTACTCCGCACGGAGCATTTAGTAAAAAGGTACAAAACACGTACAGTTGTTGACAATGTTTCCATCTCAGTGAAACAGGGTGAAATTGTTGGCTTGCTTGGTCCGAATGGAGCCGGTAAAACAACTACGTTTTATATGACAGTAGGCTTGGTAACACCTAATCAAGGACGTATTTTTCTAAACGATCTCGATATATCTTCGTATCCGGTTTATAAGCGAGCTCAGCAAGGAATTGGATATTTGGCTCAAGAAAATTCGGTGTTTAGAAAGATGAGTGTGGAAGACAATATTTTGTCGGTATTACAAATGACAAAATTCTCTAAAAAATACCAACACGAGAAGTTGGAGACATTAATCAGTGAGTTTAGCTTGCAAACAGTACGCAAAAGTTTGGGAGACCAACTGTCTGGCGGTGAGCGTCGTAGGTGCGAAATAGCACGTTGTTTAGCCATTGAACCTAAATTTATTATGCTTGATGAGCCATTTGCAGGTGTCGATCCTATTGCTGTGGAGGATATTCAGCGTATAGTAGCACAGTTGAGAGAAAAAAACATTGGCATTTTAATTACCGACCATAATGTGCACGAAACCTTGAGTATTACAGATAGAGCATATTTGTTGTTTGAAGGAAAAATTCTTTTTCAGGGAACAGCTGAGGAGCTAGCAGATAATCCTGTAGTGCGAGAAAAATATTTGGGTGCCAGTTTTGAATTACGAAAAAAAGTGGAATAAAAAAATAAAGCAGATTTTTGGTCTGCTTTATTTTTTTATTACGATGCTCAAATCAATTATTTTTTGCTTATCAAACTAATAAATTCTTCTCTAGTTTTAGCTTGTTCAAAAATTCCCGTAAAATCAGAAGTAGTTGTAACCGAATGTTGCTTTTCCACTCCACGCATTTGCATACACATATGTTGAGCCTCAATTACAACCATTACGCCAAGCGGATTTAAAGTGTTTTGAATACACTCTTTGATTTGTGTAGTTAATCGTTCTTGTACTTGCATACGACGAGCAAATACATCTACTACGCGGGCGATTTTACTCAATCCTGTAATTTTCTTGTTGGGGATATAAGCTACATGTGCTTGTCCAAAAAACGGTAACATGTGGTGTTCGCACATCGAATAAAAATCAATGTCTTTTACAATTACCATTTGGCGGTAATCTTCGGTAAACATTGCCGAACGAATAATTGTTTCTGGGTCTTGGTTGTAACCACGCATCAAAAACTGCATACTTTTTGCCATGCGTTCGGGCGTTTTTAGCAAACCTTCTCTTGTAGGGTTTTCTCCAATAAGTTCAATTACAGCTTTATAATGGGATGCCAATTCTTGCAATATTTCTGGAGAACTAGCTGGTTTTTCTTTTTCCATACGTTAAAAATATAAAATACGAACAGTGGGGTCTTTAACTACATAAATTTCGTTCCCAAAATCAGGGAATATCTTTTTTAATTCTCTGCTTAATAATAACGCTTCGTAGTACGATGCAAAGTCTCCTATACGTACTCGCCAAAAGGGGGCTTGAAAAGATACATAAGCATGGTATTCAGGATATTGTTCCTTGATAGTTTTGTCTATAAGCATAGCATCTTCTCGTGCTTTTTGAGGATGGTTGCCCGCATACACTTGTACGCGAAATCCACCAATACTTACAAATTCAATCTCAGAAGTTGCTGTGTTTTTGGCTCTATACAAAATGGTATCCATACGATCATGCTCCGATAGTATTGTTTCTTCTTGCAATAAACTGTCATTTTCCAAAGGATTTTCTTGAGCCATTCCTTGAATTGCCATTAAAAAACCAAAAAGAATACTGAATAATACCTGTTTTGCCATACTTTTTTCGTTATTTTATGTGCAAAAATACCAAAATTTATTCTAAAAATCGCTTTTACAGGTATTTTTGTAGAAAAATAGTACTTTTGTACAAATTATAACACCCAATTTTTTATGTCGAACATACAAGCAAAATATGTCGTTGTAGTAGCTGGCGGTAAAGGAAAACGTATGCAAAGTGAGATGCCAAAACAATTTTTATTGTTGCATGGTAAACCAATTTTGATGCATACCTTAGAAACATTTTTTTTATACGATCATTCCATACAGATTATTCTTGTATTGCCCGAAGACGATATAGATATGTGGAAAAAATTATGCCAACAACATGCATTTGAACTCACACATACAATTGTTAATGGAGGGAATGAGCGTTTTTATTCCGTTGCCAACGGGTTAACGCTAGTGCCCGAAGGGGTATTGGTAGCTATACATGATGGCGTACGACCTTTTCCTAGTACATCTACTATTGAACGTACATTTGGTATGGCGGCTGAAAAGGGGAATGCTATTCCTGTTGTTGAACTAACTGATTCTATTCGTCAACTATCCGACAATCAGGAGAATAAATCCGTTAGTCGTGCTGCATTTCGTCTAGTGCAAACTCCGCAAACATTTCAATCTACACAGATTAAAAAGGCTTATACGCAATCATATTCACCCTTATTTACGGATGTTGAAGATACAGAGCTTGTAGGAGAGTCAATTAGTATTTTTGCACAGAATGGTTCAGTTATAATTTCATCTACCGAAGGTGTAGCTCTTCAAACGGTTTATGTAAGTGATATGGCAGGAAAAACAGATACATACAAATTATCGGGAAGCCATTATCAAAAATTAGATTTACCTGTTGCGAAAGGTGTATATCTAATTTCTGTAGTCGGAGACACGATGACAAAAGAACAAAAAGTGATTATTAAGTGATATTGAATCTATTTGGCTATGTGAAGAATCTTGCGTAATTTTGCGCCGGATTCTCACAATAGCATATAAATGGAGAATGATAACGAACACAAATTCAGAAAATGAAAAAACATATTAAATTAATAAGCCTTTTGTTCTTTATAATAAGCAGTATGACTGTTGGGGCGGTTACACTGCCATCAAGTTCATTTGTCCCATCGGGAGGCTCTGGTGATGGTGGTTATGACCCGATATCAATTGATCCTATTCAATCGGTTCCTTCATATTCTTATACGGCACTTGGAGCTTCCAGCTGTCCTACAAAATATCCGAAAAGCGAGATATGCTATGACTGCTGTTCTTACGAAATGATCACTTGTTTATATGGTGGAAATTATGCAGCGTGTCATGCTGCTATGATTGAGTGTAATCTTGCTTGTGATAGGACATACTCATTGCCTATAGGCGATGCGATACCATTTATGCTTTTATTAATAGTTTTATATGGCATTATCAGATACCGTAAAAATATGGCTTTTCGTGTAATTAATAACCAGAAAGGAGAATAATTATGAAAACAATTACAAACTACATAAAGAGATTTTTGTTGTTGGCCGCCATGGCGGTAATGAGTGCTACGGCATTGGGAGCGGGAGCATATTGCGATTCTACTGTAACGGGTGGTACCATTTCATACGAAACGCCATCTACTAATACATATAAAGTTACCTATACTTCAACTGATCAATTAGAAAGTGTTTATAATTGCAACTTTTATTATTATGATAATGAGGGCAAAGGGGTAAAAATGTCGTTTTCTCAAATTGATGTAGATGGGTATGTTTGGGCAGCAACTTTTGTAACAACTCATACAAACGGTAATTTAACATACTCCAATATTTGTGCCTTTAATAAATCAGGCGGAGGACTCGTAGAAGTTACTTTTCCTACAGGTACAATAGCCAATTATGCGGGAACATGTTCATCTGTTACAGTAACTATTGGAGAAAAAACTTCTACATATAATTCTGTAACTCTTAATTGGTCGGTGTCGGGTGGAACCCCAACCGCTCAAACTGTAAGATATAAAGAAAGTGGTACAGAAACTTGGTCAAATGGTCCGAGTGTTTTAGCAAATGCTACATCAGCAACAATTACGGGTTTAGACGCATCAACAACTTATGACCTTAAAGTAATTGCAACAGTTAGTAGTGTAGATTATGAAGATACAGATACAAAAGCAACAACTAATCCTACAACATGTTCGGGTAAAAGTCAAGTAAAAAATACTCTTGACGGGTCACTTAAAAACAATTGCGATTTTACAGTGCCTTACGAGTTTGAGATCACAACTAGTGATTTAACAGAAAATGATCCTACTGTATTGGTTCGTTATAAATATACTCAATCTCAGAGCATTGATAATAACCAAGTAAAACTTTGCCGTATGTTCGAAGAGGGTCAAATAGAATCTGAATTACAAATGACGGCAGAAGCAGGTGGAACAGGTTGGTGGTATATAAATTTGGAAGGTGAAACATTGGGAAATTTGTCTGTAGGTGACTCTGCGAAATTTGCTATTAAGGTTGTACCTGCAGGTGGTTGTACCGGAGGAACAGGAACTTTTTATGCAACTCGTATGTTTGCATACAAGGTTGGTGTAGGATGCAATGATGCTCGTGCTTTTGAGTTTACAAAACGCTTAGCAAGTCAGACTACATTCTTTATACAAACAGATGCAAGTATCCAACGTATATTGGTTAACAAAAAAGGTTCTTCAGAATATATTCAAGACAACTATATTGAGCCCGCAGCTTCAAAATTCGCGCTTGATATAAGTGGTTACGAATTAGGAACCTACGAATTCGAGATATTTGATGAATCAGGCCGTAGTGATGATATTAAGATTATTCATACAGTTTACTAATTAAATAGTCCTATTCTTAACGCATAAAACCGCATGTATCTCGTTATGAGGCACATGCGGTTTTTGTATAACACTTTATTAAATAGGCAATAACATGGCAATATACGACGATAATAATTTAAGAGATACTTTAGAATATCTTTATGATAAATATAATCGTGAGGAATTTATAGAGCACGATCCTATAAGCATACCACATAAATTTGATAGGCAAGAGGATATAGAAATAAGTGGGTTTTTAGCAGCAGCCATTGCATGGGGCAATCGTAAGGCAATAGTAAAAAGTGCAAACAGGATGCTTACATATTTAGATAATAAGCCATACGATTTTGTTCTAAACGCATCTGATGCAGAAATCAAAAACTTATACTCATTTGTACATAGAACATTTAATGGTCGGGACTTCGCCGATTTTATTAAGTCACTCAGACATTTCTATCTTAAATACGGCAGCCTAGGAAATTTCTTTGAAGAAAATTATTTGCAGAGCAATGATATTCGCATTGTACTGTCAAAATTCAGAGCTGAATTTATGTGTGTAGAACACAATGATCATTGCGATAAACACATTTCTTCAATAGATAAAGCTTCAGCTTGCAAAAGACTTAATATGTATTTACGTTGGATGGTACGTCGTGATGATAGAAGCGTTGATTTTGGATTATGGAAACGAATACCCATGTCGAGCCTATATATTCCATTAGATGTACATAGCGGCAACACAGGACGCGAATTAGGCCTATTGCAGCGCACTCAGAACGATTGGAAAGCAGTAGAAGAATTAACAGGCAGTTTACGTAAATTCGATGCATCCGACCCCGTTCGTTTTGATTTTGCACTATTTGGGGTGGGGGTTGATAAAAGGGTGAATGGTTAAGGGCGAATGCAATTCGCCCCTACACATTACACGATTACACATTACACGATTACACACTACACACCCTTAACCCTTAACCCCTAACCCTTCACCTTACACATTACACGATTACACACTACACACCCTTAACCCATATTTTCGAAAAATGTGAAAAATCACACTTAAAAGCGTCTAAAAATGTGAAAAATTACACATATAAGCGTCGAAAAATGTGAAATTAATGGCGTAAAACTTTGGAAAAATGTGAAAAATGAGTATTTTTGTATTCATATTCAATCAGTTACCATATGGCACACCTACTAAAGCGAAAAATTGATACATTCCTTGCAGAGTGGAAACATAACAACGCTCATTTGCCGCTAATAGTAAAAGGCGCACGGCAAGTTGGCAAAACAGCATCAATAATGGCATTTGCCGAAGCAAATTACGAAAGCGTTATTGCTATTAATTTTGCGTTACAGCCGAAATTTAAAAATATCTGTAGTGATGGATTTGACGTTGATAGCATTCTGAAAAATATTTCGTTTCTTTTGCCCGATTCTAAACTGCCCCAAAAGAAAACACTCATTTTTTTCGACGAAATTCAAGCATATTCTGCATGTGCAACAAGTTTAAAATCATTTGCGTTAGATGGAAATTATGATGTTATTTGTTCCGGTTCTTTAATGGGAATAAACTATAACGAAATTGAATCTAACAGTGTTGGATATAAAGAAGATTATGAAATGCACTCAATGGATTTTGAGGAGTTTTTATGGGCAAAATCGTATAGTGCGCAACAAATAGAAGGCTTATTCAATAAAATGATAGAACTTAAGCCGTTAAGTACTGTCGAAGTTAGTGTTTTGTCAGATATTTTTAGAGATTATATGATTACCGGCGGCATGCCTGCCATTGTAAACAATTATATTAAAAACAATAACTTTAGTGATACGCTGGGAATACAAAAACAATTGCTTTTAGATTATGAAGAAGATATTACTAAATATGCTATCGGATTAGATAAGGGAAAGATCAAAAGTATTTATAATCACATATCAATTTTTTTAGGTAAAGACAATAAAAAATTTCAGATCACCAAGATTGCAAAGAATGCTCGTAATAGAGACTATATTGGAACCGTAGATTGGCTTAATGATGCAGGAATTATAAATATCTGTTATTGTCTTGATAGCGTTGAACTACCTCTTAAGGGTAATAATAATCCGAAGTCATACAAACTGTATTACAAAGATACCGGTTTACTTATAGCAGCATTAGATGATGAGTCGCAGGAAGATTTACGAGCAAATAGAAACTTTAATACTTACAAAGGAGCTATTTACGAAAATATTGTTGGAGATATGCTTGTTAAACAAGGGTATCAGCTTTATTTTTATAAAAATGAAAGTTCTAATTTAGAAATGGATTTTTTTGTTAGAGATAGGGATTCACTTATTCCTATTGAGGTAAAGGCAAATGATAATTCAACAAGATCTCTTAATAATTTGCTTGATGATAATATAAAATTCAAGGACATTAAGTTCGGGATAAAGTTGTGTAATAGGAATATCGGATTTAATGGTAAATTCTACACTTTCCCGTATTTTTTATCCTTTATGATTAAGCGTTTTTTGCAAGACCGCAATCAATAATCTTCCCATCCATTCCACACTCCACGCCCTTCACTAGGCTGTTGTGTAGGGTGAAAAAGGGTGAGGGGTTAGGGGTTAGGGGTGAAGGGTTAGGGGTGAAGGGTTAAGGGGTGTGTAATCGTGTAATGTGTAGTGTGTAAATCCATTATTGATCATTTCAACATTGGATTTATATTAATCACATGTCGAAAATGAAGGGCACGCCATGGCATGCCCCTACAACGCATTATTGATTATTTCAACATTGGATTATACACGATTAAACGATTAAACAATTAACCGATTAAACAGTTACACATTACACGATTCCACACTACACATTCTAAGAAAAAAATGTAACTTTGCGTTTAATAACAAAAGTCTATGGAAAAATATATCATTATTGTGGCGGGTGGAACAGGTAATAGGATGGGAGCGAATGTTCCTAAACAATTTCTGCTTCTAAATGGTGAACCAATTTTAGCTCGTACATTACGAGCATTTGCAAATTGGGGAAATATCATTTTGGTTTTGCCTGAAACACAGATGACCTATTGGCAATCTTTGTGTAAAAATTTGCGAGATATGCCCGATTATAAAATGGTAGCAGGAGGCGAGCAACGTTTTTATTCGGTGTACAATGCACTTCAATTTGTTCCCGATGGTGCATTAGTTGCCATACATGACGGAGTTCGTCCTTTGGTGTCTCAAACCTGCATCAATCGAGTATTTACATTGGCAGAAGAAAAGGGATCTGCACTACCGGTTATAAATTGTGTTGATTCATTACGCCATATTAGTAATGGAAGCAGCCTGTCTGTTAATAGAAATGAGTATGTTTGTGTACAGACTCCGCAAGTATTTAATTCTACAAATTTGAAGAAAGCATATCAGCAGCCATATAAGGAATGTTTCACTGATGATGCATCTGTTTATGAATCAGCAACATACAAAATTAATCTGTGTGATGGAAATATCGAAAATATTAAAATAACTATGCCTATCGATTTAATTCATGCTGAAGCAATATTGAAGAATGGATTTGACAAAGTCTGACATAAAATATTTGCATGGCATGGGTCCGAAACGTGCCGAATTGCTTAACAAGGAATTAGAAATATATACCTTGGACGACTTGGTGCATTATTTTCCGTATAAATACATAGACCGAAGTCGGTTTTATCAAATCAGTGAGATAGATTCGACAGCAGCATATATTCAGATTAAGGGGCAAATACTTGGTTTTAAAGAAGCCGGCAAGGGTAGGGCTCAACGTCTGATTGCTATCTTTACAGACGGACACAGCAGCATAGAACTGATATTTTTTAAGGGTATTAAGTATGTGATGGATGCCTATCACTTGAATACTGATTACATTGTTTTCGGTAAGCCCAATTTCTTTAACGGCAACTACAGTTTTGTGCATCCTGATATAGAAAAACCTACTCCCGACAGTATGACAGGTTTTATGCCGCTATATCATACAACAGAAAAAATGAAGAATAAGTTTTTGAATTCAAAAGCAATTCAAAAACTCATTTACCAAGCATTACAAACCATTACACCATCATTACCCGAATCTTTACCAACTAGTATCCTTCACAAATACCGTTTTATTTCACTTTACGAAGCATTAATCAATATTCATTTCCCCAGCAATATGCCTCTTTTAGAACAAGCACAAGCACGACTAAAATTTGAAGAACTATTTTATATACAAATTGCAATATTACGTCAGGCTCATGCTCTTAAAACTAGTTTTAAAGGGTTTCAATTTAATCACATTGGAGAAATGTTTCATGCCTATTACGAAAAATGCTTGCCCTTTGAACTAACCAATGCTCAAAAAAGAGTACTTAAAGAGATACGTAATAATGTACGTGGAGCTTATCAAATGAACAGGTTGTTGCAAGGCGATGTAGGTAGTGGCAAAACTATTGTAGCTCTAATGTGTATGCTTATGGCTATTGATAATGGTTATCAGGCATGTATTATGGCTCCTACTGAGATTTTAGCCAGGCAACATTTTGAAACTATTGAAAGCCAAATAAACAAATTACCCATACAAGTAAAATTACTTACAGGTTCAACGAAAAAAAAAGACAGAGAACATATTCACGAGGGCTTACTGAATGGTTCTGTACATATTTTAATTGGCACACATGCTGTAATAGAAGATACAGTTAATTTTAAGAATTTAGGCATAGTGGTAATTGATGAACAACATCGATTTGGTGTGGCACAACGAGCTAAATTGTGGAATAAAAACACACGTCCTCCTCATGTTTTAGTAATGACCGCTACTCCCATTCCACGTACCTTGGCTATGACTGTATATGGCGATTTGGAGGTTTCCGTAATTGACGAATTGCCCCCTGGACGAAAACCAATAGTAACAAACCATATTTTTGAAGATACAAAACGAGAGGCTCTTAATCGTTTTTTAAAACAACAACTCTCACTTGGCAGGCAAGTATATATTGTGTATCCATTGATAGAAGAATCCGAAAAGATGGATTTAAAAAACCTTACAGATGGCTATCAATACATACAATCAATTTTTCCAGATTTGCAAGTAAGCATGGTACATGGCAAAATGAAACCAGCTGAAAAAGATGCTGCTATGCAAGAGTTTGTGCAACATAAATCTCAAATTATGGTCGCTACTACTGTGATTGAAGTGGGGGTGAATGTGCCAAACGCCAGTGTAATGGTAATCGAAAATGCAGAGCGATTTGGATTGGCACAGCTCCATCAGCTCAGAGGGCGTGTTGGTAGAGGAGCCGACCAATCGTATTGTGTATTGGTAACGTCGCGAAAAATATCCAACGAAACCCGCAAACGCTTAGAAATCATGACCCGTACCAACGACGGGTTTGAAATAGCCGAGGCTGACTTACAGCTTCGTGGACCAGGAGATTTGGAAGGTACCCAACAGAGTGGCTTGCCTTTTCAACTACATATTGCCAATTTAGCTAAAGATGGACATTTTGTTCAACTAGCCAGAGAGTGTGCTTCAGAAATTCTAGAAAACGATCCGCAACTGAAGTCCCCAGCAAACGAAATTATAGTAAAAGAGCTCAAAACAAAGAAAAGAGAACAACAAAATTGGAGTATAATTAGTTGATATGTAAAAATTCTATAATTTTTTTTGCAAAAAATTTGGTTAACTAAAGAATAAATTGTTTTTTTGTATGTCGTAAAATCAAATTATGGAAAAAACACTGGTTATTATTAAACCTTCAGCTATTTCAAGAGGCTTAATTGGAGAAGTAATATCTCGCTTCGAAAAGAAAGGTTTACACCTTATTGGGATGAAAATGATAGAATTATCTGACGAAATTCTTGCCGAGCATTATGCTCATTTAGCCCAAAAACCCTTTTTCCAACGTATTAAAAATGCCATGCAAACAACACCCGTTATCGTATGTTGTTGGTCTGGATTAGATGCTGTTCAGGTGGTAAGAAATATGGCGGGAGTTACCAATGGTCGTAATGCTGCTTCAGGAACCATACGTGGCGATTATAGTATGAGTGTACAAGAAAACATTGTTCATACATCCGACTCTGTTGAAAATGCTGCAATTGAACTAAATCGCTTTTTTAAGCCAGAAGAAATATATAATTTTCCACCACATAGTTTAGACTTTTTATATGCCAATGACGAATTATAAAAATAAAAAAATGAGTTATCATTTTTTACGTCTTATTGTATTTAGTTTTGTTGTTTCAATCACAAATAGTGCGTTGGCTGTAACTTTGCACGATAATATATTTCGCATAGAAGACCCGAAGAATGCATCTAGCAGTCTTATGTTGCTAAACGAAAATACAGAAGATGATTTTGCTGATGTGGATGATTTTGAAAATTTTGATGAAATATCTTTTAATGCACCTTACAACAGCTGGAGCAATACGGCGGTCAATCCGTATAATATAAATTTATTACATAGCAAAGATACTTTCCGTGTAGATGTTAGTGGGTATACTCATCCACTTGATAAGGTACAACGCATAACATCACATTTTGGTCCGCGTCGTACTCGTTATCACTATGGTATTGATTTAAAATTGAATGTTGGAGATACTGTGCGTTCTTCATTTGATGGAATGGTACGTATAGCCAAAATAGGTAGAGGGTATGGATATTACGTTCTCGTGAGGCATTTTAATGGACTCGAAACTATTTATGGTCATTTAAGCAAAATATTAGTTGATACAGAGCAGTTAGTAAAAGCGGGTGATCCTATTGGATTAGGAGGAAATACAGGAAGAAGTACGGGTCCTCATTTACATTATGAGGTACGGTATTTGGGAAATGCGATTAACCCTGAATCTTTGATATGTTTTGATAATTTAACAGTTAAAACGCCAGAATTATTAGTTAGTGCAGAAACCTTTCGGTATAAGCTGGACGTGGATCGTATGAGAAATTATACTGTAAGAAGAGGGGATACCTTATCTACCATTGCCAGAAGGCAAGGTACTACTATACGGAATTTGTGTCGACTGAATAATATCACCACTAAAACTACATTGCGAGTAGGTCGCGTTTTACGTATTTCATAACAAGAAATACGATCTGTTTAAGATTTATTATCTTTAATTAATCTTAAACAGTTTCTATATAAGAAAATTAATATTGTTATCTTTGTGCCTTTGTATATCTAAAAGGCAACATTTTTTCATTTAGCAACATTTACCATTATGGGATTAAATAGTATTTTAAGCAAGTTATTTGGTTCAAAGTCACAGCGTGATTTAAAAGAGATAATGCCATTTATTGAAAAAATAAAGGCAATCTATCCTCAAGTAGAGCAACTTTCAAACGACGAATTGCGTAATAGGCTGCAAGGCGTACGACTTGAAATTCAACAAACTGTTTCGGATGAGCGTGAACGTATCGCTACGTTAAAACAATCTATTGATGCTACTCCTATTGAACATCGAGATAAATTGTACAATGAAATAGATGCTATCGAAAAAGCCATAATAACTAAATTAGAAGAGGCTCTTGATAACGCCTTGCCCGAAGTGTTTGCTATTGTAAAAGATACTGCAAGACGTTTTAAAGAAAATGAAACAATAGAGGTGGAAGCCACTGATTTTGACCGTGAACTTGCAGTAACACATGATTTTGTGGATATTGTGAGTAATAAAGCCATTTATAAGAATGAATGGGAAGCTGGTGGAAATCTCATTAAATGGGATATGGTGCACTATGATGTGCAACTTATAGGTGGCGTTGTATTGCATAAAGGTAAAATAGCCGAGATGACCACAGGGGAGGGTAAAACATTGGTAGCTACTTTGCCTGTTTTTTTAAATGCCTTGAGTGGTAATGGTGTACATGTTGTAACTGTAAACGACTATTTATCTAAACGTGACTCAGAATGGATGGGACCCATTTATATGTTTCATGGATTACGTGTAGATTGTATCGATAAACATCGTCCCAATTCGGATGACAGACGAAAAGCGTATTTGGCTGATATTACCTTTGGTACCAACAACGAGTTTGGCTTCGATTACTTACGGGATAATATGGCATCTACTCCCGAGGATTTAGTACAACGAAAACATAACTACTCCATTGTAGATGAGGTGGACTCTGTACTGATTGATGATGCTCGTACACCTCTTATCATTTCAGGTCCTATTGCAAAAGGGGAAGAGCAATTATACGAGCAATACTGCTCAAAAGTAGAACGTATTGTAGCTGAGCAAAAAAATCTAGTTACTAAAACATTTGTTGAAGCAAAACGATTAATGCAATCTGCAGATGCGAAAGAGCAAGAAAAAGGCTCTTTGTTACTATTCAGAGCTTTTAAAGGGTTGCCAAAAAATAAGGCACTGATTAAATATTTAAGTGAGCCAGGAGTGAAAGCATCTATGCTGAAAACAGAGGCTATTTACATGGAGCAAAATAACCGTCGTATGCACGAGGTTACAGACGATTTGTATTTTGTTATCAACGAGCAGCACAATACAATTGAATTGACTGATAAAGGTATTGATTTAATTACTGGCGATAGCGACGATGCATTATTTTTTGTGCTTCCAGATATTGGCTCTGAAATGGCTGAAATCGAAAAGGCAAAACTGTCTGATGAAGAAAAGCAAGCTAAGAAAGACGTGTTGATGCAAGAGTTCTCGATAAAATCGGAACGTGTACATACAATTAATCAATTGCTCAAAGCATATACTTTATTTGAAAAAGACGACCAATATGTTGTTATGAACAACAAGGTAATGATTGTTGACGAACAAACAGGTCGTATTATGGACGGTAGACGTTATTCTGATGGTTTACACCAAGCTATAGAAGCCAAAGAACGTGTGAAGGTGGAAGCTGCTACTCAGACCTATGCAACCATTACTTTGCAAAATTATTTTCGCATGTACAACAAGTTAGCAGGTATGACTGGTACAGCAGAAACGGAGGCTGGTGAGTTTTGGGATATTTATAAGTTAGATGTTGTCGTGATTCCAACCAATCGTCCTATCGCTCGTGTAGATATGAACGATCGAGTGTATAAAACCGCTCGTGCCAAATACAATGCAGTTATAGAGGAAGTAGAAAAATTGGTAGCACAAGGTCGTCCTGTGTTAGTGGGTACTACTTCTGTAGAAATATCCGAGCTGGTAAGTAAGATGCTGAAACTTCGCAAAATACCACACAATGTATTAAATGCTAAATTGCATCAAAAAGAGGCGGATATTGTTGCTCAAGCTGGGAAAAGTGGAACAGTTACCATTGCCACCAATATGGCGGGTCGGGGTACTGACATTAAATTAACTCCTGAATCAAAAGCTGCGGGAGGTTTGGCAATTATTGGTACCGAACGTCATGAAAGCCGTCGTATCGACCGTCAGTTACGTGGTCGTTCTGGTCGTCAAGGAGATCCAGGTTCTTCAGTATTTTTTGTGTCTTTTGAAGATTCGTTGATGCGTTTATTTGGATCCGACCGTATAGTGGGGGTTATGGATAGATTAGGCTTGCAAGAAAATGAAATGATGGAACATCGTCAGATATCTAATTCAATTGAACGTGCTCAAAAGAAGGTCGAAGAAAATAACTTTGGTATTCGTAAGCGGTTGTTAGAATATGATGATGTAATGAATTCGCAACGTGAAGTGATATATGCTCGTCGCAGACATGCACTTATTGGCGAACGTATTGGGATTGATATTGTGAATATGATTTACGATGGTGTAGAAAACTTGGTAAATCAACATGATGATATACAAGATGAAGAAGAGTTTCGTTTGGATTGTTTGAAACTGTTTGGGGTAGATATCCAATTGGAGGAAGGCGAAATTAAACGCACAAAAACAATTGATTTAGTAGAAAAAGTATTTTCTTTGGTGATGGCTAATTTTTCGCGAAGAGCCGATAAACTTGCCGAAATCGCCTATCCTGTCATCAAACGTGTATACGAAGAACAAGGGAAAATATATGAGAATATTTTAATTCCATTAACTGATGGAAAGAAGTTGTATAATATTCCTGTTAATCTTAAATTGGCATACGAAACACAAGCAAAAGAAATTGTGAAGTCGTTCCAAAAATCTATTTTGTTGCATACAATAGATGAAGCTTGGAAAGAGCATTTACGCGAATTAGATGAATTACGTAACTCAGTACAAAATGCTAGTTATGAGCAAAAAGATCCATTATTAATCTACAAGCTAGAGTCATTTGGGCTATTTAAGAAAATGATTGATGCTATAAATTACAAAGCGATTGCTATTTTGATGCGTGGTCAAATTCCGGTGAAAGAAGGAGAAACATTAAGAGAGGCAAAAGAAGAGCGACGACAAGATTTTAGTAAATACAATACGCAAAAATCGGATATAATGAATGCTGGTCAACAAGATACCCGAGAAAAAATACACAAAGAACCAGTGCGTGTTGAGAAGAAAGTGGGTCGTAATGATCTATGTCCTTGTGGTAGCGGAAAGAAATACAAGAGTTGTTGTGGCAAAGTATAATGCAAGTATAATAATTTAAAAACATCAGAGAATGGCACTAGCTACGATTATATGGGATGTAAATCCTGAAGCTTTTTCGATTGGATTTATAACTGTGCGTTGGTATGGTTTACTTTATGCAATGGGGTTTTTGCTGGGTATTACTATTTTGGGTAAAATATTTAAGCGTGAAAATTGTCCAGAAGATTGGGCTGATAAGGTGTTTATTTACATGGTTTTGGCAGTGGTAATTGGTGCTAGGCTGGGACATGTGTTTTTTTATGCGTGGGATTATTACAAAGATAATTTGTTAGAGATAGTGATGATTTGGCATGGCGGATTAGCCAGTCATGGTGGTGCCATAGCTATGTTGATTGCTGCTTGGATTTTTTCAAAAAAGGTTAGTAAGAAAAGTTTTTTGTGGCTAGGAGACAGACTGTTTATTCCTTCGGCTATGGTGGCAGGTTTGATTCGTATTGGAAATTTGATGAATTCCGAGATATATGGTCATGCTACCGATTTGCCATGGGGTTTTGTATTTGTCCGTGATGGAGGTACTATGCCCATGCACCCAACACAAATATACGAAGCTTTAGCTTATTTTGCTCTGTTTGCTTTTATGATGTACTTATATTGGGTAAAGGATGCACACAAACGTGAAGGCTTGCTTACTGGAGTAGGATTTACGGGAATATTTGTTGCTCGTTTCTTTATAGAATTTGTAAAGAATAATCAAGAGGCTTTTGAAGATGATTTAATGTTAAATATGGGTCAGTATTTAAGTATTCCATTTATTGCCATTGGAATATGGTTGATAATTAGAGCATTACGTTCGAATAAAATATAAGATGCAATGAGTTTTTTATTTGGGATATTATTTTTTATACTCGCTATTGGTTTATTTGTGTTGGTATTTTTCTTTTCCATATTACGTAATGTTTTTCGTTTATTTACAGGAAAACAACATCCTGAGAAAAAGGAACAAGAGCGAATGGCTCGTAAGTATGTAAATAAGAAAATTACAAAGCAACAGGGTGAATATGTCGATTTTGAAGAGATTAAGGAATAATAAAACTAACTTCTTTAAAAGCATAACGTTGTTGATCTCCGTTTTCTTTTGTTAATTCCAAATATCCATCAGGTGTTACTTGGAAAATAGATGCGACAAAAATCCCATCTTTATCTTGAAAACGAAACAGCCCTTTGGAGCGATATAATCTGTCTGTATACGTTTGTTGTAATTCTTTGGTTTTTCCCTTGAGTAAGTGAATATAGCGTTCAAAAATAGCATTTCGTATGCTGGTAGCTATCTCCTTAATAGGATGAAAAGTGTTGGTAATCTGTATAAGTGAAATTGGATTAGGTGCAGATGAATAGAAATGTTTTTGGTTGATATTCAGACCAATACCAATGATACAAGACGCTAATAATCCATTTTCTAAATTGTTTTCAATTAAAATACCTCCAATTTTATTGTCTTTCCAATAAATATCATTGGGCCACTTGATAGTAAATTCAGTATCATAAGGCAATAAAAAGTCAGTAAGAGCTAATGACACTACCTGCGAAATAATAAACTGTTGCTTAATAGGAATAAAAGATGGTTTTAGTAATATACTACAAAGCAAATTTTCTCCTTTTTCTGATTCCCATACATTATTCGAAACGCCTCTTCCAAGTGTCTGGAAATCTGTATATACCATAGAACCTTCCTCTAGTGATTTTTCTCTCATTAATTGATTAAGTAAATCATTTGTTGAGGTTGTTTCGTGTATGTGTATGGTTTCAATCATTAGCGGTTTAGTTTAATTAGATGCTAAAGCTAAACTTATAAAACTAACTTTCGCATTTGGGGCTTGTTTAATCGCTTGTACACAGGCTTCTATGGTAGATCCTGTAGTTAATACATCATCGACCAGTAGGATATGTTTATTTGCAAATTGTTGGGTATTGGTTATAGTAAAAACACCATACGTATTTTCCCATCTTTCAAACACACCTTTCTTTGTTTGTGTTGGATTTTCGATGGCTCTTACCAGTGTGTCTGTTTCAACAGGAATAGAGAGCACTTGTGATAATCCGATAGCAATCATTTCACTTTGGTTATACCCTCTTTTTTTTAGTTTGTTTTTATGTAAAGGAACGGGAACAATATAATCAATGGTATCAATTAAGCTAGACCTCACTAATTCGGTTGCATAATGTTTGCCAAGCTCTATCCCTATTTCTTTATTCCCTTTGTACTTTAAATTATGCAGTAACTTTTGTGCCACACTTCCTTTCTGAAAAAAGAAAAAAGCCGATGCAAACTCCACATGTATTTTTCCCCAAAATAGTTTCTCAACAGGATTGTTTTGTAGTAGGTGAAATCCTGTTTTTGGAAGATCTATGACACATTGTTGGCATATGCTTTTCTCTGATTGTACCAAGTGGTTTCCACAAACGATACAAACTTTTGGGTAAATTAAGAATATAAATCCTGAGATATAGTGTTGTAGATAATTTACCATGATATAATTTTAGGAATAAAAATCAGACAAGCTATAATCATAGAACAAATGGCGGCAAATAATACTGCTCCTGCGGCAATATCTTTTATGTTTCTAGCCCTTTCTTGTCTTTCGGGCGAAACCATATCAACTATATTTTCGATAGCTGTATTGATTAGCTCTAAACACCAAACCATTGCAATACAAATGAATATTACTATCCATTCGTTTAAGGCAATATGTAATAAAATTCCCAATACAATTACAGCGATTGTAGCCAGTAGGTGGATTTTGCAATGTGTTTCTTGTTGAATAGCTACTACTATGCCACGAAAGGCATTTCTAAAACTACGTGCTTGTTTTTGCAAAAAGATATTCATATATGTTGTCTATTCTGCAAAAATACATAAATTTGCACAACAGCTACAAACTACTGCCTATAAAATGACTAATAAAGAAAAATATTCTCAACTTTGTACTGAAAATGATACTATTCCATTGTTTTTACAACATTGGTGGATGGAAGCTGTATGTACCAAAGCCAGTAAAGAGTGGGATGTGTTGTTGTATGAAAAGAATAAAAAAGTAGTAGCAGCTTTGCCTTATCATTTTATCACCAAATTGGGGATGAAGGTTATTTTGCAACCACAATTAACACAGTATTCGGGGGTGTGGATTGACTATCCAAATGGTATCACTGACAAAGAACGCTATTCGCTGGAGGAAGAGGTTTGCAAAGGGCTTATAAGTCAGTTGGATACACTATCGTGGGTGCATTATATGCAACATTTTCATTATCGATTTACCAATTGGTTGCCATTCTTTCAGCAAGGGTTTACACAAACTACACGTTATACCTATCGTATTGAGTCTATTGGCAATACCCAAGATGTGTTTGACAACTTTCATCAAGGGAAACAAAAACACATAAAAAAAGCCAAAGATTTGTCAGTTGATTATTCTCTTTCAGCAGCCGATTTTTATGCCTTTTTATCCCATACTATAGCTCAGAAGCAACAGCAAGTAGTCTATAGTCAGTCCTTTTTTGTTGGTTTGCACCAACAGGCTGTTGAGCGTGAGCAAGGACAAATTATTGCTGTGCGTGATAAAACTGGAGCGATACATGCTGCTATGTTTGTTGTTTGGGATCATCTGTCGGGCTATTACTTAGTTTCAGCCATTGACGCCAACTACAAACATTCAGGAGCATCTTCGCTGATGCTGTGGGAGGCTATTTGTTTTTTATCCTCACGCACCAAGTCGTTTGATTTTGAAGGAAGTATGATTAAAGGAGTAGCCAAAGCTAATCAAGAGTTTGGCGGTGTACAAACGCCGTATTTTTCCATTAGCAAGTCTCGTTCGGGTGTGTTGGGTTGTATGTTGAATGTATATCGATGGTTATGGAAAAAGTAAGCAAACAAGAGTTTTATAGTTTAATTAAAGGGTTTGAACAAATTCCTTTTACGCAAACAGAAGCTTGGGTTACTGCTCATAGTCGCCATGATGATACGAAGTTGGCATTTTTTGTTGACCAACTACCAGAACCATTAATTGCTTGTGTAGCACATGTAAAAAAGAAAGCTGGACACAAGATGTACTACATCGAAGCTGAAGCCATTCGATACAAAGATATAAAGCATGCTAAGCTAACATCTTTTTTTCAAGATTTGCAACAAACAGGAGTGGATGTTATTGAAATTAATTCGCCAATGCCGTATGATGCAACATACGAAATAGCCTTGCGACAAGCAGGTTTTTTGCGTCCTGTTGGGCAGTTTTCGGTGGCTTTAAGTTCGTATATCTCTCTTGAAAATGAAATAAAGTACAATGATAATTGGAAGCGGAATATGAAGAAAGCAGCTAATAATCAGTTATCTTTTGAGGTAATTGATAATGCTGTTGATGATGATATCAATGATTTTATAAAATTGTACAACGAAATGAGTGTTCAAAAGAATGTTGCTCCAACATTTACTTTTTCCTCTCTTCGTACCTTGTTAGCAAGTGCTAATTTCAAGTTGTTTTTTGTGAAAAACGAGCAAAACGAACGTATTGCTACCATATTAATACATTACAACAATAACCATGCAGGATTGGTGTATGCTGCTTCTGGCGAAAAAGCTCATCAATGTGCAGCGAGTTTTTTTATGTACGACAAATTGTTTCATTATTTGTCGCAGCAACACATAAAGACTTTTGATATGGAAAAGCTAGCTCCTTCTATTCATTCTACCAATGCAGTGTTCTTGTTTAAGAATGGCATAAAAGGAGAATACATAGTGGTGAATGGAGAATGGTCGTGGTATAAAAATAGCTTTTTACGTCCTTTGATGTATATCGCAAAAAAATGGTTTTTGAAAAAGATAGAGTGGTAGGCTACTTAATCAACTATCTTTTTTACCTGTTGCCAATACCATTCTAAAAATACCCGATTGTAACCACCCATCCCATTTGTTGCTGTTTTTGGTAGTTGGTGTTTTAATGGTGCAGAAATTTCTTTCATACACACATAATCAGGCGGATTGGAAATATACTGCTGAATGTGAGTGGGAAACAATTGTTTGCACTGCCTTTTAAACCTATACCATTTCATTCGCCATTCTGGGTATGTTAATTCATCTACAAATGCAACATTCATGGGCTGAAATACCTTGCTTGTAAGGTAATGGTGGTAAAATTTTTGTGTTTGTTTTTCTTCAATGGGTAATGTTTTGAAAAATTCAATCATTTCATTGTCCCAAAAAGGCAAGCGAGTTTGATGACCAAAAAAGCCATAAATACGTGC
>ERZ795058.1536-NODE-1536-length-30435-cov-6.124325_pt1 | contig 30435 bp, 12 predicted proteins | sample MGYA00375142_ERZ795058 | MGnify/ENA primary metagenome ERZ795058 (study PRJEB30187, sample SAMN05720210) | activated sludge metagenome | isolation source: anaerobic digester from wastewater treatment plant | place: Japan | collected 2015-04-20 ... | reverse complement strand
CGTCGGAGGTTGCCGACGCGCGGATCGTCGCCGACGAACCGGCACTGCCGCCGGTCGCGACCGCCCCGCCGGCCCCGACCGTCCCGTCGGCCGTCATCGACCCCGCGCCAACGCCTTCCCCGACTGAGCCGACCCCTTCGCCGGCCGCCGCGGCGCCCGGCGTCATGCCCGGCGCGTCAACGCCGGCGGCAACGAACGCTCCCACGCCGTCGGCCGCCGTCGCGGCGGTTCAGCCGACGCCCGAGCCCACGCCGGTCGGCCCGCCGACGCTCGCCGATGCCATGCAACAGTTGCGCGAGGAAAATAAGGCGATCGAGCGGATCTTCGAGCAGTTCGGCTATCTGCGCAAGGATCGCACCTCCGGCGTCCTCCATCTGCCGCAAATCCAGCTGAGCCTCGACGAGCAATTGCGTGAATCACCCGATGATCCGCGCCTGCACCTGATCCAGTGCTATGTCTGGATGTGGCGGAGCGACATGCGCAGCGCCCATCAATCGATGATCGAAGCGGCCCGGCTCAACCATGAACGCACCGAGCCGTATCCGTTCCATGATGCGGCGCTCCGCGAGGCGCTGGAGATGGAGGCAAATGAGCCGCCGCTTCCCCCGCCGGGACCGCCCCGGGCGCCCGGCGCCGCGCAACCGCGCCTGGGGATGCCCGGGCCGCAAGGCGGCGGCCCGCCCGTCATGGGCCGCCCCGGCGCCAGAACCCCGGCCGGCCCTCGCCGCCCACAGTAAGTTCAACACGTCCCTCGTCCTCGCGATCGACCCCTCACGGTTGCGTGATGCGTTCGGCGAGTTGCTCGGCCGCCCGCGTCGGCAGCGGCGCCGGCGCGCTCACCCGCCACAGCGGGGCGCCCGTGCCGGCGCTCGTCCGTTCGACGACACACGGCTCACCCGCTCCGGGCTCAGGCGTCAACAGCACGACCCGCCGCAGCGGCGCCGGATTCCTCCCGCCGGTCGCCTTGGGCTGACCCTTGAAACAGCGTTCGGCCTCGCGCGCGGCCTCGCCGGGCGACGGCGTCAGCACCAGATCCAGCGCGCCGAACGCCTCGCGCGCCCAGGCCGGATCGTCGGCGGGTCCGGCCAGCGAGATCCCGCCGGCACGTTCCACTTCGAATTGCAGATCACGCAGTTGGTCGTCCAGGCCTTGCGACGCGTCGGCGAACGCCAGCCGGTGTCCCCCTCTGGCGAGCGCCAGCGCGAGCGTGCGCCACGGCCCAATCGCCTCCGCCGCGGGCATCAGAATGATTCGGGATTGGCTCGCATCAGTCAGGTTGCTCATCCAAAATCCGTCCCTCGACTCTCGGCCCTCGTCCTCGTCCTCGTCATCGCCCCCAACGACCCACCCAAGATTCGGCTCTCGACTCTCGGCCCTCGTCCTCGGCTCTCGAAAAAGCTCGCCATTTTGCCCCCTCGATACGAACCTCCGGTCACGACCCGCCCGGCCGCGTTTGACTTCACCCGGCCCGCTCGTTACACTGGCCGTCGCCGTAAGCGGGGAGCCGCGATCCACCTTCCGGATCGCTCTTCTGCCTGACGGGGTTCAACCCGGTCGCGCCCGCTCCCGTCCCACCTGCTGCTCGAGGTATGCCGATGGCGCTCCCGCTTCGCCAGATGCCGGCGCCGGCCGCCGCGCCGAAAAAACCGGCGCCGCCGCGCTGGCAGATCCGCCCCGTCGATGATGCCGTCTGCCGGAACCTGACTCAAGCGCTGGAACTCCCCCCGCTCGTCGCGCGGTTGCTGGCCTGCCGCAGCATCACCCAACCCGACGCCGCCGAGCATTACCTGCGTCCCGTCCTCGCCCAGCTGCACGATCCCTTTCTGATGAAGGGCATGGAACCGGCCGCCGAGCGGATCGTCCACGCCATCCGCAACGGCGAACCGATCTGCATCTACGGCGACTATGACGTCGACGGAATCAGCGCGACGGCGATCCTGATGACGATCCTGCGCGAGCTGGGCGCCGAGGTCACGTACTACATCCCCGATCGCTTCAGCGAGGGCTACGGCGTCAACAACGAAGCGCTCGAACAGATCGCCGGCGAAGGCGCGCGCGTCGTCATCACCGTCGACTGCGGCATCCGCGCCGTCGACCAGGCCGAGCTTGCGCGCCGCCGCGGCATCGACCTGATCATCACCGACCACCACGAGCCCGGGCCGCGGATTCCGCCGGCGTTCGCGGTCATCAACCCGCGCCAGCCTGGCTGCGCTTACCCCGACAAGGGGCTCGCCGGTTCGGGCGTCGCGTTCAAGCTGGCGCACGCCGTCCTGCGCAAGGCCCATCCCGACGGCGCGGCCGCGCGCGAGCTGCTCAAGAGCACGCTCGATTTCGTCGCCCTCGGCACGGTAGCCGACGTGGTGCCGCTGCTCGGCGAGAATCGCGCGATGGTCAGCTTCGGCTTGAAACTGTTGCGCGAGACGCGACGCCCCGGCCTGCTCCACCTGTTCCAGCACGCCGCGATCGATCCGCGCAAACTGCAGACGCACACCATCGGGTTCGGCATCGGACCGCGCCTGAACGCCGCCGGCCGGACCGATCACGCAATGTTCGGCCTGGAACTGCTGCTCAGCCGCGACGCCCGCGCGGCCGATGGCCTGGCCGCCAAACTGGAACAGTTCAACGCCAACCGCCGCGCGATCGAGATGGATATCCTGCGCGAGGCGGTCGAGCTGATCGAACCGCGCGCGCACGAGCGCGTCCTGGTGGTGGCGCGCGAGGAATGGCATCACGGCGTCCTCGGCATCGTCGCCTCGCGCATCGTGCAGCGCTACTACCGGCCGACGATCGTGATCGGGATCACCGACGGCGTGGGCAAGGGCTCGGGCCGGTCAATCGAAGGCTTCGACCTGCACGCCGCGCTCGAATCCTGCGGCGGGCACCTGCTCCAGTTCGGCGGTCACATGATGGCCGCCGGGCTCTCGGTCGCGGCCGACGCCGTCGAGGCCTTCCGCGCGGCGATCAACGCGCATGCCGAGCAGGTGCTGCCCGACGATCTGCTCCGTCCGCTGCTCTGGATCGATGCCGCCGCCCGCACCGAGGACCTGACGGAGGAGTTTGTCAATCAGCTCGAGCTGTTCGAGCCGTTCGGCCAGGATAATCCCAGGCCGGTGATTGCCCTGGACGAGGTGGCGCTGATCGAGCCCCCCCGCGTCCTCAAGGATCGGCATTTGAAGCTGATGGTCGCCGGCCGCGACGGCCGCCCGCTGTGCGCGATGGGCTGGGGCATGGCCGACCGGCTGCACGAGCTCAACGCCGACGGGACGGTGCTGCGCCTCGCCGGCGCGCCCTGCCTCAACCGCTGGAACGGCCGGGTCTCGGTCGAAATGGAACTGCGCGATTTTCAGGTCGTCGGTTGATCCGCGGCGCTACAGCTTGTCCAGTTCGTCCGAAAGCGCGCCGTCGATAATGCGCATCGAGTCGCGCTGCACCATGATCCGCGACTGCATCTCGCGCATCCGCGGATCGTCGGGGTGCCGCTCGATCTGGTGCCCGCAGATCTCGAGCGCCCGCTCCAGGTTCCCCTTCTGCACGTAATCCTCGGCGGCGGCCAGCCAGTGCCGGTCGGCCTCCTCGTGCTGCCCGGCGCGCTCCATCAGCTCGGCCAGCTTGGCGCGCGCCGCCGGGTTGCGCGTGTTGAGCCGCAGGATGTTCTCATAATTCCGGATCAGTTTGGTCACGGTATTCGGATCGCTGGCGCCCAGAATCCCCAGCGTGCTCCCCGCCGGGTCCGTCTTGAGCGCCCCCCCGTCGCGCACCAGTGTCTGCGTCGCCGACATGCGTTCCTTGATCTCCTCGTGGTGCGGGCACAGCTCCATCAGGTGGCGATAGATCGACATCGCCTCGCGCGCCTCGCCCCGCCGGGCGCGCAGGTCGGCCAACCGCAGCATCTCATCCACGACGACGGTCTCGGGACCCATCTGGAGCGAGAGATCGATGTAGAGGTTGAGCACCTCGATGTTGTCCGGATCGAGTTCCAGAATGCGCTTGTAGGTCGTCAGCGCCTGCTCCAGTTGCGCTTCCTCCATGTAGAGATCCGCCAGCATGATCAGGTCGGCCAGCGCCTCGTCGGTCCGCCCTTCCTGCTGATGGATCGCAATGACCCGTTCCCACAGATCGCTGCGGCCGGGGCGCAGCGCCAGCACGCGGCGCAGCGTGTGCTCGGCCAGGTCCGACAGCCCGCCGTCCAGATACTGCTCGGCCAGCCGCTCGTAGTGCTCCACCGCGGCCTCGTCCTGCCCGCGCCGGTGATAGAGTTCGGCCAGCCGCTGCCGGTGCTCGACGCTCAGCGGATCGATGTCGACGATCGATTCGAGCACCTCGACCAGGTGCGCCACGTCGCCGGCCTGCTCGTACTGCCGCGCCAGCGAGCGGAAGGTCTCCAGCGCGACGCCGCGGCGGTTCAGGCTCAGGTGGTACCGCGCCAGTCGATGGCGCAGATCGGTGGCCTGCGGGGCATAGTTGATCGCGCGCTCGACGACGCGCACGGCCTCGGCCGTCCGGCCGCCCTCCTCCAGCAGATCCAGCAGGGCGACGGTCTGCTCCAGCGCGCGGTCGATGTCGCCCTGCGCCAGCAGGAACTGGATGAACTGGTCGCGGCCTTCGGTCGAGCGCGAATCGAGCGCCGTCAGTTGCTCGTACATCTCGGCCGCCTTGTCCACCGCCCCCTTTCGCGCATACAGGTTCGCCAGCTCCTGATACGCCTCGGCCATTTCGGTCGGCGAGGCCTCTTCGCGGCAATACTCGATGTAGCGCAGCCGGGCCTGCGTGTTCTCGGGCTGGTGTTCGATGATCCGGCGCAGGCACTCGACCGCCTCGGTCTTGCGGCCGGCGCCTGAGTAGAGTTCAACCAGCCGCCAGAGTTGCTCGGCCAGCGCATCCTCGCGCTGCAGGCGCTCGTAGAGCTCCGCCAGGCGCAGGCGCGGCCGCGTTCGGTCTGGAATCAATTCGATCAGCGCCTCGAGCGTGCGCAGCGCCCCTTCCCATTGCCCCGCCTCGGAATAAATCTCGGCCAGTTTCTCGTATTGCTCGGCGGCGGCGGCCCGTTCGCCCTGACCCAGCAGGACCTCGATCAGGATTTCGCGCGCCCCCACGTGACGCGGCTTGAGCTCCAGCACCCGGCCGGCCAGCGACCGCGCCTGATCCAGTTTGCCCGCCGTCGCATAGCCGCGCGCCAGCAGGTGGAAATGATAGGCCGCGACCTCGGGCAGGCCGGCGGCCTCGAAAATCTCGCCGATCTCGCGCCGACGGGGATCTTCATCGCTCAGACCGCTGGCGACCTGCTCGGCCAGCCGCCGCGCGTCGTCCATCAGGTTCAGGTCCAGCATGCGCCGGATCAGCTCGATCCGCGTCCGCCGCGCCCCCTCGGCGTCTCCCCCGCGCTCCAGTTGATCGGCCAGGCGTCGGCGATGCTCGACATTGTCCGGCTCCAGTTCCGAAGCCTTCTCCATCGCCCAGATCGTGAGCTGCGCATCGGCGCGCGCCTCGGCCACGCGCGCCAGCTCGCCGAGCTGCACCGAAGCATCGGTCGTCCGGCCCGCCGCGAGCAGAATATCGACCAGCTCGCGCCGCAGCCCCAGATCGTCGGGGAACCAGCCCAGCCCCAGCTCGACATAGCGCTCGGCCTCGGCCAGGTTCTTCTGCTCGCGGTGATGCCGCGCCAGCCACAGGCACTCCTGATACGCCTGGCGCGGCTTGTCGCAGCGGGCGTAAACATCGCACAGGCAGGCGTGCGCCGCCGGCTCGTCGGGGCTGTCGGTCAGGATCTGTCGGCAGAAGCGGATCGCCTTGCGCGGGTCGTCGTCCGGGCCCAGCGACGCGATCAGCTTCAGATACTGCTCGACGCTCTCCCTGACCCGGCCCTGGCGACGCAGGACGCGCGCGTACAGCTCGCGCTGATCGTGCAGTTCGGGCGCCAGCGCCAGCAGCTCCTCCAGCACCTCGATCGCGGCGTCGTTCTCGTGCGTTTCGCTCAGGCCGCGCGCCGCCTGGATGAAGCCCTCCAGCGCGCCGGTCAGATCGCCTTCGGCCTGCAAGGCATGCGCGCGCAGCCGCACGATTTCCAGATTGTCCGGTTCAAGCTTCAGGATCCGCTCGGCCAGCTTGATCGCGCGCGGGTGATGCCCGTCGTGATGCAACTGAGTCGCCGCCTGCGCCAGGTGCGTCAGGCCCTCGGCGCGCCGCCCCTGCGCCAGGCAGAGCTCGCCGAGCGTCTCCAGCAGCACCAGGCTGTCGGGTTGCAGCGCCAGCGCCCGCTCCAGGCAGAGTCGCGCGCGGTCGGGCCGCCGCGCCGCCCGGTGCAGCTCATACTGCGTGTAATGCGCCTGCGACGCCTCGGTCGTCAGCCCCTGCGCCTCCAGCAGTTCGGCCAGGTGCTCCCACGCCATCAGGTCGTGCGGATCATACTCGGTCAGCCCGCGATACACTTCCAGGGCGCGGTCGATCTCGCCCCGGTCGCGGCACAGGCCCGCCAGCCGCAGCCCTTCGCGGCGATAGTCCTCGAGCCGGTCGGCCTGGGCATACGCATGCACCAGTTCGATGTGCACTTCCAGGCTGTCCGGGTCGTGCTTGTGGCACCGTTCCAGCGCTTCGACGGCGGCGTCGTAACGCCCCTCGCGCAACATGTGCCGCGCCGATTCAATCCAGGTGCGCCGCGCATCCTCCGGGCGATCGCCCTCCAGATACAGTTCGGCCAGCCGGGCCATCAGCTCGGCGCGGTTGGGATCGATCCGCGCGATCTGCTCCATGCTCCGCGTCGCGCGTTCCAGGTCGCCCGCCAGGTAGTGCGCCTCGCTCAGCCGCAGCAGGTTATCGACCGCCAGCGCCGGTCGGTCGTGGCGCAGGGCCCACTCGACCATCGCCTCCAGCGTGGCCAGGTGATCCGGCTGCATCTCCAGGATGCTCTCATAAACGCGCTGCGCGCGAACCGCCTCGCCGCGCTCCTCGTAGAGCGTGGCCAGGTGCAGTTGCGACTCGATCGCCTCGCCGCGGCGGCCCAGCTTGATCAGCGCGCGCCCGAGCAGGTCGCGCAGCCGAACGTCGTTCTCAAACAGCTCCAGCCCCGCCTCGCAGGCATGGCGGCACGCCTCCCACTGCATCTCGCCGAACAGCTTGGTCGAGGTCAGGAAGAATTCCTGGCGGGCGGCCTCGATCCGGCCGTGATCGTGGATCATCCGCGCCAGCATGATCCGCCGCTCGATGTCGTTGGGGTTGATCTCGGCGACGCGGCGCAGCATCTCCAGCGCGCGGCTGTCCTCGCCCGCCTCGAACCAGACGGCGATCAGCTCCAGGGCCTGGCGCGCGCCCTCTTCCTCCCGCCCGGTCTTAAGCAGCAGTTCCACCGCGCGCGCCTGCAGGTCGGGCTCCTTCGGCCGCAGCCCCTTCATCTCCTCCAGCGTGCGCAGCGCCAGGTCGAACCGCCCCGCCGCCCGGTGCAGGCTCTCCAGCCGGTCCAGCACGTCATACAGCGCATGCGGCCGGCTCGCGTCGCGCCAGAGCGTGGCGAGCCGTTCCAGCGCCGCCGGATCGCGCGGATCGAGCTCCAGCAGGTGCTGCAGAAATTCGGCTTCCCATTCGTTTTCGCCGCGCCGGCCGCACAGTTCGGCCAGCTCGCGCCACTGCACGATCGCCCCCGGCCGGTCGCCTTCGCGCTCGCAGATCCGCGCCAGCCGCCGCCGCGGCTCCACGCTGTCGGGCAGCAGTTGCCGCAGATGCTGGTAGATCCGCCGCGCTTCGAGCAGCCGGCCTGCGGACTCTTCGCGCTGGCCCAGGCTGAGCCACACCCGCCCGGCCTGGTCGGTCTGGCCCTCAGCCTCGAGCAGCCGCGCCAGCCGTTCGGGCAGGTCGTGGCGCCGTGGGTTGATCTCCACCAGCCGTTCCAGAATCGCGATGCACGCGCCGTGATGCCCCTGCGCCTCGTGCACCGCCACGGCGCGCAAGTAACACTCCGTCGCCCGCTCGATGTCGTCCAGATCCTCATACAGCCCGGCCGCCTCGAGCTGCAGTTCGGGGCGGTCGGCCAGCAGCGCCGCCGCGCGGTCGGCGCACGCCGCCGCCTCGGCCAGGCTGCGCCGCTGGCGGTGTTCCAGCGCCAGCAACTGCCACACCTGCGCCGCTTCGCGCGCGTTGCCGGTCGCCTCCAGCAACTCGGCCTCTTCGCGCTGCGCCTGTGTGTCGGAGGGATCCAGCTTCTTGAGCTGGCGCAGGACGCGCAACGCGCTGCGGTGCTCGCCGCGCTCGTCGCGATACGTGGCGAAAATCTCGCGCAGCACGCGGCGCGATTCCTCGGTCCGGCCCTGCTGCTGCAGGAATTCCGCGAGCCGCTCCTTCAGCGCCAGGTGGCCCGATTCCAGCTCCAGAATCCGCAGGATCTCGGCTTCCACCGCCGCCGGCTCGCACGAGGCCTGCATCGCGTCGAGCAGCCGGTCGTAGTGCCCCATGGCCATCACCATGCCGCCCGTGTCGTAGCACAGGTCGGCCAGACGGCGCAGGATCTCGACGTCGCCGGGGAGGTACTCCAGGATGCGCAGGTAGCGCGCCATCGCCGCCTCTTCCTGCCCCGACTCGGCGAGTTCCTCGGCCAGCCGGCACCATTCCTCCACCGACTCGCGCGTCTGCCCCGCCTTCATCAGCAGAACGGCCAGCGCGTCGCGCGATTCGGGCGACTGCCCGCTGATGCGCACCAGTTGGCGCGCGCGCTGAATCGCCTGCTCGAAATCCCCTTCCTGTTCGTGCAGCGCGATCAGGCTGGTCAGGCTCGCCCGGCCCTCGGCCGTGTGGCCCGCCGCCAACTGCGCCTCGGCCAGCATCCGCAGCAGCGCGCCGTTGCGCGGCTGCAGTTCGAGGCCCTCGCGCAGCAGCGCCGCCGCCCCCTCATAGTCGTTGCGCGCGCCGGCGTGCTCGGCCAGCTCGCGCAGGTCCTCGATCGCCAGGTCGTAGTTCGACAGCGCGCGGTTGGCATCCACGCGCAGCCGGCGCAGCACCAGGCTGTCCGGATTGCGCCGCAGCCCCTCGGCCGCCGCCTCGCGCGCGATCACCCCCTCGCGCGCCTCCAGCGCGTCGCGCGCCAGCGTTTCCCACGCCGCCTCGATCCCCTCGTAGTCCGGCTGCAGCGAGAGCAGCCGGATCACCCGCTGCCGCCAGTCCCAGTCGGTCCGGAAGCTGGGCAGCGCTTCGTCCAGCAGGGCCGTCAGCCGTTCCGGGGCCTGCTCGCCGCAGCGCTCGATCAGCGCCAGCCACTCCTCGGCCGCCTCGCGCCGCTGACCCGGTTCGTTCAGCAGGGCGCGCGCCAGCCGCAGCCGGAGCTCCAGGTTTTCCTCATCCAGGTCCCGCAGCTTGTGCAGCACGCGGATCGCGCTGGCCCCCTCGCCCGCCTGCTCATACAGCTCCAAGACATGTTGATACGCCGCCTGCGCCTCGCGATCGCGCCCCGAAGCCTCATACAGCCGCGCCAGGCGCTCGCCGTTGCCGATATCGCCCGGTTCGATCTCCTGAATCCGGCGGTAAAAACCCTCCGCGCGCTGCAGATCGTTGACCGACAACGCCCAGTCGCCCAGTTGCTCCAGTTCCTGGCGCGCCCCGGCCGTGTGCCCCTGCTTCAGCCAGCTCTCCACCAGCAGCTCGCGGGCCTCGATGCACTCCGGCATCAGTCCGCGGATGCGCTGGCAAAGCTCCACGACGCGCTGGGGCGAGCTATCCTGGCGGTTGAAGGCGCGCGCCAGCGTCAAATACTCCTCCAGCGCGCGATCGATGTCGCCTTCGGCCTCATACAGCTCGGCGATCTCCGCGCGCAGTTCCAGCCGTTCGGGCTGATACGCCAGCAGCTTTTCCAGAATCGGAATGCTGCGGGCGCGCTCCGATTTGCGCCGGTTGAGCTCCGCCAGCCGTTCGTAGAGTTCCAGCGCGTCTTCCATCCGCCCGGCGCGCTCAATCAGCCCCGCCGTCCGCTCCAGCAGATCGTGATTGCCCGGCGCCGCCTCCAGCGCCTCCTTCATCAGCGCGATCCCCTGGTCCAGATCGCCGTCGCGCAGCCGCAGGTCGGCGATCTCCTCGAACATGCGGGCCGCTTCGTGCGCCTGACCCTGGCGCGCCAGCGATCGCGCGAGCTGCGCCCGCAGGTCGTGGCGTTCCGGCTTGAGCGCCACCAGTTGCTCCAACGTCAGGTGCTGCTCTTCGTCGCCGCGCCCCTCGGCTTCCATGCCCTCCAGCAGCTTTTCGAGATGCTCCGAGGCTTCCTCCTCGCGCCCGGCCTCCATCAGCATCGCCGCCAGCCGCCGCCGCCACGTCTGCTGGTTGGGATAGGCCTCCACCGCCCGGCCATAGGCCGACATCATCTCCTCGGCCAGCCCTTGGGCTTCGAGGGCTTCGAGCCACCGGATGTAATACGGCAACGCCGCCTCGGCCCCCTCCAGCCGGAGCGACAGGGGCGCCAGCTCGCCCAGAACCTGATGGTCGCGCGGCGCCAGGCTCAGCAGGTGGAGCAGCCGCGCGTGCAGCTCCTCGGGGGCGGCCCCCGCCTCGCGCTGCTCGACGAGAATCTGTTTCCACAGCTCCGCCGCCTCGCGAATCTCGCCGGCCGCCTCGAGCCCCTCGGCCAGCATCACCCGCGCTTCGTTGCTTTGCGGGTCCAGACGCAGCGCCTCGCGCACCGCGCCATTGGCCGCGTCGGTCTGGCCCTGGGCCCGCTCGAAAAGCGCGATCTCGATCCACAGCGCCGCCGCGCGCCGCGCGCGCCCGGTCTGCTCGTACAACTGCGCCAGGTCGGTCTTAGCGGCCTTTTCCGTCCGGTCGATCCGGATCCCGCGCTCCAGCGCGGCCTCGGCCGCGACAAAATCATCCTCGACCATCCGTTCGCGCGCGAATTCCCGGCACGCTTCGATCGCCTCGTTCTTCTGGTCCAGCGCCAAGTGCGTCTCGATCCGCAGCACGAGCGTTTCCGTATCGCCCGGCCGCAGCCGCCGCACCTCCTCGCAGATCGCCTGCGCCGCGTCGAACTGCTGCTGCTTCATCAGATCGCGCACCAGCAGCGAATAGCTGGCAAACGCCTCGTCGGCCAGGCCGTTGCGCTCCAGGCACCGCCCGATCCGCAGCCGCTTGTCCAGATCGGTCGGCGCCAGCGTCGCGATCCTGGTCAGAATCGCCATCCCCTCGGCGCGGTGGCCGTTGGCGAGCGAAAAATCCGCCAGGTTGAACAGCTCGTTGAGCCCGCCCTCCAGGTCCCCGCGCACCAGCTTCCACTCGGCCAGGTCCTTGCGCAGTCCCAGGTCGCCCGGGTCGATCGCCCGCGCCAGCTCGTAATACTCGTTGACCCGCGTGTCCATCTCCACGTCGCGGGCCAGCGCGGCCAGTTGCCGGTAGGTGCGGACCGCCTCGGCCCGCCGTCCCGACTCGTTCAGCAGCCGGGCTTGCACCTCCAGCAGGTCGACGCTCTCGGGGTCGGTCACCAGCAGGCGCGCCACGATCTGTTCGGCTTCGGCGAACAGGGCCTGTTCCTCGCGCGAACGCGCGATCGCCAGCCACTGCTTGCGCGCCGAGTCGGTCTGGCCGCTGCGCGCCATCGCCGCGGCGATCCGTTCCCGCACCGACAGATCATCGGGATTGAGCGCCAGCAGCCGATCCAGAACGCCCAGCAGCCGGCGCGCCTCGGTCTGCCCCTCAAAGACCACGGCCAGCCGCTCCAGCGTCTGGCGCTCGGCCTTGCGGTTGCCGTGGCGATGGTGGAACCGCGCCAGCAGGTCGAGCACGTCGGTGTTTTCGGTGTCGCGCGCGAGCGCGTCCTCCAGCGCAGCCGCCGCCGCCTGAATGTCCCCCTGTTTCTCCTGGTATTCACTCAGCTCGATCAGAACCGCTTGAATGCCGTCCGTGTCGCCCTGGCGCTCGGCCAGCTCCACGCGCCGGCGGAACAGCTCGGGCGAAGGCGGGTAGTGCGCGCGAATGTCGTCCAGCACCGTGCGCGCCAGGTCCAGATCATGCTGGCCCAGGTGGTATTCATAAAGGCCATAGCGCTCGGCCAGGGCGGCTTCAACGTCGCCGCGCGCTTCATGGATCTGCGCCGACAGCAGCCGGAGCTGCAGGTTGTTCACGTCGAACGCCAGCGCCTGCTGGATCTTCGCATGCGCCTCGTCGTAGCGCGCCTGCTCGAGCGCTTCGCGCGCGGCAATGGCGAATTCCTCGCCCAGCAGCCGCACGCGCCCCACGTCGACATCCAGCTTCAGCCGCTCGGCCAGGTCCAGCGCCGCCTCGATCGGTTCGAGCCGCTTGAAGATCGACCAGAATTCAACGAACGTCCCCCCCTCAAACAGCTCGCACTGCTTCATCATGCACTTGTAGTTGTGCTGCTTGATGTAAAAAATCAGCGACCGGAACGCCATCTCGCGATGGACCGGGCAGAAACACTTCAATGTCTTGCCGTCGCTGCGGATTTTGTCCGGATGATAGTCGATCAGGCGGGCGAGTTGCTCGCCGTCGATCTGCTCATTGATGGACTGGAGGATGGAATCTATTTCAAGCATCGCCCACACACGTCGCCGACCCCATAACCCGACGGGCCGGACCACAGGTCATCTCGCCAGGGACACCCCTCTACCATCCTTTCGTCCCGGCGGGTGATGGGGATTAGGTCCTTTTTCCCAGGGCGACAGTTTTCAGGGGGCGCGTTCGTCCCGACTTGAGCCCGCCACAAAATTCAGGCGGATTTTGGATCCTTATGTCCCTATCTCGCAAAATCCTACCATCCCGTAGGATTCCGGGCTCCCTTCTTACCGCTGCGTAGCCTTCCTCGGCCCGAGGCTCCACTCCCTCCTTTTGTCCCTTATGTCCCTTCTGTTCTTTTCCCCCGATAAAACGAAGCCCGCCGACCCCATGGGCCGGCGGGCAACTCCCCTCCGACGTGCGGATTCGATCCGCCGCGACGTCGGTCAGATGTCGTAATACAGGTGGAACTCATACGGATGCGGCCGCATCCGCACGGCGTCGATCTCCATCTTGGTCTTATAGCTGATCCACTCGTCGATCACGTCCTCGGTGAAGACGTCCCCCTTCAGCAGGTAGTCGTGATCCGCCTCCAGCGCCGCGAGCGCTTCGTCCAGACTGCCCGGTACCTTCTTGATCAGCTTGGCCTCCTCCGGCGGCAGATCGTACAGGTTCTTGTCCAGCGGATCGCCCGGATCCAGCTTGTTCTGGATCCCGTCCAGCCCCGCCATCAGCATCGCGCTGAACGTCAGATACGGGTTGCAGGAGGGGTCCGGCGGCCGGAACTCGACGCGCTTGGCCTTCTCCGACGGGCTGTACATCGGGATCCGGCACGCCGCCGACCGGTTGCGCTGGCTGTAGGCCAGGTTCACCGGCGCCTCGTAGCCCGGCACCAGCCGCTTGTAGGAATTGGTCGACGGGGCCGCGAACGCCAAGATCGACGGGGCATGCTTGATCAGCCCGCCGATGAAGTGCAGCGCCAGCTCGCTCAACCCCGCGTAGCTCTTCCCGGCGAACAGATTCTTGCCGTCCTTCCACACCGAAATGTGCGTGTGCATCCCCGAACCATTGTCGCCGTAGAGCGGCTTGGGCATGAAGGTGACCGTCTTGCCGTACTTGCGCGCCGTGTTCTTGATGATGTACTTGAACAGCAGCAGACAATCGGCCTGGTGCGTCAGCGGGGCGAAGCGCATGTCGATCTCCGCCTGGCCGCCGGTCGCCACCTCGTGATGCTGCGCCTCGATCGGGATCCCGCAGTCGATCATCGTCAGCATCATCTCGGTGCGCAGATCCTGGAAGTGATCGGCCGGCGGGCACGGGAAGTAGCCTTCCTTATAGCGCGGCTTGTAGCCCAGGTTCGGCCCCTCGTCGCGGCCGGTGTTCCAGCGCCCTTCGATCGAGTCGACCAGGTAGAACGACTGGTTGGGCTGCGAGTCGAACCGCACGTCGTCAAAGATGAAGAATTCCGCCTCCGGCCCGATGTAGCAGGTATCGCCGATCCCCGTCGATTTGAGATACGCCTCGGCCTTCAGCGCGATGTTGCGCGGGTCGCGCGTATACTTTTCCATCGTCCCGGGATGGACCACGTTGCAGACCAGCGACAGAGTCGGCGCCTGGCAAAACGGGTCGATCAGCGCCGTCATCGGATCGGGAATCAGCAGCATGTCCGATTCATGAATCGCCTGCCAGCCCCGGATCGACGACCCATCGAAGCCGACGCCATCGCTGAACGTCTCTTCCTCCAGCATCCACGCCGGCTGGCTGAAGTGCTGCCACAGACCTGGAAAGTCCATGAACTTGTAATCGACGACCTTGATCCCCTTCTCCTTGACCACCTGGATCACGTCCTTGGGGGTCTTGCAATCTCGGGCTTCCATACGTGACATTCCTCCCACGGATTTTGGGTACAACTGGGGCCACCGGCCGTATCCCCCGATACGCAGCGACCGTTGGTTGCCAGCCGGCAGATGCAGGATTCATGCCGGAACCGGATTTACCCCGATGCGACCTCGGGCGCTTGCCCCCGCCGTGCCACGCGGACAAGCCCCGGTCCAACCGCGGCGACCCACCGCGCCGCCTTCGGGGTGTTATCCGTTTCCGTTCAACATTCGCATCCGTCCTTCCAGTTTGCAATGATGAAGACGCCCCGGCCCCGCGGACGGGGTGTCGGGCCATGGCTGACCCTGAACGGCCCCGGCCCTGCCAGACCGTTCACCGTGTCAGTCCCGTCAGGGACGGCTGGGGGGCTGCCCCTTCCCCGGGGCTGGTCATCGGTCACCAGGCCAGTCCCGTCAGGGACGGCAGACTTCAGCTTGGAGACAATGACAAGCAATTGCATAAACCGGCGGTTCGATACCGGGGATGAAATCGAAGGCGTCAATGACCAGGTCGAACGGCCGCGCCCTTGCCGGACCGATCACCATGCCGGTCCGATCAGGTGTGTAACCGGTTCGTACGGCCAAGATTTCGTCTGACTTGCTCCACTGCCAGTCTCGTAAGGACGGCAGGACTGATCGACAGGTCGGACGACCAGCGCAGGGCACCAAGCCAGTCCCGTCAGGGACGGCAGACTTCAGCCCGCCACGTCAGTGGCGGGAAACGGGAAGCGAAAAACCAAAGAGTCCCGTAGGGACGACAGAACCTTCCGATCGATCGCAAAGCTACGAGGAGCATACTTGATTGGCGGGATCAGGCAAATTGTCTGAATTTCTTTATTCGAATTTGTTTCGAATTTCGAATTCGGATTTCGGATTTCGGATTTCCGATCACGAGGACGAGCGACGAGCGACGGATTCTTGAGTGAGGGCTGGACATGCTCCTTGACGACTTGACCCGCCTGGCGTGCCCCGCCTGCGGCGGCGCGCTGCGCGTCGACGACGCCCACGCCCGCTTCGCCGACGACCTCCCTCCCGGCGTCGATCCCGCCGCGATGGCCTGGGAAGGCGCCCTCGCCTGCCTCGCCTGCCACAGCTCCTATCCGCTCCTCGAAGGGGTCGCCTGCCTCGCCCGGCTCGACTCGCGCTGGCTCATCCCGCTCAAGGAGATGGACAGCCGCCTCTCGCTCTCGCTGCGCACGATCGAGCAGCATCCCTGGGAGGCGGGCCGCGCCCAGGCCTACGCCGAGCAGGAGCGGATCGTCTGGGACGAGATGGCCGCGCTCTTCGCCGCCGCGCTGGACGAGCTCGATCTGCAGCCCGGCGTCACCGTGCTCGACGTGGGCGCCGGCGAAGCCTGGACCACCCAGGAATTCCAGCGCCGCGGCGCGCGCGTCGTCGCCCTGGACTGCGATCTCGCCCAACTGCGCTACCTCTCGTTTCACGACATCGAAGGGAGCGCCCCCTCCTGGCGCGACGCCCCCTACATCCACCCCGGCTCGGGCGCGCGCTTTTTCTGGAAGGACCCCAAGCCGCGCGACCGCTATTTCACCCGTGTCTTCGGCGACATCGGCACGCTGCCGTTCCCCTCGGCCAGCTTCGATATCGTCTTCTGCCGTTCGGTGCTGCATCACCTCGCCGACCACGAACGCACGCTGCGCGAGATGGCGCGCGTGGTCAAGCCCGGCGGCCGCATCGTCGTCTGCGCCGAGCCGATCCGCTCGATCCTGACCGACGAGGAGGATTGCTACGACCAATGTGTTCAGCGCGAGGAAGGGATGAACGAGCGGGTCTGGCCCGCCGCGCGCTTCCTCGATCCGGTCCGGCCCTATGCCGATCATCTGCTGGTCAAGGTGTGGCCGAATCCCCCCGCGCGCAGCCTGCGCCGCCGCCTGCCGCTGATCGCCCCGCTGCTGGCGCGGCGGATCGGGCCGGGCGCGCGCTTTCGCGGACCGAAGCTCGCGCTGCTCAACTGGATCGACGCCTCCATCAACCTGCTGGGTCGGCGCAACGACGCGCCGCTGCCGACGGTCTGGGCCGGCCCGCCCTCGCCCGAGGACCAGGCCGCCTTGCACGAACTGGTGGAGGTGTTCCGCGTGCGGCCGGGTGAAATCGAAGCCGGCGTGGAGGATCTGCCGCGCAAGCGCGAAGTCGTCGGCCGGCTGCGGCGCGAGCTCCTCGCGCGCGGCCCGCAGTTGCCCCGGGCCATCGACCTCGCCCGCGCCGCCGTCCCCCAGCTCGACCGCGGCTGGTTGGATGTCGTGACGCACGACGGCCAACCCGGTCGCCGGATGGCGCGCGAGGCCGCCGTCACGCTCTCGGCGCGCACCGAGGCCGGCCAGCCCTGCACAACGCTGCGCGTTCGCGCCGCCCGCCACGGACCGGTCACCGCGCGGCTGGTGATCCACGCCAACGGCCGGCGCGCGCTGCCGATCGAGCTGAACGGACCCAGTTGGGTCGAGGCGCGCGTCCCGCTCCCCTTCACCCGGGAACCGGTCGTGACGCTGCGCCTGCGCGCCGAACACGCCTCGGCCGGCTATTACGGCGCGCCCGGCGCCGAAGGCGCCCCGCCCTTCGGCGCCGAACCGGTCATCGCCGTCGGCGAGCTCGCGCTCGAGTAACCCGTCGACCCCGCCCGCCGCACCGCCTCAGGCGCCCGCCTCGTCCCCGTCGGCGGCCGCCGGCAGCGTCACCACGAACGACGCCCCCCCGTCCGGGCAGTTGCGGGCCTCGATCTGCCCCCCATGCGCCAGCACGATCTGCATCACGATCGGCAGCCCCAGCCCCGTCCCCCGCGGTTTGGTCGAATAGAACAGCTCGAACAGATGCTCCGCATCCTCCTCGCGGATTCCCGGCCCGTGATCGCGCACCTCGATCGCGATCTGGTGGTCGCCGTGCATCCCGGTTCGGATGCGGATCACGCCGCGGCTGTCCATCGCCTGGTCGGCGTTCATGATCAGGTTCAGGAACACCTGCTGCATCTGATCGGCATCAATGTGGACGTGGGGCAGGTTGTGCTCGTAATGCGTTTCGATCGTCAGCCCCTCGCGCGCCAGCGTCTGGTAGGCAATGATCGTCTGCGTCAGCACCTTGTGGATGCTCTGGCGCTTCATGTCGGGGGGCTTGGGGCGCGAGAACTTCAGAAATGCCTGAATCCGGTCATCGAGCCGGCGGGTTTCGTCCCGGATGAACTCGGCCGCCTGGCGTTTCTGTTCGTCGGGCCGGTTCGGATTGATCAGGATCTCCGCCGAACTGTGAATGATCCCCAGCGGGTTCTTGATCTCATGCGCCACGGCCGACGCCAGTTCGCCCAGCGTCGCCAGCTGGCGCGTCACACGGAGCTGCTCCTCAAGCTGGTGGCGCTGCGTCACGTCGCGCATGATCCCCAGCACCAGCGCGATTCGCCCCTGACTGTCGTACATCGGGGCGTAGGTCACCTCCACCCAGAAGGTCTCGCCGGTGCGCGAGACGAGCGGGCGCTCGCCGCGCGGGACGCTCTCCTGCGCGCGCGCGCAAAAAAACCCGCCGCTCTCGCCGGCGTCGCTGAACCGGCTGCATGCCGGGTGCGCGCAGCGGAACAGCGGCGACTCCAGCCCCTGGCCCGCCAGCACCTCCTCGGCCCGCCAGCCGGTCAGCCGCTCGCACGCCTCATTGAACACGCGCAGGCGGCATTCGCTGTCGACCGCGAAAATCCCGTCGGTGGAATGCTGCAGGAGCGCCTGCAGGTTCAGCTCGCTCTTGCGGTGCGAAGTAACATCGTAGAAATACCAGGCCTCCCAGCCGATGCTGCGTCCCGCCCCCGGTTTGAGCGCGCAGATCACCAGTTGCACGTAGGTCTGCGGCCGCCCGCCCCACGTGACCGCCAGATCGGCGATCTCGACCCGCCCCTTGGGCGAATGATGCAGCCGCCGCAGCGCCGCCCGGATCCGCGACCAGCCGTCCGACCCCTGGAACAGCAACCGGAACAGGTCCTGCGCCCGCTTGCCCTGCCAGGCCGCCGGCGAGTCGGCCTGCAGGTAGAAATCGACCAGCACCGAGTTGCACCAGCGCAGGATGCCGCGACTGTCGACCAGCGCGATTCCGTGATCGAACCGCTCGCACAGCTCTTCAAATCGTTCGCGCGACGGTTCCCCTTCGCGTCGCGCTGCGGGTTGCGGGTTCTTCGTTCGCGCCACGGGCGATTTCATCCTGGGGGCGAGGGATTCGGAACGGACCGGCGGGATAAACCGAACGTAAGCGAGCTGACCGTCGCCAGCGGCGGACGTGGAATCGCCGGCCGCACCGGGCGGCGAGGCGCCGGGGACGCCGGGCGGGGGCGCACCGTCGGCCCGGCCGGCCAGCGCGCAATCGCCCATCCTATCGCGCGCCATTCCCCGTCGCCAACCTAAAGCTGCCGGCCCTGTCAGCATCGGTATCGGTATCGCTATCGGCCTCGGCTTCGCGATCGTCTCGTGCTCGCCCTGATCCGCGGCGAGGTCTTCCAGGCGCCCCTCGCGACCAGCTTCAGCGAGAACGACTGGGCGATCTGCCGGATCCGGCTGCCCGCCGGGCTCCCCACCGCCGCCGCTTACGCGATCCGCGGCCACAACGCCGCCCAGCCGGACCAGGCGGGCTGGACGCCCCGCTTCACGATCCACGCGCGCAACGCCGCCCAGCCCAGGGCGTGGCCGGAGATGGAATGAGTAGGCGAAGGGTTCGGCCCTACCGGACGATCTGTTCGAAATGCCGGCGGTTGCGCACCAGCCTCCGCGCCATCTCGTCCTGCAGCGTCGTCCCCTCGGCCAGCAACTCCCCCCGGCAGGCCCGCTCCAGCGCTGCCAGCTTCTCGCCCCCCGAGGGGATGATCGTCTTGTCGCTGCCCGACAGCAGCCGCGCGCGCAGCTCCACCCGCCGGCACCAGATGTAATCGCGCGCGATCGCGTCGACCTGCCCGGCTTCCAGCAGACCCTGCTCGCGCGCGTAATCCAGCACCCGCCGCGTGCCGAGGCCCAGCAGCGCCGGATGATCGCGCAGGTGCGTGAGCTGGAGGTGCTGCGCGATGAACTCCAGATCCATCAGCCCGCCGCGGCCCTTCTTGAAATCGGCGAAGACCCAGCGCGGGAGATTCCTGACCGAATCCTCGATCCGCCGGCGCATCGACCGGATCTCCTCGCCGATGCGCAGCTCCGGCAATCGTCGCAGCACGCGCTCGCGGACCGTTTCGGTCAGCCGCGCCCCCAGCGCGCGATCGCCCGCCACCCAGCGCAGCTTCATCGCCGTCTGCAGTTCCCACGGCTGGGCGCGCTGCGCGTAGTATTCCTCGTAGCTCGTCAGGTGCGGCGCCAGCGGCGCGCCGGAACCCTCCGGCCGCAGCCGCGCGTCGATCGCATAGGCCCGCCCCTCGGCCGAAACGTGCGTCAGGAAGAACAGCACGCGCTCGGCGAGCGCGGCCGCCGCCTCCGCCGCCGATCCGGCGCCCGCCCCGAACGGCTCCTCCCAGACGAAGATCAGATCCAGGTCCGAGGCGAACCCCAGTTCGCGCCCGCCCAGCTTGCCCAGCGCCATGACGGCGAACCCGGCCGGCAACGGCGGCAACCCGCGCTCCGCCGCGGCGCGCGCCAGCGCCTGCTCCAGCACCCGCTCCGCCGTCGCGACCAGCCGCTCGCAGTAGGCGGTGTAGTCCAGCAGCCCCGCCAGTTCGCCGAGGCTCGCCATCAGGTATTCAAACCGGCGGAAGTAGGCCAGCGCCTGGCAGAACGCCTCCTCATCCCGGGCGCCCTGAAGCCACCGGTTCAACCGCTGGCCCATGGCGCCGGGATCCGCCGGCCCGGCAATCAGCGACAGGTCGCTCAGGTAATCGACGAATTCGGGATGCGCGATGAGCGTCTGCGCCAGCGCCTCGCCCATGCCGAAGGCCTTGAGCAGCAATTCCAGCAGCGGCTGCGCGCCGGCGAAGGTCTCGTAGAACACCGCGCGCGCGCCGCACGCCTCGGTGAACGATTCGAAATGCGCCAGCGCCACGCGTGGTTGCGGCGCGCGCTGCAGGCAGCGCAGCAGGATCGGTAACAGGCGTTCGAACTGCTGTTGCTCGCTGACGCTCAGATAAACCGTCCGCCCCATCCCGGCCAGCCGGCGCAGCGTCTTCAGCGCGCTGCCGTCGGCCAGCTCGAACGGCTGCAGGGCCGGCAGCACGTTGCCCTCGGGCTCGGCCGAGAGCACCGCGCGCGTCGCCCGCTCGGCCTCATCGGCCGGCGCCGGCGCGGGCCGCGCCTCCGCGCCCTGCGGGAGAAAAAACTTCGCAAATGCCGCATGGACCCGCTCGGTGGTCTCGCGCCACGCCGCCTGAAGCTGTTCGCGAGGCGTCGCCCCCGGCCGCGGCGTCAGCCCGCAGCGGCGGGCCAGCGCTTCCAGTTCCCTTGGATTGTCCGGCAAGCGATGCGTCTGGCGCAGTTGCTCCATCTGCAGGCGGTGCTCCAGCGTGCGCAGGAAGATGTAGTCGCTTCGCAGCCGCTCCGCCTCCTCGCGCGGCATCAGGCCCTCGCGCGCCAGCGCCGCCAGCGCCTCCAGCGTGCTGGGTGAATCGAGGCCCGGCCGGGCGCCGCCGTGCAGGAGCTGCTGCGTCTGCACCAGAAATTCGATCTCGCGGATCCCCCCCCGGCCCCGCTTGATCTCGCGGCCGGCATCGCCGCGACGCGCCACTTCGCCGTCGATCAGCCCCTTCAGTTCATACACCTGGCCGACCAGCCCCTCCGCGTGCAGCGGGTTGAACACAAACGGCCGGCGCAACGCCTCAAACCCCCGCGCGACCCGCTCGTCGCCCGCCACCGGCCGCGCCTTGAGCAGCGCCAGCCGTTCCCACGTGCGCGCCTGCGTCGCGTAATAGATCTCGCACGCCGCCAGCGACCGCGTCAGCGGGCCGCTCTCCCCCTCCGGGCGCAGCCGCGTGTCGACCCGGTAGAGGTAGCCCTCGGGGCCGTGCTCCGTCAGCCAGCTCAGCATCGCCTCGGCCAGGCGCGTGAAGAACTGGTGGTTGGAGATCGCCGGCGCGCCGTCGGCCCCCCCCGTCGTTGTGCCCTCGGCCGAATAAACGAAGATGACGTCGATGTCGGACGAAAAATTCAGCTCGCCCCCGCCCAGTTTCCCCATGCCGATCACGCAGAAGCCCGCCGCGGTGGGCGCGGCGCCCGGCTCGGCGTCGTCCATCGGCGTCCCGTGGCGTTCCTCGAGCGGGCCATACGCCTCGCGCAACGCCACTCGCAGCGTGGCCGCCGCCAGTTCGCTCAGCTCGCCCGCCATCTGCATTTCGTCGCTCAGCCCGATCATCCGGCGCACGCCCAGGCGCAACAGCTCGCGGCGCTGGCAGCGGATCGCCGCATCGCGCCGCGCGGCCGGCCGCCGGAACGGCCCCAGCGCCAGCTCATATTGGCGCAGGCAGCGCTCCAGCGTGCGTGGCTGCCCCAGCTCCGGATCCTCTTCGAGCCATTCGAAAAACTGGGGGTAGCGGATCAGCAGATCGGCCAGGAATTGTGAGAAACCGAAGAGGCGGCAGAGAATCGCGAGCGTCGGCGCCGGCACCGTCGCCAGCAGCGCGCGTTGTTCACGCCCGAACCGCGCCTCGCCGTAGCGCAGCAGATCGAGCAGCGCCTGGTTCGCGTCGGCCGCCGCCGCCAGCGCCGGCGTCAATCCGCGCAGCAGTTCCCGGCGCGGCGCCTCGGGCAGTTCGGCGCACAGCGCGTCCAGATGCCGCCAGGCGTCGCCCGGCTCGGCAAACCCGAGCGCCCCCAGCAGCCGGCGCCCCTCCTCCTCGCGTCCCGCGGTCAGGGCCTCGGTCAGCGGCTCGGCGAGCGCTTGCGGGTCGGCGGGTTCGGATCGGAAGGGCGCGGCGCTCACCGTCGGCTGCTCGGCTGGACTCCCCGAAGGGGCGATGCCCGTTCAGTTTGGAGGGGAACGCCCGGCGGAAACAAGCGCAAAGACGCCCGCCCTTCTCCAGCATCGCTATCGGTATCGGTATCGCAATCGATCCCCATCCCGATTCCGTTGCCACGGGGGGATAATCAATTGACGCTCGCGCGAACCGGTTGCGATAATCAGGGGATTTGCGGCCCCCTCCCCAAGGCCCGAGCGATTCCGCGCGTTCACAGGCTGTGCTTCATGCTCAATTTCATTTTTCGGTGGCTGGTCGGCGATAAACGGCAGCGCAATTTCAAGCAGGTTGCGCCGATTATTGCCCAGATCAACGACTGGTGCGAGCGCTACAACAGCCTGACCGACGACGAACTCAAGGCCAAAACGACCGAATTCCGAGAGCGGCTGGCCCAGGGCGCCACGCTCGACGACCTGCTGCCCGAAGCCTACGGCGCCGTCAAGCAGGTCTGCCGCCGGCTTGTCGGCCAGAGCTGGGAAGCCGCCGGCATCCCGATCAACTGGAACGATGTCCCCTTCGATGTGCAGCTCTGCGGCGCGATCTATCTGCACCGCGGCAACGTCTGCGAAATGGCCACCGGCGAGGGCAAAACCCTCGTCGCCACGATGCCCCTCTACCTCAATGCGCTGGAAGGCAAGGGCGCGCACCTCGTCACGACCAACGATTTCCTCGCCCGCTTCGGCAAGGAGTGGGTCTCGCCCGTCTACGAGCGGCTCGGCATGACCACCGGCGTCATCCTGAGCCAGATGACCCCCGCCGAGCGCCGCGAAGCCTACAATTGCGACATCACCTACGGCACGAACAACGAATTCGGCTTCGACTACCTGCGCGACAACATGGCCCTGCAGCCCGAACACCTGGTGCAGCGCGAGCATCACTTCGCGATCGTCGACGAGGTCGACAGCGTCCTGATCGACGAGGCGCGCACCCCGCTGATCATCTCCGGCCAGGTCGACCGCTCCACCCACCAGTTTGATCGGCTCAAGCCGCTCGTCGTCCGCCTGGTCGAAAAGCAGAACCAACTCGTCAACTCCCTGGTCGCCGAGGCCGAACGCCTGCTGGAGGGGACCGACCCGGACAAAGTGGACGACCGGCGCTACGAAGCCGGCATGAAGCTGTTGCAGGCCCGGCTGGGGTCGCCCAAGCACAAGCGCTTCACCAAGATTGCCAGCGACGGCGCGATCCGCCGGCTGATCGACCGGGTCGAGAACGACTTCATGCGCGACAAGCGGATGCGCGAACTGGAGGAAGCGCTCTTTTTCGTCGTCGACGAACGCGGCCACACGATCGATCTGACCGAGCTCGGCCGCCAGACCATCTCGCCCGATAATCCCGATCTGTTCCTGCTGCCCGACCTGGTCGAGGAATTCGCCCAGCTCGAAAATCAGGGGCTCTCCGAGGAGGAGCTCGAACGCAAAAAAGAAGAGCTGATGAATCGCCACGAGGAGCGCACCGAGGAGCTGCACAACATCTCGCAGCTCCTGCGCGCCTACGTCCTCTATGAACGCGACGTCGATTACGTCGTGCAGGACAACAAGGTGGTGATCGTCGACGAATTCACCGGCCGGCTGATGACCGGCCGGCGCTGGAGCGACGGCCTGCATCAGGCCGTCGAGGCCAAGGAAGGGGTCACGATCGAGAAGGAGACCCAGACGCTCGCCACCATCACCCTGCAGAACTACTTCCGCATGTACAAGAAGCTGGCGGGGATGACCGGCACGGCCGAGACCGAGGCCGAGGAATTCGCCCACACCTACAAGATGGACGTGTATGTCATCCCGACGAACGTGCCGATCCGGCGGCTCGATCTGAATGACCTGATCTATCGCACCGAACGCGAAAAATTCAACGCGCTGGTGCAGGAAGTGCACCGCCTGCACGAATACGGACTGCCGGTGCTCGTCGGCACGACCTCGGTCAACACGAGCGAGAAGCTCTCGATCATGCTGCGGCGCCAGAAGATCAGCCACAGCGTCCTGAACGCCAAGCAGCACGAGCGCGAGGCACAGATCATCCGCCAGGCCGGGCAGTTGGGTGCCGTCACGATCGCGACGAACATGGCCGGCCGCGGCACCGACATCAAGCTGGGCCAGGGCGTCATCAAGTGCGCCGACGGCGCCAAGCCGCCGGGGGGTAAGTACTGCGTCGCCTGCCCCAACCGCCCGCCCGGCGCCGAGGTCGACCCCGACATGCCCCCCTGCGGCCTGCAGATCCTCGGCTCGGAGCGCCACGAGGCGCGCCGCATCGACCGGCAGTTGCGCGGCCGCGCCGGCCGCCAGGGCGATCCCGGCTCCTCGCGCTTCTTCGTCTCGCTCGAAGACGAACTGATGCGCCTGTTCGCCTCCGAACGGATGGCCAAGCTGATGTCGAAGGGGTTCGTCGAGGGGGAGGCGATGAGCCATCGCATCGCCACGCGCGCCCTCGAATCGGCCCAGAAAAAGATCGAATCGATCAACTTCGAGCAGCGCAAGCGCACCCTTGACTACGACAACGTCATGAACAAGCAGCGCGAGCGGATCTACGGCATCCGCCGCGAGGCGCTGCTCGGCCAGGGCAGCAATCTCGAACGCGTCCTGGAATTCACCGGCGAAGCGCTCGCCGACGCCTGGGAAAAACACTGCCCCGGCAACGACGAATCGGAATGGGACGTCACGGGTTTCCTCGACTGGGTCCGCCGCTACGTCCCGCTGATCGACCTGAACAACCTGCCCCCACTGAGCGTGGACTCCGTCGACGATTACCTCAGCGAAATCCTCGAACGCTGCGCCGCCGTCTACCGCCGCAAGACCGAGATGATGGGCGAGCAGATGACCGGCGCGCTCGCCCGCTATGTCCTGCTGACGATCATCGACACGCACTGGCGCGATCACCTGCTCGCGATCGACGAATTGCGCCACGGCATCGCCCTGCGCAGCTACGGCCAGAAGGACCCGCTGACCGAATATCAGCGCGAGGCGACCCTGCTGTTCGAGGAGATGATGGCCGCCGTCATGCGCGAGATCTTCGAGCGCATCTATCGGGTCTATGTCGTCCAGGAGCCGACGACCGGCACGGCACGGCTGACCTACCTGAAGGAGGAGGGTCGCCAGAGCATCACCGACGCCGCCCGCTCCGCCGCCGCGCAGGCCCGCCCAGCCCCCGAAGGCCAGGCGCAACAGGGGCAGACCAGCGAGGGCGAGCGGCCGGCGCGGCCCAGGACCTACCGCCGCGAACAGCCCAAGACCAAACCCAATGACCCGTGCTGGTGCGGCAGCGGAAAAAAATACAAGAAATGCCACGGCAACCCCGCCCTGCAGCAGGCCCCCCTCGCCAGCCAGCCGGCCGGTCCGACGGATGATGACGCCGCCTGACCCCGGCTTGACGCTGCTTCACTTCGGCGATCTGCACCTGTGGCGGATCGGTCTGGATGCCGACCCGCGATTCAAACGCCTGCTCGGCCTGGCCAACCTGCTTCTCCGCCGCGGCCGGCTCTTTCCGCTCTCCGTCGCGCGCCTTGTGCTGCGCCGGATCGAGCACGACCCCGCCGATTACCTCTGCTTCTCCGGCGATCTGACGACCACTTCGCTCAAGGCCGAGTTCGAGGACGCCCGCCGCCTCCTCCTCCCGCTGCTCGACAAGTGGCAGGCCCGCTTCCTCGCCATCCCCGGCAACCATGATCGCTACACCGTGCGCGCCGCCGGCCGGCGCTACTACGAAACGCTCTTCGCCGGCGAGCACGCGCGTTTTCCGTTCGAGGTCGACCTGGACGCCGTCTGGACGCTGATCGGCATTGACTGCTCCGTGCCGCGCCGGTTCACCTCGCGCGGCCGGTTTACGCGCGAAGCCCGCGACGCCCTCGCGCCGCGCCTGGCCGAACACCGCCGGCGCGGTCGGCGCCTGATCGTCATGGGACACTACCCGCTGCTCTACCCGGCGCGCGTCCCCGTCCAGCTCGACCATGCCCTCCCCGAGCGGATGGCCCTGTTCGAGCTCCTCGCCGAACATCGCGTCGACGCCTACCTGCACGGCCACAAGCACCAGCGCTGGCGTCTGAAGCACGAGGGCGTCACGCTGCTCAACTGCGGTTCGGCCGGCATGGATCACCCCCGCCATCGCCCGGGGTATCTTCGCATCCAGCTCACTCACGACGGGATCGGCGCGGTCCAGTCGGTCTCGCTGCGTCACCGCGCCGACATCGTGCGCGAGGCGCGGCGCGAGGCCCGCGCGCACGAGGCGGCCCACGACCACGCCCCCCCCGACACAGGCGAACTGCCCGCCGGCGAATGGGTCACGCGACTGCTTGAGGAGGATGGCGGCGCCGTGCATTGAACCGCGCGGCCGCCGCCCCACGGCGGGTGCTCAGGGCGCGGCGCCGACCGGCGTCGCGCGCGGCGTCGTCAGCAACTCGCGCATCCGCGGCAGGTTCAGCCGCGACGGCAGAATCGTGACTTCGGGAATCAGATAATACGGCATCTCGTTGCTCAGGAACTGCGCCAGCTTCGTCGCCGAGTCCAGATAGAGATAAACCGGATGATCGGCGGCGGGGAAATTGGGCTGCTGCGCCCGCCACTGCTTGACCGGCTCGGCCACGTCGGGCGGCGACCAGTCCTCCTCCAGCAGAATCCCCAGCGTCGGGTGAAACGCCACCAGGTCAAATGTGATGTTGTTGATCTGAACCGGCGGATTGATTTCAAACCGCCCTTCGCGGTCGACCGACGTCCCCAGCCGCTGGTAATCCTCCGGACTGCAGACCAGGTTGATCCGGAACGTCAGTTCAAAAGGACTTTCCTCGTTGAACCGGACGGCCAGCGGGCGGCTCAGACCCTGCGCGATCGCCAGCGGAATCGCCGCCGTCGTCGGCAGATCGGCCCCATTGACCTGCAGCGTCGGCTTCAAATGCCACGGCGCCAGCGGCAGTTGCTGGCTGAGCGTCCGCGCGCCGCGCCGTTGCTGGCCCAGATCCGAACCGAAGTTCATCACCAGCGCCGCCACGTCGGCCAGCCGCCAGTCGCCGCGGCTGCCGGTCGCCGTGTCCATCTGCGGCGCCTTGATCGTCGCCAGGCGCGATCCGACCGCCTGGCCGATCTCCTCGACCAGTTGCAGGCGATTGGCGAATACCTTTTCGTAAAACTCCGTCGCTTCGGCCAGATTGCCCTGCTGCTCCTGCCGCGCTCCCTCCGCCAGCAGTTTGAGGGCGTTGAGCTGCGGCGTCAGGCTCACGTCGCGCGGGAACCGGGCGGTCGCGACTTCCAGCGCCGCGATCGCGGCATCGTAATGGCCCGCCCCGGTGTTCGCCCGCGCGATCAGCAGAGCCATCTCCGGCGAGACCGAGGGATCCGCCCACCCCTGCAATTTCCCCACCGCCAGCCCGTATTCCCCGGCATTGAGGTTGATCTGCACCTGTTCCGCCAGCACTTGGTCGAACGGTCGTTCCAGCAGCTCGCGCGTCGCCGCGTCGATCCCCGGCGCATTCTTCCATTCCGGATGCAGCAGGAACGCCTCGTTGAGCTTCGACACCAGTTGCGCGTAATGCGGTGCGCGGACGTCATCCTTCGTCGTCAGGAACAGCTCGATCAGGTAGCGGTAGACCTGCGGCAGCAGCGGAACGATCGGGCTGTCGGGCCGCAGGTTGTCGGGCCAGAGGATCTGGCCGAAATACTCGCCGGCCAGCAGCAGGTCCGGCTTGCCGCGCGCCGTCAGGCGCCGGCCGATCAGCTCATGCGCCTCGGGCAGCCCCGGATCGATCAGCAGCGACTGGATCAGCAGGTCGTTGCCCAGGTCGTCGTCGATCCGGTCGTAGGCCTCCTGCGCCCGCCGCAGCAGGTCGCGCGCGTTCTCACGGCGCTGCGCCAGCGTCCCGCCGTGGCGTTCCAGTTCGGTCAACTCCGTGTCCAGCCGCAGCCGCTGCGCCAGCAGATGCTCATCGGTCACCGTCAGCCGGCGAACCTGTTCCAGCAGCGTCCGCGCCGTGCTCAGATCGCCGTTCTGGATCGCCTCCTGGGCGCGCTCGAGCAGTTGCCGTGCGTTGTCCTCAACATCCAGCCGTTCGACGATCTTGACCCGTTCGTGCGGGATCGGCACCACCACCCCGCCCGTATCCAGGTAGATGTTGTAGACGTTTTCGTCGACGATCACCCCCTGCAGACTCTGGCCCTGCGTCGTGACGATCTTGTCGGCTTGGACCGGCTGGAACAGCGCCGGCAGCAGCGCGGCGGCCGCCAACGCGGCGAAACGGCGAAAACGGGGACAATGCATCATGCCTGGCTTTCTGGCGCCCGCTCCGGCCGGGTGCGCCGGGGCGGTCGGCCACCGATGGGCGGAGGGAGGAAACGGATTTGAAACGAGCCGATACCCGTGCCGCGGAAGGGCATGCCCGTTCCCCGCCGGCGCGGATCGCGCGGTCCGATGGCATGCTGGCATATCGCCCCGGTCCATGCAAGTCCGCACTTGGGAAGACTGAGCGCCACCCCCGCCCCGGGCTCGGCCGGGCCCGTCTCAACCCGCCCGGGGATCGGCCTGTGCGAGGATTTGCTCGAAGATCAGAACAGCCACCCGCTGACTGACCGTTTGTGTCGCGGACCACGCATGCCAGCGCGAATCCAGCCGCTTGTACTCCGAAAGATCGGTCAGTGAGTGCAAATTCATGCTATGCGCAAGGGACCGGCCGCGCAAGTCGGCCCGTCGGCGCATCCACCAGGTTTCAACTCCCCCCGCCGGTCAGCCGGGATCGCGATTGCATCGGCTCCCCGCATGGCCGACAATGGCGTCCACCCCTCAACGGGACGGGCAAGCCGTGGAGACAACATCTCAGTCCCCTGAGAGTGCGCGCAAGTCGTGCTGCGCCCCGGCGCGCGGCGAGGAAAACCCGGCGCTTCCGGCCGCCGAACGCCCCGTCGCCCCGGCGGGCGGGCCCCCGCCCTCCGGCATGGTGCGGCTTCCGGGCGGCTCGTTCCTGATGGGCACCGACTATCCGGAAGGATTCGCCGAAGACGGCGAAGGACCAGTCCGCGAAATCACCCTGTCGCCGTTCTGGATCGACCAGACGGCCGTGACCAATGCGCAGTTCGCCCGGTTCGTCGAGCCGACCGGCTACAAGACCGACGCCGAGCGCTACGGCTGGTCGTTCGTCTTTCACCTGCTGTTGCCGCCTGGCACGCTCAAGCGGGTCACGCTGCGCGTGCAGGGCTGCGAGTGGTGGTGCCGGGTCCGCGGCGCCTGCTGGCGGCACCCCGAGGGGATCGGCACCTCGATCGCCCACCGGCTGGACCACCCCGTCGTGCACGTCTCGTGGCGCGACGCCGCCGCCTATGCCGCATGGGCCGGCAAGCGCCTGCCGACCGAGGCCGAATTCGAATACGCGGCGCGGGGCGGCCTGGTCCAGAAGCTCTATCCGTGGGGCGACGACCTGACCCCCGGCGGCGAGCACCGCTGCAACATCTGGCAGGGGGAATTCCCGCGCATAAACACGGCGGAAGACGGCTACGTCGGCACCGCCCCGGTGACGGCCTATCCGCCCAACGGCTTCGGCCTGTATCAGATGACCGGCAACGTCTGGGAGTGGTGCTGGGACGAGTGGAGCCGCGATGACCATGCGCGGCCGGAGGCGCCGCGCGTCAACCCGGCCGGGCCGCCGCCGTCTCCCGACCACCCCCGCAAAGTCATGCGCGGCGGGTCGTATCTGTGCCACTGGACCTACTGCAATCGGTATCGCATCGCCGCCCGCACGGCCAACACGCCCGACAGTTCCACCGGCAACATCGGTTTCCGCTGCGTAATGGATCTCTCAACCTGATTCTCAATCGGTATCGGTATCGGAATCGCTATCGCAATCGGAATCGCGTTGTGGGACCGGCGCCCTCGCCGGTCGATCCCCCGGCTCCACGTCCTTCAAGGCCCCCCCCATGCCCTACCCCAACTCAGCCGCCCAGCGCCCAGCCCGAAACGCGGCCGGATCAAACCGGTAGCGCCCATCCGCATCGCGGAACGGCCGCCACTCGGCGCCGTCGAAAACCTCATTCGGTCGGAATTCCAGCTTGTAACGCATCGACGGGTTTCCGTGGATCGCGTAGCCGAGATAATAGTACGGAATCCCCCGCTCGCGCGCAGACTCGATCTCACGCAGCGCCGACAGCGTGCCGGGCGACAGCGGCGCCAACTCCGGATCGAAACAGGCATAGATCGACGACGCGCAGCGCGCGGTCAGGTCGAGCA
>ERZ795058.1526-NODE-1526-length-30547-cov-14.132658_pt1 | contig 30547 bp, 15 predicted proteins | sample MGYA00375142_ERZ795058 | MGnify/ENA primary metagenome ERZ795058 (study PRJEB30187, sample SAMN05720210) | activated sludge metagenome | isolation source: anaerobic digester from wastewater treatment plant | place: Japan | collected 2015-04-20 ... | reverse complement strand
CTATTTTTTAGGTATCAATCCGCTACGTTGTATGAGAGCATCTTCTTTGGGTTGTCGTCCTCTGAATTGTATGTATAAATTCATAGGCTTATCGCTTCCTCCTTTTGATAAGATATGTTCTCTAAACGAAGCAGCAGTTTTTTTATCGAAAATTCCCTTGCTTTTAAATAGTTCAAAAGCATCGGCATCCAATACTTCCGCCCATTTATAGCCGTAATAGCCTGCTGCATACCCTCCTGCAAAAATATGTGAAAAGGCGGTGCTAATATTACAGCCTTCGACAAAAGGTAAGATTTCAGTGTTTTGCGTAGCATTGATTTCAACTTTCTCCATTTTTTCGTTGATAGGCTGTTCAATACTGTGCCATGTCATATCTAAAATGCCAAAATTTAATTGTCTTAAAAAAGCATAACCCGCATGGAAATTATTGGCTTCGTTTAATTGCTCAATCATTTCATTGGGAATGACTTGTTGGGTTTTATAATGTTTGGCGAACAGGTCTAAAAATTCTTTTTCTTTCGCCCAATTTTCCATTATTTGCGAAGGCAATTCAACAAAATCGCGAGGAACACTTGTTCCCGATAAAGATTGATAACGAATAGTGGAAAGCATACCGTGCAGCGCATGACCGAATTCGTGTAAGAAAGTGCGAAACTCATCATAAGTGAGTAGGGTAGGGTTGTTGTTGGTAGGTGCCGAATAGTTTAAAACCAAGGAAACCAAAGGGATAATATTTTCTCCTTTTTCATTAATAGATTGTTTTCTGAAAGAAGTCATCCAAGCACCGTTTCTTTTAGTACTTCTGGTATAAAAGTCTAAATACAAAATAGCAATGGTGTTTTTGTTTTCGTCAAAAACGCGATAAACTTCTACATCTTTATGATAAACAGGAATATCGTCGGCTAATTGATAAGTTAGTCCGTAAAGTTTTTTCGTTAACTCGAATACGCCTGCTTTTACTTGTTGCAACTCAAAATAGGCTTTTACTTTTTGTTCGTCTAAATTGAATTTTTTCATTTTTAACTTATTGGAATAATAAGACCAGTCCCAGCGTTGCAATGGTTCATTGGCGGAAGCAAATTCTTGTAATTCTTCTAATTCTCTTAGTGCAGCAACTTTTGAGATGTCAATCAAACGATGAAGAAAATTGAATACCGTATCTTTGTATTCTGCCATTCTTACCTCTAATACATAATCGGCATAGGTCTTGTATCCTAATAAATTAGCTAAAGCTAAACGTTGATTGACTATGTTTACTACGACATTGGTGTTGTCGTAATCTTTGTTGTGAAAAGCTCTGCTGTTATAAGCAAGATACATTTGTTTACGCAGTTCGCGATTGTCGGCGTATTTCATAAAACCCATATAACTGGGTGCACTTAAATCGAATACCCAACCTTTTAGTCCTTTTTCTTTTGCTTTTACCGCTGCTATTTCGATGTCGGTAGCAGGAATGCCTTTTAAGTCGGCTTTGTTAGTTATGTGTAAATAATATTGATTGGTAGCTGCTAATACATTGTCTTTAAATTCTAAACTTAATTTGGAAAGTTCAAGCGTAAGTTGTTCGTATTTTTTCTTGTCATCCGGTGATAAGTTAGCCCCCGAACGAGAAAAATTCAAATACGTATTGTGTAATAACATCGCATCTTCCGTATTGAGTTGCAAAAGATGCCGATTGTCGTAAACTTGTTTGATACGCTGAAACAACAATTCGTTTAAAGTAATATAGTTTTGATAATTTGTCAATAAAGGAATAACTTCTTTGGCAATGTCTTGCAATTCTTTATTGGCATCGGCTTCTAAAATATTGAAAAATATTCCCGAAATACGGCTTAAAGTCATTCCCGACCTTTCGAGAGCAAGTATTGTGTTTTCAAAATTAGGGTCTTCCTTAGATAAAGCAATGGCATCGACTTCCATTTTCGCCTCGCTAATAGCAGAAATAAAGGCAGGCAAATAATGTACGGGTTTAATTTTATCGAAAGGTGGTGTTTGATAAGGGGTGTCCCATTTGACTAAGAGAGGATTGTATTCAACATTTTGTGCGTTTACGTCAGATAAAGAAGCTGTCATTGTGAAAGCAATTAAGATAAATATTATTTTTTTTCGCATTGTTATTTTTTTCTGCAAAAATACAATTTTTCCGTGATATAAAAGAGTGTTTTATTCATTTATGTTTTTACCGATTTCTTAATAGAATGCTTGTTTGTGGAAGTAGAAGTTTTCACTTTTTTGATTTTGTAAAAAATAAATGCTGTTTTTATAATAGCTTAAATATAGTATGCAGGTTGTTTTGCAAATAAAAAAAACCGCAATGATTGATAAAGAACAAAGTAATCCGATTAAGCCGAAACAAAAAATTATTTCTTATAAAAATTAGGAGAATGCATTAAAATAATCGTTATATTTGTAAAGTTTATTAATATTCAATAATATGCCTAATAAAGAAAGAATTACACGTTTAGAAAATCAAGCTACTCAGTCGAGAAGAGATATTTTGCGTATGGTTTACGCAGCGCAATCGGGACATCCGGGAGGCTCATTGGGATGTATAGATTATATGACGGCATTATTTTCCAATGTAATGCGTCGTTCGCCCAAAGATTTCAGAATGGACGGAAAAGACCAAGATATGTTCTTTTTATCCAATGGACACATTACGCCTTGTTTGTACAGTGCATTGGCTCGTTCGGGTTATTTCGACATCAAAGAATTAGCTACTTTTCGAAAATTAGATTCTCGTTTACAGGGACATCCTTCCGTTCACGACCATTTGCCGGGCATACATGTAGCTTCCGGTTCATTGGGACAAGGTTTGTCGGTAGCCTTAGGTGCCGCTGAAGCCAAAAAGTTGAATAAAGACCCTTATCTGGTGTATGTGCTTGCAGGCGACGGCGAGTTGCAAGAAGGACAAAATTGGGAAGCCATTATGTATGCAGGAGCTAAAAAGGTAGATAATCTTATTCTTACCGTAGACTATAATTTAAAGCAAATTGACGGTCCTATAGATAAAGTGTTGGATTTGGGTGATTTAGCTGGAAAATTCAGGGCTTTTGATTGGCATGTGCTGGAAGGTAACGGCAATAATATGGAAGAATTATTAGACGTATTATCGCAAGCCAAAGCAGCATGCGGAAAAGGAAAACCTGTTGTTTTTCTAATGCGTACCGAAATGGGTTACGGAGTTGATTTTATGATGGGAACCCACAAATGGCACGGCACACCCCCTAACGAAGAACAATTTAACAAGGCAATTGCTCAAATTAAAGAGACCTTAGGAGATTATTAAATCATTTTTTTCTTAAAAACAAAGAAGATTCCTGCCTTTTTGTCAGCAAAAGGGTGTTTGGCAAATAATTTGACTGTAAGGAAGGTGAAAAAAATTGAGATATGGAAGATAATTCGAAAAAGATAAAAAATCAACCGGAAGAAGAAACTATAGAGCAAACTGCCGAATTGGATAACGAAGCTATTGCTGTAGAAAATACGGACAATGAAGAACAACCTAAAGAACAAGCCAAAAAAAGCGGTATTTTTAGTAAAAAAGATAAAAAATCACAGCAATTAGAAGACTTAAAAGCAACTAACGAAAAATTACAAGCCGAAAAAGCTGAAATACACGATAAATTTTTACGTTTGTATTCCGAATTTGACAATTTTCGCAAACGAACACAAAAAGAAAAAATCGATATTATTAAAAATGCTTCAGAATCTGTTATTACACAGTTGCTTCCCATTATTGATGATATGGAAAGAGCAATAGCTTTTAACGATAAATTGGAAGGAGTCGACCCTTCGATAAAAGAAGGATTGGTGTTGATACTTCAAAAAACCAAGACCCTCTTAAAGCAAAAAGGCTTGGAAGAAATTATTACTGAAGATCAGTTTTTTAATACCGATTTTCATGAAGCAGTAACAACTGTTCCTGCTGAAAAAGAAGAAGATAAAGGAAAAATATTAGAAGAAGTTCAAAAAGGTTATACCCTGAATGATAAAGTAATTCGATATTCAAAAGTAGTAATTTATCAATAATAGATACGAGATGGCAAAGAGAGATTATTATGAAGTGTTGGGTGTAGCTAAAAATGCCGATGAGCAGGAGATAAAGAAAGCATACCGTAAAAAAGCGATACAATATCATCCCGATAAAAACCCTGATAATAAAGAAGCTGAAGAGAAATTTAAAGAGGCGGCTGAGGCTTATGAGGTTTTAAGCAATCCCGAAAAACGCCAACGCTACGATCAGTTTGGACATGCCGGAGTAGGAGGAGCGAGTGGAGCACAAGGTTTTAGCTCTATGAATATGGAAGATATTTTTAGTCGTTTTGGAAGTATTTTCGAAGATTTCGGTTTTGGCGGTTTTAGTTCGGGTCGTTCTTATTCGTCTCGTTCTCGCTCGGTTCAGCGAGGGAGCAATATTCGTATAAAGGTGAAATTGACTTTAGAAGAAATACACAAAGGGGTAGAAAAAAATATCAAAGTCAAGAAGTATGTGGCTTGTAAAGCCTGCAATACTACCGGTGCAAAGTCGGCAAATGCGGTTAAGACTTGTCCCACTTGTCGTGGTTCGGGTTATACGGTAAGGGTACAGCAGTCTATTTTTGGTGCCATGCAGATGCAGACGGAATGTTCTCACTGCCAAGGAGCAGGTAAAATAATAACCGATAAATGCACCCAATGTTTGGGCAATGGTATTGTAAAAGGCGAAGAGGAAATCAATATAAAAATACCGCCCGGTGTAAGTAATAATATGCAGCTTACCGTAAGCGGAAAAGGAAATGCGGCACCCAATCATGGCGGCAACGGCGACCTTTTTGTGTTGATAGAAGAGATTCCTCACGAATTATTTGAGCGTGACGGTAATAATTTATACCTGGAACATTATATCACTTTTCCTCAAGCGGTACTGGGAACAAATGTTGATATTCCAACCATTGACGGGAAAGCACGCATAAAAATAGCGGCAGGAACACAATCGGGAACCTTGCTAAGGTTGCACGGAAAAGGATTGCCCGAAATACAAAGTTATCGCAAAGGCGATTTGATAGTAAATGTCAATGTTTGGATACCTAAAACTTTAACGAAAGAGGAAAAGCAAATGGTAGAAAGTTTTATGAATTCGGACAATTTTCAACCGAAAGAACAAAAACAATCCAGCTTTTTTAAAAGAGTAAAACAATTTTTCGAGTAAAAACGGAAGTGTTTTACCGATACAATTTTTCTGCTATAATAATCTGATTAACAGCTTCGGGTACGAGTTCCGTTATTGTTTTTCCTTCACTGATATTTTCACGTATATCGGTAGATGAAATGGGTAAAACGGGTGCTTTGGTTATTATAATATTTTCTTTATCAATAGACAAGCGAATGTTGTTTCTGGGATAAAGATAAATGGTGTAATTGTCGATAATTTCTCGGTAATTTTTCCATAGTTCGATACTAGCCATAGCGTCATTTCCCATAATGACGGAAAATGAAAAAGTCGGATGTATTTCTCTTAACTTTCTTAAAGTTAAATAAGTATAGGATGGTGTAGGCATGTCGAACTCGACAGTAGAAGCTTTAAAGTTGTCGAAAGGAAGCAAAGCGGCTTCTAACATGCGTAAACGTTGTTCTTTGGACAAAATGTTTTTTTCGTTTTTGAGCGGATTTTGAGGCGAAAGAACAAACCAAATTTCGTCTAAAGCATAGTGATTGTAAAGATAAGCAGCAATTGCTAAATGTCCGTTATGAATAGGATTGAAAGAACCGAAAAATAAACCGACATTCATTGGACTATTGTTTATCATTGACAAAAATAAAGTCAATTTGTTTTTTAGCTATATCTACTTTTCTTACTTTTACATTAACATCGTCGCCTAATCGTAAAATTTTACCTGTTTGTTGTCCGATATAGCGGTAATTATCTTCGTCTAAATAGTAAAAATCGTCTGTTAATGTTTTCACCGAAACCATTCCTTCGCATTTACTTTCTTTTAGTTCCACCCATATTCCCCATTTGCTCACGCCCGATATTAATCCATTGAAAGTTTCCCCTATTTTATCGGAAAGATATTCGGCTTGTTTGTATTTGATAGAGTTACGTTCTGCATCGGTAGCACGTTGTTCCATTTCCGTAGCATGTTTGCATTTAAGGCTGAGTTCTTCTTTGTTTACGGAAGGTTTTCCGTCCATGTATCTTTCTAATAAACGATGTACCATTAAATCGGGATAACGTCGAATGGGCGAAGTGAAATGGGTGTAATGCTTAAATGCCAAGCCATAATGTCCGATATTATTGGTTGAGTAAATGGCTCTTTGCATGGTTCTTATTGCCAATTGTTCGATAAGTTTTTGTTCGCCTTTGCCTTGAATAGCTATAAATAATTCGTTGATGGAATCGGCAAGGTGCTTGCGTGAAGTTAGTTGTAAAGAATAGCCTAAGCGTTGTATAAATTCGTTGAATTTATTGATTTTTTCTTCTAAGGGTTGGTCGTGTACTCTGTAAATAAAGGCTTTCGCTTTTTCTTTGGCAGTTACTTTTCCAATAAGTTCGGCTACTTTACGATTGGCTAATAGCATAAAATCTTCAATCAAATGATTAGCGTCATTGTCTTCTTTGGTATAAACGCCTATAGGTTTGGCTTTTTCATCTAAAACAAATTTGACTTCCTCGGAATGGAAATTGATAGAGCCTTTTTCAAAGCGTTGTTTACGCAATGCTTTGGCAATAGTGTCTAAAGTTAAAATTTCCGTAGCATATTCGCCTTTACGGTTTTCGATAATAGTTTGTACTTCTTCGTAATTGAAGCGTCTGTTAGAATTAATAATGGATTTTCCTATCCATTGTTTTTGTATTCTTCCTTCTATATCCATAACAAACACAGCAGAAAAACACAATTTATCTTCATTAGGCGAGAGAGAACAAATGCCGTTTGAAAGTTTTTCGGGCAACATAGGGATGGTTCTATCGACCAAATATACCGATGTGGCACGTTTATATGCTTCGTTGTCGATATGTGTGTTGGGTTTTACATAAAAAGAAACATCGGCGATATGAATACCCACTTCGTAAGTTTTATCACCCAACTCTTTAAAAGAAATAGCATCGTCAAAATCTTTCGCATCTGCCGGGTCGATGGTCATGGTAAATCTATCACGAAAATCTCTACGGCGTAAAATTTCATTCTCATCTATTTGGGTAGGTATAAGGGCAGCTTCTTTTTCTACTTCTTCGGAAAATTGATTGTAAAATGTTTGGTCGATGAGTATCGAAAGCATTTCCACTTCATTGTCGCCGGGGTATCCTAAAACCTGAACGACTTCGCCAAAAGGATTGCGTGCATTTTCGTGCCATTCGTTGAGCTTGACGACTACTTTTTGTCCGTCTTTTGCGTTGTGAAGAGCTTCGTTAGGAATCAGTACGTCGATAGGCATACTAACATCGTCAGGGACAAAAAAAGATATGTTTTTCGATGTTTTTATGGTTCCTACAAAATGGATTTTATGTCGTTTAATGATTTCAATAACACGTCCTTCGGGGCGTTTTGCTCTACGAGCCGGAAATAAATGCACTTTCACCAAGTCGCCGTTGAGTGCATGAGCCGTATTGTTGGCTGCAATAAAAACATCTTCCATTTTGCTGTTTTCCACCGTCAAATAGGCTTTGCCGGTTTGTTTCATATTGATGCGACCTGTGATGATGTTGGACTCGTCGGCTTTGATATGGATGGGGTTAATTTTATACCTCCCTCTTCCTCCTTTTATTAAAATATTGGCATTTGCTAATTTATCAATGGAATTAGCTATTATTGTGCGTTCTTCTTTGCTATAAACATTTAATCTTGTGGCTATTTGTTTATAGTTGAAATATTGGTAAGGATATTTGGTGAAAATTTCAATAATTTTTACTCCGTAATTGCTGGAAAAAGGGTCTTCTTTTTTGTATTTTTTCTTAGACATATTTTATATTATAAGTAAATTAATAACGCTTTAAAAAAATAATTGTTTTATGAAAAAAAGAATAGAATAAAAAAAGATATATAAGTCGTTTGTTTGCAATTGCTGTTAAACACTTCTTCTTGAAAACAGATTTTTGAGAGCAGGGACATAATCTTTATCGGTAAAAAGTTTGACATGGTCAATACCTGTTTTTTGAAAAACAGTTTGTAGCTTTTCTTCTTTTTCTTTCCACCATTTTCGGTGGTAGGATTGAAAGTTTTTATTAGACGTGTCTATTAAAGATAGATTGCCTGTTTCTGCATCTTTAATTTGCAATAATCCCATAGCGGGAATCTGCAACTCGCCTTGGTCAACGGTTTGTATGGCAACAACATCGTGTTTGTTTTTCGATATTTTTAGTGCTGTTTCAAAATCGTCGTCCATAAAGTCGGAAATGAGGAAAGCTGTGCATCTTTTTTTAATGGCATTGGTTAGATAGCGTAATGCTTCCGATATATCGGTTTGTTTACTGCTTGGTTGATGATGAAGCAGCTCGCGAATAATACGTAGAATATGTGTTCTTCCTTTTTGTGGCGGAATAAATTTTTCGACCTGATTGCTAAAGAAAATAACGCCTACCTTATCGTTATTGGTGATGGCAGAAAAGGATAAAACGGCTGCTAATTCGGTGATTAAGTCTTTTTTATACATTCCTTTCGTTCCAAACATATTGGAAGCACTGACGTCAATCAGCAGCATGACCGTAAGCTCGCGTTCTTCTTCAAAAATTTTAACATAAGGATGATGGAAACGAGCCGTAACATTCCAATCTATCGAGCGAATGTCATCACCGTAATTGTATTCGCGTACTTCGCTAAAAGCCATTCCTCTACCTTTAAAAGCACTATGATATTGACCCGAAAACACTTGTTGTGTAAGTGCTCGTGTTCGGATTTCTATTTTACGGACTTTTTTTAGTATTTCGGTCGAATCCATTCTTAGCTCTGATTAGGGAACTTCAACTGTATTTAATATTGTATTGATAATATCTTCGGTAGTAATGTTTTCAGCTTCAGCTTCATAAGTCAATCCAATACGGTGTCTCATTACGGGTAGACATATCGTACGTATATCTTCAGGAATAACATAACCTCTTCTTTTGATAAATGCGTAGGCTTTTGCAGCCAAAGCTAAATTGATAGAAGCTCGTGGTGAAGCTCCATAATTTATCATATTTTCATATTTTTTTAACCCATATTGAGACGGATAGCGTGAGGCAAAGACAATGTCGGTTATGTAATTTTCGATTTTTTCATCTACATACACTTCACGAACGACTTCGCGTGCTTTGATAATGTCTTTGGCTTTCAGGCAAGCATTGGTAGAAGGGTATGTTTGTCCTATATTTTGACGTAAAATTATTTTTTCTTCTTCTTTAGTGGGATAGCCGATAACAATTTTCAACATAAAACGGTCTAATTGTGCTTCGGGCAATGGATAGGTACCTTCTTGTTCGATAGGGTTTTGTGTAGCCATTACCAAGAAAGGTTCTTCTAAAGGATAGGATTCTTCGCCTATGGTAACTTGTCGTTCTTGCATAGCTTCCAACAAAGCACTTTGTACTTTAGCGGGTGCGCGGTTGATTTCATCGGCTAAAATAAAATTGGCAAAAAGAGGTCCTTTTTTTACCATAAATTCTTCTTTCTTTTGGCTGTAAATCATAGTTCCTGTTAAGTCTGCCGGCAGCAAATCGGGCGTGAACTGAATGCGACTAAAATCGGCGTGAATAATATTTGCTAATGATTTAATAGCTAAAGTTTTTGCTAAACCGGGAACTCCTTCTAAAAGGATGTGTCCTTTGGAAAGTAAGCCTATCAACATTTGCTCTAACATAGCTTTTTGACCAATAATCACCTTGCTCATTTCCATGTTAATAATATCAACAAAGGCACTTTCTCTTTGAATGTGTTCGTTCAACTCTTTAATATCAACTGTCTGTGTCATTTTTACGATAATTTTTTTCTTTAATCATTTTATATAACGTTGAGAAAATGCGTTTTATTTTTTGTATTTAATTAAAATTTTTAAATATGGATGTTATTTTTGTGCTATCCGTATGTTTTTTTGATTACTTTTGCACATTAAGACTTGGTATGAAAATCTAATAGTTTGATTAGTAGCATTTATTCGTTTTTATGAAAAAAAAGGATAAGAAAGAGGTTATTTATAGTACTGATGATAATAGCTATGATTTTTATAGTTCTTCAGCAGAGTGGTACGAGAGTTTGCTGTTGGATATTGCGAATGCATTGTCGTTTATTTACATAGAGACTTTTCGTTTTATGGACGATTTTGTCGGAGAAAAAATATGTAATGCTCTGATTAAAAAAGTGAAAGAGGGTGTGAAAGTTAGACTGTTAGTGGATTGGTGGGGAACAAAAACATCGCATGCTCCTATTAAACAATTGATGGAAGCGGGAGGGGAGGTGCGTTATTTTCAAAAGTTTGTAATGAGCATTGCCCTTTTTTCGAGAAATCACTTACGCGACCATCGCAAAATAGTAGTAATTGATAATAACGTAGCTTATATCGGTTCTGCCAATATCACTGCTTATTCACTGTCTTGGCGAGAATCCATATTGAGGATAAAGGGAGATATGGCAAAGGTATTTAATAAAATATTCATGGATAACTTTAAAATATATAACAAAGATATTTTCCATCCTTGGGTAAGAAAAGCATTTAGACGTACAATATTATACAATGATTTTTACTTTATACGAGAGGTTCCTTCCATATTAGACCAGCGGGTAAAGAAAAATTATGTTCGTTTAATCCAACGTGCCGAAAAGAGTGTAGTTATTGAAACTCCCTATTTTATTCCCGGTTATAGAATTTATAAGGAGCTAATCAATGCCTCGAAGCGGGGAGTTGTTGTTAAAGTAATAGTTCCTCAAAGTTCCGATGTGAAGATGGTAGATTATTTACGAGATGCTCTTTGGGAAAATTTATATAAAAAAGGAGTGCAAATTTATTTTTACACTAAAGGCAATTTACATTCAAAATTGTTATTGGTCGACAGCTTTATTTTTTCGATAGGTTCTTCTAATTTCGATCATCGAAGTTTTAAATATATGTTTGAAATTGCTCTTATTGGTACCAAAACGGAAGCGAAGAATTTAATTGAAAATCATATAGAGCAAACATTGCTCGATAGTGTTCTTTTTGATTTTGATCAATGGAAGGTGCGTCCATTGTTTAAGCGATTATTAGCATTATTACTTATGCCCATTCGTCATTTATTATAGTTGTTATGAAACGATTCCGGATTAATTTTAATATACAAGTGAATGATTATAAAGTGTATAAGTTCCATACAATCTTTAACTGAAAAATTGTGAACGTATGAAAACAAAAACGAAATTTTTTATTTTTTTGGTACTCGGACTTCTGATGTTAGCAGTTACCGCTGTTTTGTCGTATAGAAATGAACAAAGAGTAAAGCCTGAAAAACTAACAACTATACTACAAGAGAGATTTTTGGAAAAAGAACAAGAATTGAATGAGTATTTAGCGGCTATTGTTGAAAAAAAAATACTTGATTTAGATGATTTAATTTCTTTTTGTGAAGAAAATAAGATTAATAGTAATGAATTTGTATTTTATGTTTACCGTCAATCGGAGCTTATTTCATGGTCGTCGAATAGCATCGCTTTGCCGTATGAGTTGCAAAAAAAATCAACATCGGGTTTTCAAAGCTTAGGGTTTGATTATGTGTATTATGTTGAAAATCATTCGGATTCCTTGAGTGTAGTGGGTTTCTATGTGCTAAAGAAAAAAGATTATACGAATCATGTGTTTTTATCTCTTAATTTTCTTTCGCAAGAAACAGTAAGTCAAGGAATTGATTTATCCCAACAGCAAGGAAATTATACTATAAAAAACAATAAAGGAAATGCTGTTTTTTCGCTTCACTATTCGGAAAAAATTAAGTTGAGCGACAAGACCGCTATCTTAGAGTTGATTTTGTGGTTAATCACTTTTACTTTTCTTTTATTAACAATATTCTTTGGTTTATTAAGTACGGCGTTTTTCGGTAAGCATACGAATTGGATATGGATTATATTGAGTTTTGTAATCCTATTAACATTGTTTGTTTTTTCTTCATTTAAAATTCCTCCTTCGCTTTATTCGTCCAATCTTTTTACTTCTATTTATTATGCTTCTTATTTGTCTTCGTTTGGAAGTCTAATCCTACAAACATATTACTTATTTATCTTTGCTATATTTTTTGAAAAAACATTTACGTTGAATTTTCAAATTAAATCTACTTTTTTCAAATATGCTTTAAGGTATTTATTGATTGTCCTTGCTATGTGCTTATACATATTTGTGTTTATGTTTTTGTATAGCATTATTAATGATACTACCATTACCATATCGCCTTCGTTGCTGTGTAAATACGATGAGTTGAGTTTGATGATTTTGTTTTCTATTTCTTGTTTGTTTTGGGTTTTAGCTTTGATTTTCAGAGAGATAATGAAAGAGGTGTTGCGGTTATTTAATTCTTTTCGGTCGTTTATATATAATTTAATCTTGATTTTTATTATTGTACTTGCCGTAGTGGTATTTTATTATAGTAGAAATTATGATACTTCTTATCTGTTTTTTGTTTATTTGGCTATATTTGTTTTGTTTGTAGTGGCTGTTCTGCTAAAAATAGTATATGATGAGATTTCCATGAATATTTATTACGCAGTTCTTTTCTTATTATTTGGATTGATTGTCTTTTTTATTAGTGAAAAAACAAATGCGAAAAAATTAGAGCAACAAAAAGAAAACTTTGCTAAAATGTTGTTGCTTACCGAAGATCCTTTGATGGTTTATGATTTGTGTGAAATGAAAGACAGCCTGCGTAAGGATAAAAAGATAATCGATTTTTTGAAAAACCCGCCTCGGACAAACGATGCGATAGAAATTTATTTAAACACACAGTATTTTTATAAATATATCGAACAATATAAGATTAGTTTTCAGATAGCTTATAGTTCTAAGCAAGAAGATGAACAGCTGATAGATTCCTATAACGAAAAGATGTTAAAAACCGAAAAACTATCGCAAGACGAACAGGTGGGATTTTTAAGAATAGGATTAGGAAAGCCTTATTATATTATGAAAATTTCTTATCCTTTTGTAGCGGCTGATGAAAGAAAAGATACTGCTTTTCTGTTTTTTGAAATGGAAACCAATACTAATTTTATTAAACCCATTGCGAATAAAAATCCTCATCGCATAGAAAAAGAACTTATAACTTTATCGTATGCCGAATATCAAAACGATACGCTTAAAACCTACAGAGAAACAAAAGTGCCTTATAAGCTATTACTTAAGAAATATGATTTGGATACTGTTTGCACAGGTTTAGTATTTGACGCTGATGGTTTTACGCATACGGTTTATCGAACTGCGGACAATAATGTATTGTTGTTATCGACGGTGAAAGATTCTTTTGCGAAAAAACTTTCTTCTGTTTCGTTCATTTTTTTGATTTTATTTGTTTTTACTTTTGTTCGTTTTATTATTATTGTTATTATCGGTTATCAACCTTTATTTATTTCATTTAGAGGACAAATGCAGCGGTTGGTTATTTTCCTTCTGTTAGGTTCGACAGCCTTGGCGGTTTTGTTTTTTATACATTACACCCTGTCAGCCAATAAAGGAGAGATATTAAGACATTCTATTTATCGTGTTAATTTTATTACTAATGTGGTAAGTTCGGCTATCAATGATTCCAACTTATTGATAACGGATGAGAGCAAAGAGATAGATGTTGCTTACCTATCGAATGTTGTAAAAGATTATATTCCAAGCATTAGTATTTTTAATTTAAAAGGAAATCAAATTGCCTTCAAACAAAAAAAATCATCCATTGCACCTTTCGAGAACACATTAATGAATCCGAATGCTTTATTGGCTATCAATTACGATGCTTTTGCTATCTATGTTGAAGAGAATGTAGAAGACGATAATCAGTATCTTATATTGTATAAACCCCTATTGAATGAGAAAGGAGAGAAGTTTGCTTATATTTCTTATTCCAATTTAGAGAGAAAATCGCGAATAGATTATCAATTAACAAATTTCTTCTCTACTTTTTTAAGTTTTTATGGATTGTTTATTTTGATTGCGGTGTTTATCGGAACTTTGATGACACGGTATGTTTCAATGTCTTTAATAAAAATATCGAATCATTTGGCAAAAGTTAAATTATTGTCTGTCAATGAAAAAATAGAGTGGAAACGCAAAGATGAGATAGGATTGTTGATACAGGAATACAACCGATTGATAGATGAATTAGAAATGAGCGTTGAGCTGTTAAGTCGTTCCGAAAGAGAATCGGCTTGGAAAGACTTGGCACAACAAATAGCCCATGATATTAAAAATCCGTTGACGCCAATGAAACTGAGGACACAGCAAATCAGAAAAGAAATGGCGGAAGGGAAAATTGATGTTCAAAAACTGAATCAATACACCGAAATGTTGTTAAATCAAATTGAAACCATCAACGATATAACTTCTTCGTTTTATATTCTGACAAAAATTCATCAAGGCGAGGGAGTAAAAGAAAATTTAATTGCGATTATCAATAATGTATTGGATTTGCATTTAAATCAAAAACATTATAGTGTTGTTTTTGAAAATCAAACGAATGAGAAAGAGGCTTTTGTTTATATTCAGAAAACGCAATTGATAAGGGTGTTTAATAATTTGATACGAAATGCCGTGCAAGCAAGCAAAGAAGGCGAAATTCAAAAAATCATTATAGAACTCAGTGATTATGGTTCTCAGATGTGGGAAATAAAAATTAAAGATTTTGGAAAAGGAATGGACCAAAACACCTTGAAACATGCCTTTGTGCCACGTTTTACTACCAAATCAACGGGGATGGGCTTGGGCTTGGTGATGGTAAAAAATATCATCAATGATTGGAATGGAACCATTGATATTGAGTCTGTTTTAGGGCAAGGGACTACTTTTATTATCAGATTGCCGAGGTATTCGGAAGAAATGGAAATGGAATAATAATTATTTTTCTTGTTTTTTTTCCAATTCGTTGACCCTATGGAGCAAGTCGGGTATAAACTGAATGCTGCCCAATGCTTTTAAGCCTTTTTCCATTGATAGGGCAGGACTGCCGATTACTTTGTCGCCTTTTTTAACATTGCGATGAATACCTGTTTGTGAGCCGGCTATAACTCTATCGCCAAGAACGGTATGGTCTTTAATGCCAACTTGTCCGGCTAAGATACAATTTTTTCCTATTTTCACCGAACCTGCAATTCCGCAACATGCGGCAATAACCGTGTTTTCACCTATCTCGCAATTGTGTGCTATTTGCGTAAGATTATCTATTTTAACGCCTTTTCGTATAATTGTCGAACTAAAAGTCGAACAATCAATACAAGTATTGGCACCGATTTCTACATCGTCTTCTATAATTACATTTCCTAATTGAGGAATTTTTTCGTACACATAGTTTTCGTCGGGCATAAATCCGAAACCGTCGGCACCGATAACGGCACCTGAATGCAGAATACAATTGGAACCGATGACACAGTTTTCATAAATTTTTACGCCTGCGTATAAAATATTTTCCTCGCCAATTATAACATTATCGCCAAGATAACATAACGGATGTATTTTTGAGTTATCTCCGATTTCCACATTTTCTCCAACAACAACTCCTTCGCCTATATAGACGCCGTTTCCGATTTTTGCAGTCTTTGCAATATGGGCGCTTTTGGCAACACCTAATTTTTGCGGTCTTAGCGTTTCGTAAAATTGCAGTAATTTGATAAGACCCATTTGTGGATTTTCTAAACGAATAATGGCACAAGGGAGTTCTTTTTCTGCGACAAAACTGTCTTTAACAATAACGGCACTTGCTGCAGTAGTGTAAATATACGGCTCAAATTTCTTATCTATCAAAAAGGCTAATCCTCCTTCTTCACCCGCATCAATTTTAGTGATTTTATGAATAATAGTATTGGGATTACCTTCCGTAGTGCCACCTAAAATGTTGGCTATTTGCTTAACGGTAAATTTTAAACTTGTCATTTTTATGAAATTTATTTTTTACAAAAATAATCAATAAAACGGTATCTTTTTTATTGAAGTGTTATTTTATTTGTAAAGTGATGTATTTCAATTGTAGTTTATGGGGGGAATAAAAAATGAAGTATTTTTATAAAAATTCTTATTTTATTAGAAATGTGTTTTTTTTGTAAGATAAAAACAAAAAATAATATATTTTTGCAAAAAAATATAAAATAAAAAATTATGAAAGCATTTGTAAGTATAATTATGGGTAGCACTTCCGATTTACCCATTATGGAAGAAGCCGTAAAGTTTTTTCAAGAAATGGAAATAGAATATGAAGTTCAGGCACTTTCGGCACATCGTACGCCCGAATTGGTGATGGATTTCGCTAAAAAAGCAAAAAAACGAGGGGTGCAAGTTATTATAGCCGGTGCCGGTGGGGCAGCTCATTTACCGGGAGTTATTGCTGCTTTTACGTCCATACCCGTAATTGGTGTTCCTATCAAATCGTCCAATTCTATCGATGGTTGGGATTCGCTACTGTCTATTCTTCAAATGCCGTCGGGAATTCCTGTGGCTACAGTGGCTTTGAATGGTGCTAAAAATGCAGCTATTCTGGCAACGCAAATGATGGCTATTCATAATAAACAATTATATAGTCGGTTGTCGGATTTTAAAGAGTCGATGAAAGCCAAAGTAATAGAGGCAAATCATTCGATTCAAAAGCAATAAACTTGGTTTATTCTATTCCTATTTTTTTGAAAATTACGCCTTTTTCGCCGGTAATTTTTACAATATAAATGCCTTGTGTAATATCTGTTACCGAAAAATCGGTATAGGTGTTATTGAGATGAATCGTTTTGACAACTTGCCCAATCGTATTGATTAACTCAATTTTTCGCATGTGAATATCGGATTGCATAGCTATGTGTATGCTGTTTTTTGCAGGATTGGGGTATATCTTCACATTCGATTCTTCTATGTTGATAATGTTGGCGGGAGCTGTAGTAAATGTAATTTCTTTTCCCATTACATTTCCATAAGTACTTCCTGAATAAGTGATTAAGTGAGCCATTACAGTGTAAGTAGTATTAGGCTGCAAATTGCTTAATTGGTACTCGAAAAGACTGCTATCCGAAATAGTAACGGTAGTGTATTTAGTGTCCGATTGTTTTTTCCATTTAAAACCTTTGGAAATAATATGGGCACATCCTTCTATCAGGCTGGCATAGACTTTAGCGGAGGAGGAGTCTATATTTGTTACGCTATCGGTGTAGGCTCTGATATCGCCTTCGAATTGTATGACTGTCTCATTGACATAACTTCCAATATTGGTAACACTTACCCAAACCGTGTCGTTTAAGTTACGATAAAATAGTCGTATTTTATATGCACCGGCTGCAATACCGCTGACTCCTTCGGATTGAAAAGAAAAACTGCTGTCGTTATCAGCCGATAAAGATATGTTTTGAAGCATCTCAATTTCGGCAACTACGGCACTGGCAGCATTTAAAACAGAAGCTTTCAAATCGCCGGTAAATGTTCTATTGCCGTTGTTTAAAATCTTAGTTGTCATTGTAAAAGGTTCTTTACAATTGACAATTTGAGGATGTACGTTTAAATTATCGTACAAGACCAAATGGTAATTATTCGTTTGATTGGGAGCAATGATATTGTAAAGGGCACCTTGATAGTTGGTAAAATCGTAATAAGAGCCGGGATTTAACTTACCGATTAGAAAATAACCGTCATAAGATCCATTCCAGCCCCAGTTAAAATGGAAATAACCGCTTGCGTCATAGCCGTCACAAATAAAAGCATGTCCGCCTTCAGAGCCTTGTCCTCTGTATAGTAGAGGTCTATTAGCACTTAATTCTTGTTTTAATAGGTTTGTCCATGCCACATCGCCTAAGGAATAGCGAGATTCGTATTGAACATCGGAATAGCCGAAATAAGTACGCATTGCATATTCGGCAGATTGTTTGCCGACGGTATACTCATCTACATAAGCACCGCTTGCACTCACGCCATAATTCATTTCGACGGCAACACCGCAATGGTACATCAAGGTGGCAACCGCATTGACGGAATCGTTAGTTGTTGAATGAGTTAAAGTGATAGGCATTAAGTCGTAACGATAGGTTGTATTTTTAAAATCGGCACTTAAATTTCCAAAATAATGATGTACGTAGGAGTGTTCGCTAAAACCTACGGAAGGATAAGACCAATAGTTCATAATTTGTGCCATTGCTGTTGCCACACAACCCGTAACGGCACGGCTACCGTAGCGTGAATCGTAAGGACATAGTGCATTGTAATAAGGCGATTGACTCCATTTTGTCTTTATCAAAGGCGCTACGGAAGGTTTAATGGATTTTTGTATAACTTGTTCTTGCTTAATCATACGGTCCCAAGCCTGTGTTGTTTCGCTGCTTGCTGCTATTTCGTTTCGGATAAGGTAGGCGATTTCACGTTCGTATTCCGATAAAAAACTTTTTACATTGGGAGCGATATTGTGAGGGTCGAAACTGCTTTCGTTCGAATAACCTAAAACAGGCAGTGCTTGGTCTGTACCCGAAACTATTACGTATGCATTTTCGCCTACATTGTAGATGTAATAATACACTTGCTGTTGCATTTCTTTTTGATTAGCAACGGCTTTATAAGCCAAGACAACTTCGGGCTTGTTTTTCTGTCGTATGGTGTTGGTTGAGGTCTCTAAAAAAAAGAGGGCTACTTTTTTAGCAGTAATACTATCAATTGGAGCTGAATAAGCAACAAAATTGATAAGCATAAGCAATAGATAGACAATATTTTTCATCTATAGATAATGTTTTATATTAATAGTGTAAAAGTATAAAAAAAAATAAAACCTTTTGCTGTTTTTTTTATTATTAACCGATAAAACTTAAAATTAATCAATCTGCTTTTCGATGTTTAGCGTATATTTTTCTTCCTTTGCTTACCCCTTTTTTTCATCTTTTTTTAATTTTTGTTGATTGCGGTGATGTTTTTTCTTGTTTTTCAAATTCTATTTTTTTTGATTTTTTCACTTTTGTAAAAGAGTTTTATTTTTATATTTCTTTATTACAGCATAATGATAGTTTATTTATTAACAATTTTATGTTAATAAATAAGTTTAAAAATAAGTATTTGCATTATCAAATATTATCTACCTTTGTAAAAATAAAAAAGAAACTACTTGTATTAAATAGGGTTTTTCCTAAATAAGAAAATAGTCATTCCGCATCTTATCAAATTCTCTTGAATATACATTAAAAATATTATTAACACGGAAAAAATGTATAGATATGAATGATTTTTTAATTCCAATTGAATTTTCAATTGAAAACAAGGAGCATGTATATGTTCTTCAAACAGCGTTGACTGTATTAGGTTATGGGGATCAAATTAGTGTGGAAGAAAAAAACAATCGCACATTCGGTCCTACTACTCAAGATGCGTTGGTAACATTTCAACAGGCATACGGTATTACACAAACATCCGGTGTTTCGTCCGATACCATTAATGAGATGAATGAATTATTAACAAAACTTTATAGGGTTTGCGGCTATGTAAGTGATTCTTATAACTTACCTATAGAGTCCATAAGTTTAGAAGTTGTTTATCGACCTTACTCAGGATCCGAGGTTATTTTAGGAACGGGAATATCCTTATCAGATGGTTCTTATCGTGTGTTTTTAGATATTCCGTCTGCTTTACTCAACGAGAATAAAGAACTGAAAGATAAAATTTGTGTTCTTGTTAATTGTTATCAGAACGGTGAATTAAGATTTACTTCCGAGAAAATATTTATTAGTGAAAAAGAAAATATATTTACCTTTGTTTCCGACAATTTTATCTATAACGGTAAATCCGTTTATGAATTAAATGTTGACATACTTACGAGAAACGGAATAACCGACCTGAATACTTTATCAACAGCAAATAAAAATACCATTAAAGAAATCTCATCTTATACGGGAATTAGCACCGAACTGTTGATGAAATACGTTATGTCCTTATATCTATCTGATAGCAGTACAGAGTATACAATTACTAAAGAATTTGCTTTCGGATATTTGTATCAACAATTTCCAAAGAATATGTCATTGCAATTATTTAATGAAAGCATTGCCGATGATGAATGGGAAGACTATAAAATTCAACAAAGAAATATTATTTTAGCCGGATTATTACTGATTTCCACTCAGGATCATCTTAAAATACTAAACGATGCCGTCAAACTACGGTATATTCCGGTTTGTAGTAATGATGCAATAAAAAATGCCGTAATTAATTTAATTGGGAATAAAAATCTAATATTAAAAGAATTACCTTTATTAGAAAAAGATGTTTCTATTAATAATATTACCTTAGCTATAGAAAATCATACTGTGGAATATATGACGGATTTAGGTGTTAAAAGAGCGTATTCGGGTTATATTGAACAAGGAGATGAGTTTATAGGAGGAGTATTTGCTAACATAATTAATGAATTTACTGTTGTTTTTGATGGTTGTATTGATTGGATAGAAAATAATGAAGTTATAGGCAATTTTGTTGATGTAAAAATTCATGCTCCCATGAATATGCAGGATATTTCCGAAGTGAAATATACCTTTAGAGGACAACTTAAAGGTTACACCGACTTAAGTGAAAGCGAAAAAGTAGGAAAATACATTCATGTATGTTTAGATTATACCTGTCAACAAAATCAATATGACAGTATATTGGTTGAATGGACACCCGAACGCAAAGAAACCTTTTTTGTTCATATACCCGATTCTACTTCATTAAGTCCAAATCCTTCTGCTTACAAAAGAGGATACATCGGATTGAACCCCGATAATAAGGGGGGGGAAGATTGTGAATACACTATTATAGATAATAATAGCATAAAAATAAGTGGAAAGATAGCTTATTCAACAAATAAAACAAATGTAGGCAATTCAATTGGTGTTAGATTGTACATGCCTGATGATTTAATCGAATTGTCGGCTATCCGTTGCCGTGTACGTGGAATGGAAAGAAACTATGCTATGTTAACACATCAGGAAATGACAGGTAGGTATGTACAATTCTTTTTAGATTATACTTATGAATTACCACAAGTCGATACCTTTTGGATTGAATGGGCAGAAGGAAGAAAAGAAGTATATTCCGTAGTTTTTTCAAAAGGTACTGTTTTGGAAGTTAATCCATCTATTCCGGAATGTATGCAAGGAGAAATATATGATGTAAACAACGGGGAATGTATTCCGGATTTACTTTCAAGGAATTTTCTTAAATTAACAGGCAGTATGGTATGGAATGCCGAAATGGGAGGCAATTTTATTGAGATTGGTTTAAGAAAACCTTTAGATATTAATAATATTGATGAAATACAACTCTATTTAAGAGGAAGAGTTTACAACAACAGAAATATTATATGGGGTGATACCATAAATGTTTTATTAAATTATGAAAACGGCATATCACCTATTGACATTATTACCGTTCAATGGACACCGGATAGAATTGAAAATTATTATGTGGAACTTGATAGTGTAAATTTACAACCGAATCCTAATCTTACTGATGGTTGGATTCGGAGAGATTTGAAAAATACCGGCGGAAATGAATGTACTGTAAATATTTCTGAAAAAGAAATTTGTTTTAGCGAGGCAATTCAATACTCATACAGTTTAGGTGGTCATTATATTGGCGTTGTAATTCATGCTCCTAGACATATAATCCATATACCTGAACATACATATCCACCTGTACGCACATATATGTATGAAGAACCACCTGTAGTGGTTACACCAGGTGATCCTCCTATAGTTCCGCCGGATGATCCTCCTATAGTTCCGCCGGATGATCCGCCTGTAGATCCACCGGATGATCCGCCTGTAGATCCACCGGATGATCCGCCTGTAGATCCGCCGGATGATCCACCTATAGATCCGCCGGATGATCCGCCTGTAGATATAATAGATATACCTGATTTAAATCTACTTGAATTTCATGTCAGAGGAGAAGTGTTCACTTGTGAAATTTTAAGTGAAGCCGAAAAAAGAGGAAAATACATACACCTAATGTTATGCTATACTAATTTCACCCCTCAAACAGAGGAAATAATTGTAAAATGGAATAGAGATATTCCTGTGGAAGAAACCTATAAAATTGTATTGGAAAATGTAAATTTAATTCCATATGATGAGTGGAATCGTTTGTTGTTGGCACAAAAAATCACAGGTTTATTTGTTAAAAACATATCACATTTTGATACATTTATCTCTGATTTAAACGGAAGAAACAATTATTTGGAACCTGCTAATATTGATTATTTAAAATTATGTTTTCAGATAAGTCGTGTTGTAAGAAATTATATTCCTATGATTGAAAAGGTATGTGAATCTTATTTTACAGATTTGATTACCAAAGGTATTCGTTATATTGCTACCTACACATTGAATTCATGGAAACTTTTAGTTAATAATGAAGGTGTTGGTTTTCCCGATGATTTTCCTAACGGAGAAGCTTATGCTACTTATATTTACAAAACCGCACAGGACCTTTATACGGATATATCAACAATTACGCAACTAAAGGATAATTCTGATTTTGCCGCTGCTGCCGTTATATTAGAAACAAAATTGTTTGAAAATCCTGAATTTGATTTATTAACCGACAGAATAGAAGATCTCGGTATTATTCCTGATGAACATTTAAAAGAAATAAAAATAATTCAAAATATATATCGTGCTTGTCCCGATTCGGATATAGCATGTACCATGGTAACATCTGGTTTTGCAAATTCGGAACAAATTTATAGAAAAGGGAAAAGGCAGTTACAAGAAGATCTTAAAGCTTCTTACAAGCAAGAAGATATAGATTCCGCATACAATATGGCAACAGCACGTTATGCCAATTCATTAATTGCGTTTACTAATATCAATATTGCTTGCAACCAAATAAATCCGGCTGGAATTGCTCAATATGATAATACTAAAATAGGGGAAGATTTGATAAATGATTTTCCTAATATTAATTTATTATTCGGCAATTCCGACTATTGTGAATGTAAACATGATGTTTCGGTTTATAGTGCTGCCGCATATTTAGCTGATTTGTTAGCTTATTTGGATAGCAGAAAAGCTAAATCAAGTTCATCCGAGTCCGTATTGTCTTATTTAAATTACAGAAGACCAGATATATCAAAAATATATTTAACCACTCAAAACACCAATACATTAATGCCATACATTGATTTGGTTTGTGAAGTATTGGAGGAAGCTACTCTTAAAGTTCAGAATAATGATTTTCAACGAACAGTAGAAGAATGTCAAAGCACCTTAACAACACAAGAGTTATGTGCCGCACCCGAACATTTATTAATATGTAATAATTCAACGGCTTATGATATACTAAGTGAAAGCATGTATCCTATGTATGCCCCCTTGAATTTATGGGAAATGGAAATCCGAGATTATTTAAAATACATAGGTATTCAACGCTGGGATTTAATGAAAAAATTTCAAACGGAAACAGAAAATAAATTACCTGCAAATGTTGATATTGCAGCAGAATATTTTTCATTAAGCTTTACCGAGCAAAAAATAGTTACGACAAATATAAATATTGATATTAGAAATCAAGCATGGAATTTGTCTTTTACTAAAAATGAAGTAAATTGTTATTTAAATAGTTTTTTGAAAGATACAGGATTAACAGCCTATGAAGCATTGGATTTAATTAACAATGCCCGAGAGGAGAGTAATGTTGATGTTACAAAACTAAGATGGACAGGTTTAATATGGTCAGATTGGAAGGATGATTGTTCTTCTCAGAATAAAATAATTAAAGGTACTAAAATTCATTATGATAGGGCGCATCGTTTTATTCGTTTATGGCGTAAGTCGGGATGGAAAATGTGGGAGTTGGATTTATTATTGCGAAATAATATCGTTTCAAATTTTGTTGATTTCGAAACGGATAATTTAAATGAAACGACATTATTTAAATTAATGCAATTTAAACAACAACAAGAAACATTGGGTTTATCGGTCGATGCTTTACTTGCCTTTTATGGGAATATAAACATATTAAACCTTAGAGAAAACACAAAACTACAAACGTGTTTGTATGATAGGGTCTTTTTACGTAAAGCCCTTTCGAATCCTCTAAATGCCAATCTGCAAAGCATTAAAGATGATACTGTTTCATTAAATACTGAAGATAAATATTTAATTGCAGCTTGTTTATCCGTTTCCGATAATGATTTTAACATATTATTTAACGCATATTCTACTGAACTTTCAGATGATTGTGATTTAACAAAAATCAGTTATTTATATCGGCTTTCCGTATTAATGAAAAAATTAAAACTTACGGCTGAAGAACTATTTAAGGTGTTGGAAATGAAAAATATCACAGCAAATTCTATTTTTAATTTAGATGATGTGGATATTATCATTGAAACAGTAAATAAAATAAAGAAATCGAAATTATCAATATTTGAATATGAATATTTGGTAAATTATTATTATGATATTCCATCAACGCAAATTTCTGAAAAAGCTAAAGGGTTTGCCCTAACCGATTCACAACTTGAAAAATATTCAGACGAACTGAATTCGATTGTTACTTCGGATTTATTACTCCTATTTCCAGAAGAAAGTGATATTCAAGGAACGGCTCCTGATTTTACGGCAACAGATAAATATAAAAATGAATTTATACATAAGTTGTTGGCAATTGATAAAGGAAAATACGAAGATGTTGTTTCAGAATTAATTCAAATCATTGAATGCACAACAAATAAATCAGATATTGAAATTCAAGATTTTATAAATAATTTATTCCCTGTTGTATATGAAATTGCTTTTAGCGGTAATTTAAATAAAATTGTTTTTGAATATTACGAACAACTTATAGATAGATATAGAAGAGTAATATTGTATATCAATGCTATATACAGTATAATCAACATTGAAAATTATATATCTGAAACATTTAATTTATCAAGTGCAATTTCAGAATTGTATTTAACACACTCTCGAACAAACAATACAAACATTTTACGTGTTTTTGTTGATATTACAAAATATTATTATTTAAAGAGTTTTATTTATCCTGAATTGGAGTTGATTAATAAAATGTCATTGATAACAAAAAGGAATAATTTTACCGTTGAAGAATTAATTGTTTTATTGTCAATTCAAACTAAAATCGGATTTGATTGGTATAACTTTAGAACAATAGAAAATCCTGAAAACTACATTTCCATGATCGATATACATAAAATGCAGGACATGTTGTTTCTGCATAGAGGTTTCGGATCGTATATATTTGGAAATGAAATATTAACACTATTTTCAATTATCGATAAAGAAACGTTAACATCTGATGATTTTTATAAAAAATTATGCCTCTTAACGGGATGGAATACATCTGATTTTTCGGATTTACAAGTGATTTTTGAATTTACTTTAAACGATTTTTACTCACCTTACATTTATGAAAGAATATCGAATTGTATGCAAATTAAAAACTCTGCAAATACATCAATAGTTAGTATTAACGAATGGAAGATACGCAGTGAGAAAGAAACAACGAAAAGTGATGAAGTAAAAGGTGTTGTTAAAGCCAAATACGATATTAACACTTGGCTGGATAAACTTCCTGAAATTCAAAAACCGATTAGAGAGGCAAAAAGCAATGCCCTATCATCGTTTTTAATTGCTTATTCTTTACGCCAAAGCAATCCTTTATGGAAAGATAAAGAAGATTTATACGCTTATTTCTTGTTGGATACTGAAATGAGTGCCTGTATGAAAACTTCAAGAATTGTTCAAGCAACTTCCTCCGTACAACTTTTTGTTCAACGTTGTTTGCTCAATTTAGAAAATCCAAATGTAATAGTTGAAGTAGAAAAAGATGATGGATGGAAACAATGGGATTGGATGAAAAAATATCGTTTATGGGAAGCTAATCGTAAAGTTTTTTTATATCCCGAAAATTGGATAGAACCCGAGTTGCGTGACGATAAGACCATCTTGTTTAAAGAAATGGAAGATGAACTTAATCAAGGGGAGATTAATAACGAAAATGTAGAGACTGCTTTTGAAAATTATTTACAAAAACTACATGATATTTCCAATTTGGAAGTTTGCGGTATTTATCATGAAAAAGTGGAGGATAATGACGGTTTTATTGTGTCGGATAGTACAGTGCAAAATACAACTAAAGTAAGCATTTCCCATGTGATAGCTCGCACAAAAACCACTCCTAATAATTATTATTATCGAAAATATGACTTATTGAATACGCAATGGTCGGAATGGGGAAAAGTGGAAATTGACACAAAAGACAGTCCTGTTGTTCCTATTGTGTATAACAGACGGTTGCACTTATTTTGGCTTACTGTTGTTGAAAAGGTATACAATAACAATAAGAAAAATAATGATAAAAATGAACCGGATGAATTTACGGAGATAAGACTATGTTGGACCGTATTAAAAAATAAAAAATGGATAGGAACTCAAAAATCTCAAAAATGTATTATTGTTAAAGGTCATTATCCAATGAGTTCATATTCTTTAGGAATACAAACTGATAGTAATAACGAGCTCAAAATTAATGTGTATTATGGATGTAATAGTTCTGTTTTTATTAATGGCAAAGGTGATATTGAACATCTTGGTATATTCTTTTTCAATGGAGATGTTTATCGAAATGTGATGTTTGATGATTCTTTGATTGATTCTTTTTCCTGTCAACCTATTACCGTTACCGTAAATTCCGAAGGTGTTTTTTCTATGAATCTTTATTACACAGATGATTCATCAAATATTTTAACGGACTTTCCTGAATCTAAGGAAGACATTGTAAGTTTATTTGAAAAGTTTACCAATAAGCTAGAAAAAGAAAATATTCCTGAATTATTTGGAAAAAAAATGAATTTTAGGACTTGGATTTTTATTCCCAATTCGGTTTTCAATTCGTCCAGAATCTATGCGAATATAAGAAATGCTGAAGGTTGCTTGGAAATGTATTTGCCTAACTTATTTAATGCTAATAAGTTGATACAGACAAACAAAAACAACCCCAACTTTGTTACCATGATTCATTCCAATAAACCATTGCAATTCAATTTAATAGAAAATTTCAATATTTACCCATTCTTTTATCAAGATTCTGAACGTTCGTTCTTTGTACAGCCATTTTCGGGTTCCAGTGCACAATTTAAAAATATTCCTTATATTTATTCATTCAAGCCTTTTTACCATCCTTACACGAGGTTATTTATTAAGGAATTAAATCGTATAGGGATACCGGGCTTATTGAGTAGAAACTTGCAGTTGGATGCCAGAAATTATTATCCGAAGAATACATATCGATTTTGGGAAGAATATAAACCAGGGTTGGCGCCGGTAACTATTCCTTCGTTTTATGAATATGATATTGTTGATTTTGATTTATCGGGAACTTATTCAATCTATAATTGGGAGTTGTTTTTCCATGCTCCTTTATATTTGGCTTGTAAATTAAGTCAGAATCAAAAATTTGAAGAAGCGATGAAATGGTTCCATTACATTTTTAATCCAACAACTCAAGAAACGGGAGAGTCGCCACAAAAATATTGGATACCCAAACCTTTGTACGAAATATCCTCTACAAAGAACAGAGAACAGCAAATTACAAATATTTTAACTAACATCGAATCACATGCAGCTGAAGTAAATGCATGGTTAAACGATCCTTATAAACCACATTTGATTGCTCGTACAAGACCGATAGCCTATCAACGAACGGTAGTTATGAAATATATTGATAATTTAATTGCTTGGGCTGATCAACTTTTCAGACAGGATACTATGGAGTCGAATAATGAAGCTACCTTATTGTATATTCTTGCATATGAAATTTTAGGAAAACGACCAATTATGTTTCCTGAAAAAGAAGGGTTGAATTCAGCGGTCAATTATAATGAAATCAAAAATCAATATTCTAAAGAATCATATAAATGGTTTTTGGATATATATGATAGTTCGATAAAATATACCGTTGAAGATAATTTGAATACAAATTGTATTGCAGATTACAAAGTAAATAAAGACATGCTTTATAATGATTCTTTTGAAACTATGACGTCCAGTCATAGCAATAAAAATCCGGAAGAAAATGCACATAGAGAAAGGATGAAGATAGCACAAAAAAGATTATTAACGGTGGCTGCTCCGACTTCAGCTATTTCACAGCCTTTACCACGAATAGATGTTGACAATTTCTGTATTCCTGCAAATGAACAATTGTTGAGTTATTGGGATTTGGTTGAAGATCGTTTGTATAAATTGCGTAATTGCATGAATATTGAAGGCAAAATAAGAGAATTAGCCTTATTTGAACCCCCAATAGATCCCGCTTTATTAGTAAAAGCAGCAGCAGCAGGTTTATCTATTAGTGATGTGTTGAATGATATGACTTCGCCTCAACCTTATTATCGTTTTAAAATAATTATGCAAAAAGCAGTGGAATTTACAAATGAAGTAAAACAATTGGGAGATAAAATGCTTTCCGCATTAGAAAAACGAGATGCCGAAACATTGAACTTACTGAGAAGTTCTCAGGAAATTAATATGCAAGAAGCCATAAGACAAGTTAAAAAAATGCAAATTGAAGAAGCAACACAAAACATTGCAAATATCAATGAAAGCATAAAAATTGCTCAAGCCAAGTTTGATTATTATTCGAGTAGGGAATTAATGAATACTTTTGAAGATGCGGCTTATAATAAAAACAAACAATCCATTAATTTAAACATAGCAGCTACAATAGGACGCAACATTGCATCGGGATTAGCATTTATTCCAACTTTTAGTATTGGTGGAGCAGGAGTTGCCGGAAGTCCGTATGCTAATGCTGAGTTTGGCGGATCTCAACTGGCACAAGCTGTAAATTCAAATATGAATTCCTTATCGGAAAGTGCTCAAATTATTGAGAAAGAAGCGGCTCAATTGCTTGCTATGTCGGGATACTTCAGAAGACAAGAAGATTGGCTTTTCCAAGCCACTTTGGCTAAGAAAGAAATAGAACAGTTAAATGTTCAACTTGTTGCTGCTGAAATTCGCTTGGCTATTGCCGAAAAAGAATTGGAAAATACCGAGATGCAAATAGAACAAAGTAAATCCGTGCAGGATTATTACAAATCCAAATATACTAACGAGGCTTTATATAATTGGATGATAACACAAGTATCGAACGTATATTTCAGTGCTTATAAATTAGCTTATGATATGGCTAAAAAAGCGGAAAAATGTTACCGCAATGAATTGGGAATTTTCGATGAAAGTGCTGAATCGTTTATACAATTCGGTTATTGGGATAGTTTAAAAAGGGGATTAATGAGCGGTGAAAAATTAATACATTCATTGCAAAAATTGGATGCCGCTTATCTTAACGGCAATAAACGAGATTTGGAAATGACTAAACACATCTCATTGGCACAGATGTATCCTGAAAAATTATTAGAATTAATTTCCCAAACAAAAACTGCTTTGAATATAGAAGAATTTATTTTTGATATGGATTATCCGGGACATTATCGTCGACGAATTAAATCGGTATCGGTTACTATTCCCAATGTGGCAGGTCCTTATACCAATGTTAGTTTTATGCTTAGCTTGCAAAGCGCAAAAATTAGAAAGAATAGTTTATTAACCGATGGTGTATATGATGAAGATGTTGATGACCTCCGTTTTATTTATCAAACCGGCGGTAGTCAGTCAATATGCACCAGCAGTGCTCAAAACGATTCAGGTATGTTTGAACTTAATTTTAACGATGAACGTTATTTGCCTTTTGAAAATGCAGGGGTTATCAGTTCATGGGAATTGTCCTTGCCTGCGGGCTGTAATCAATTTGATCTTTCTTCTATTTCGGATGTAATCTTACATATTAATTATACTGCCCGTTATGACGGGGTATTGGAACAAGCAGCACGTAGCGCTTTGGTGAACAAATTACCAACCGCCGGACGTATGTTTTTTAGTTTGAAACAAGATTTTCCCGATGCGTGGAATCAGATGGACGATAATAAAAGTATGACAGTTATGTTTGAAACAAAACATTTACCGTTTTTTTTCAGGGGTTCTTCTGCAAATATGAGAATCAGTGAGATTGAAATTGTATTTACAAGCAAAGAAGAAATTAACCCTAACGGTAAATCTATTGTATTTAAAGGGTGTAGTCTTTCATTAAATAATACTACTGTTAGACAGTATGGAGATATGTATTTATATTCGGCAGGAATAAAACTCGAATCCAATTATCCGCTTTGCCTCGGCGATTGTACTATCAATTTCTCAAATAGCGGTATTTCCGACATGGACAACGTATGCGATGTAATATGCGGTTTAGTATTATTACAAGAATAAATTATTTAAAATGTAAACAAGATGAGAACACACATTAAAATTTTGGGAGTTATGATTGCCTTTTTGGCAATAAGCAGTATGCTACAAGCACAAAAGTGCAAATA